>Ga0070709_10000476_pt1 | contig 23762 bp, 25 predicted proteins | sample LARL51metaG_FD_65449 | JGI IMG/M metagenome (GOLD analysis project Ga0070709, IMG submission 65449) | Corn, switchgrass and miscanthus rhizosphere microbial communities from Kellogg Biological Station, Michigan, USA - LAR L5-1 metaG | ecosystem: Host-associated > Plants > Roots > Rhizosphere ... | reverse complement strand
TCGGGAACGCGGACGTTGGCGGGACGCTCCGACGAGACGCGTGTCGGCGCAAGATGGCCCGGCCGACCGGCTCACAAATGGGGCGAATTCGCACGAAATGCGGATCACTGCGCACGAATTGCGTCAGTTTTTCCGACCTAATTCGAACGGGCCGTATCGAGGCCTCATGGTTCGAGACGCCGCGCGACGAGCGCGGCTCCTCACCACGAGGGTCTTGGGCGTGCCAAACACGACACCTCATCCCGAGTAGCATCGCGCAAGCGATGCGTCTCGAGGGATGGGCCCGAACCCGTGCGCGTTTGGCGACTTAGGCCTGTTTCTGCTTGGCGAGCCCCAGCCGGGCCTTGACCTCGGCGATCTTGGCGCGGCTCACCGGCACCCGGTGCGGGATCGGACCATCGAGCTCGATGATCGCCCCGTCGCCTTCCCTGCGAACGAAAGAGACATGCGGGATGGCGACAATGTGGCTGCGGTGCACCCGCACGAACAGACCGGGATCGAGCTGCGCCTCAGCCTCCGAAATCGACCACGGACACATGCGCTCGCGCGTGCCATCATGGACGCGGGTGTAATGGGCATCGGCGCGGACGCTGCGCACGTCGGCGATGTCGATGAAATGGGTTCCGTTGGCACCCTCGACCGGCAGTCGGGGCGCCGGAGCCCGCGGCGGCTGACCGAGGCCGCCGAGCGGTGCGGGCATCAGCCGCGGCGCGGCCACCGCGATCGGACTGGCCGCAGCAGCCACGGGGGCAGGCTCGGCGACCGGCGCAACGGTCGCGACAGGACCTGCCGTCACCGCCTGCGGCTGCCGGCGGGAATCGGGAACCAGCGACAGCAGGAACCCGGCCGCGATCACGAAGCAGAGCACGGAGACGACAATCGACAGGATCTGCTGCGATGCGGCAAGCCTTGTCGTGTGCTGGTGCACGGCGTCAGCGACGGGCACAAAATGCATGCCGTACATTGCCGTATAGTGCATGCCGGAAACCGCGACGCCAAAGGCCACCGAGCTTGCGATCAGGCGCACGCCATCCTGGCGGGCCAGAAACGCGCGCAGGCCGCCATAGGCCGCGACGATCGCGACGACGATCGACAGCAGCACCATCGTGCCGTCATGCTGGATCGCGAAGTTGCCGGCAAGGCCATGAATCCCGACATAGTGCATGCTGACGATGCCGAGCCCGAGCAGCACCGCCGACGAGATGACGCGGAGCAGCGACGGCTCGCCGATCGAGACGAAGAACAGGGAGATGCCGACCACCAGCGCGCAGATCAGGAACGAAACGATCGTCGGCAGCACGAGATAGACTGCGTCGGACGGCATCGGCGCGGCCAGGACGCCGACGAAATGCATGGTCCAGATGCCGACGGCCAGGAAGGTGGCAGCGCCCGCAAGAAGCACGCGACGGTTGACCGCCGATCCGCTGCGGATGCGGGCCGCCAGCGAAAAGCCGGTGTAGCCGCCCAGGATCGCGATCGCTACCGACAGCGCGACGAGATAGGGATCGTGTCCATCGAACATGATCAGTTCGGCCGCCAGTCTCCACGGGTGGCCTCCTCCAGTCGCCGACTTATAAACGCGGCGGCAGAAATGACAATCAATTCGCGCGTCGCGTCTCGCTGATCGGACTGATTGCTCCGGCGATTTCGTGTGACGCTCGTGCGCCGCGGCATCCGATTTGCGCGAAAGCGTTTTTGTTATGGCACATCAATGAGCGCGCGACGCAATCCGCATGCACGCGCGCGGCACCTCTCCCCTTGCGGACCCACAAGGGGAGAGCGTCAACGGAACACGTTTCGAGAGCTCATCCGCTCTGCGCGATGCCGGCCGCGACCTGGCCGCGCAGCCGCTCGAGCGAGAGCAGCGTGTTGGCGCAGGCTTCCGCGACCTCGATGCCCTTGATGGCAAAGTGCTTCTTGAAGAACTCGAAATGCGCCTGGCTCTCGTGGAATTGCTGCGGCGTCAGCACCGCCGAGAACACCGGGATCTCGGTGCGCAGCTGCACGTCCATCAGCGCCTTGATCACGGTGTCGGCGACGAATTCGTGGCGATAGATGCCGCCATCAACCACGAGCCCGGCCGCCACGATCGCGGTGTAGCGGCGCGTCTTGGCGAGCAGTTGCGCATGCAGCGGGATCTCGAACGATCCAGGCACCTCGAAAATGTCGACCTGGGCGCGCGCGATGTGGCGCGCCTCGATCTCGGCGAGGAAGGCGTGCTTCGCCTCCTCGACGACTTCGCGGTGCCAGCACGCCTGCACGAAGGCGACCCGCTGGGGCCTGGCAAAGCGCGGATGCGCCGCCACCTGCGGCGCGTCCATCTCGGCAGGAGTCCTCGCGTCGGATTCCTGCGTTTCGGAGTCTTGAGCTTGGGGATCTTGAGCTTGGGGATCTTGCAACATCTGATTCATGGTTTTCCTCGTTAGGACCAGAATCAGGGCACACGGAACGACGAGCCCGCGCATGACGCACAGGCTCTCGCGACCGTTCTCTTTCATCCGGACTTTGACCGTCGGCTTCGGAATCGCACCGAATCTGCTGACCCTTCCCGATGGCTCGAGAAGGCGCTCGCGGGCTTGAGCCTCGGTCGATTGCTCGACTGTCGGCTCTTACCGCCGGTGGGGACTTTCACCCCGCCCTGAGAACATGCCGCCCGGACCTGGACGGCGTTAACGACTATGACCAAAGCCCGACGCCCGGGCAAGCGTCCGGGCCATGGGAAACCGGCATATTGCCCATGCCCCACGCGCGAGACAGCCCAAACGCGCCCGTTGGCGGTGATGGCGCTCGGGCACGCCCAACTATTCGTTAAGAAAGAATTAACGATTGCGCGGCGGACCCGAATCCGATTCCGGTTTGTTCTTTCGTTAACGATTGGCTCGGATGACTTGTGGACGAGCGACGCTTTGGCTGTGGACGGAACTGGCGTGGAGTTGCGCGGATTCCGCAAATCACATCAGTTGATCCCCGCAGGCCCTCGCGGATCTGGTGGGGATTGCAGCCAGTAACCATGCGCCCAAACGGCGCTGGCCAGGCAGCCGCGTGCGTACCAACATATTCATAAGAAGCATAAGAGGTCGAGACGGCATGTCCCTGCTCGAAGGCATCATCGATTCCCCCGGCCACCCGCTGACGGTGGTTGAGGATTACGCGGCCGACAACAACTGGGCGTTCGAACGTTCCGGTGAGGACGAGGTCACCATCGTCACCAAGGGCGAGTGGACCGACTATCAGCTCTCCTTCACCTGGATGAACGAGATCGAGGCCCTGCATCTGGCCTGCGCCTTCGACATGAAAATTCCGCAGCCGCGGCTCGCCGAGGTGCAGCGCCTGGTCGCGGCGATCAACGAGCAATTATGGGTGGGGCATTTCGACCTCTGGACTCATACCGGCATGATCATGCATCGTCAGGCGCTGGTGCTGCCCGGCGGCATCACGGCGTCGACGGCGCAATGCGAGAGCATGCTGGCCGGCGCGATCCACGCCTGCGAGCGCTACTATCAGGCGTTCCAGTTCGTGGTCTGGGCCGGCAAGTCGGCCGCGGAGGCCATGAGCGCCGCGATGTTCGACACGATGGGCGAGGCGTAGAATTTTGGTACGCTCGACTGACGCCACACGAGCAGTGTCGTCCCGGCCTTGAGCCGGGACCCATACCGCGGGATATCAGTGGTACGGTAAAGTGCTTGTACCGCCTTCAGTGCTTTACTAGAACCGCCTGTGGTCATGGGTCCCCGCGTTCGCGGGGACGACGGCGGAGTGTGTGGTGACAGTCTCCAACGACAACAGCGCGCTCAAAGACATCTCCGGCACGATCGTGCTGGCGGGCGCGGGCAAGATGGGCGGCGCGATGCTGGCCGGCTGGCTCGCACGCGGACTCGATCCACATCGTGTCGTTGTGCTCGAGCCAATGCCGGCGCCTGAGATCAGCGCGCTGGCAGCGCGTGGCGTGCGGGTCAATCCGGCAGATGCAGGCTTGGCCGAGACACTGGTGATCGCGGTCAAGCCGCAGATGTTTCGGGACGCCGGACAAGCGCTGAAATCCTTCGTCGGCCCGGGCACGCTGGTGGTTTCGATCATGGCCGGCACCACGATCGCATCGCTGCAGGCGGTCTGCGGCGGCGCGGTCGTGCGCGCGATGCCGAACACACCGGCCGCGATCGGACGCGGCATCACGGTTGCGGTCGCAGCCGGCAATGTCGGCGCCGCGCAACGCGTGATCGCCGATGCGCTGCTCAAGGCCACCGGCGCGGTCGAATGGGTCGATGACGAGGCCCTGATGGATGCCGTCACCGCGGTGTCCGGCTCAGGACCCGCTTATGTCTTCCTGCTTGCGGAAGAACTCGCCCGCGCCGGCATCGCCGCCGGCCTGCCCGAAGAGCTGGCGACCAAGCTCGCCCGCGCGACGGTCACGGGCTCCGGCGAATTGTTGCATCGCTCGGAATTGACCGCCGCGACGCTGCGGCAGAACGTCACCTCGCCCGGCGGCACCACCGCCGCCGCACTCGACGTGCTGATGGGACATGAGGGCCTGCAGCGGCTGATGATCCGCGCTGTCGCCTCTGCCACCGCGCGGTCGAAGGAACTGGCGAAGTAGGCGCCGTCATTGCGAGCGAAGCGATGCAATCCAGTGCCGCGCGAAGATTCTGGATTGCTTCGGCGCGGAGCCTGTCATCGGGCCGCGCTTCGCGCGGACCCGTTGGCGCCTCGCAATGACGGCTGACACCTACGCCGCGCCAAAGCGCTTGTTGAACGCCTCGACATTGACGAGGCCGCGGCCGTGACGGCCTTCGCCGATCTTGCGCTCGCCCTCGAAGGCTGCGACCTCGAAGCGGATGACGCGGCGCTCGACCTCGATCACCTTCGCCGTGGTGCGGATGGTGGCGCCGACCGGCGAGGCCGCAAGATGGCGGATATCGACCTCGGTGCCGACGGTGATCCAGCCGGGCGCAAGCTGCGAGCGGATCGCGTCACCCGCGGCCATCTCCATTTCCAAAATCATCATCGGCGTCGCATAGACCATCGGCATGCCGGGCAAGAAATGCCCGACCGTGCGCTCCGGCGGCACGACCAGCGTACGCTCGGCGCTCATGCCGATCCTGATGACATCGCGTGCGTCCATGAAATCACCAAAGCCCGTCGTCCCGGCCAAGCGAGCACCGGCAACGCAGCCGCGTTGCCAGGCAAGCGCTGAGCCGGGACCCATTCCGACGGCTAGTGTCGCGAAGGGCGTAACGACCGGCTCGCGCTACAACTCGGGCCTGTGGTTATGGGTCCCGGCGTTCGCCGGGACGACAGCGGAGTTTATTTCTTCGCAAACCGCTCCACAAAAGTCTGGCCACCCTTCATCTTGTGGGTGTGCGGCGCTTCGTTGATCTGGATGACGACCGCTTCGGCATCGACACCGAGATTTTTCACGAGCGCCTGGGTGATGTCGCGCATCATGCCGGCCTTCTGCTCATCGGTGCGGCCGGTGGCCATATTCACGGTAATCTCAGGCATCGTGTCCCTCCACGTTGTTCGTCATGGCCGGGCCTGTCCCGGCCATCCACGTTCTTCTGCATCAAACAAGACGTGGATGCCCGGCACAAGGCCGGGCATGACGATCCAAGCGAATGGCTATCCCCACCTCACGTCATGGCGCGCCAGGATTTCGCGGACGCGGCCAACGATCTCGCCTTCCGGGCAAGAGAATTGCGCCGGGCGGCTCTCGCGCCATTCCTGGTTCGAGGCGATCGCGCTAGCTGCCTTGGCGCCCTCGATCAGATCCTTGATCTGCACCTCGCCGCGCGCCTTCTCGTCACTGCCCTGGATGATCACGCAGGGCGAATTGCGGCGGTCGGCATATTTGAGCTGGTTGCCCATGTTTTTCGGATTGCCGAGATAGAGCTCGGCGCGAATGTTCGCATTGCGCAATTGCGCGACGAATGTCTGGTAATCGGCGACGCGGTCGCGATCGAACACGGTGACGACAACCGGTCCGAACTCGGGGCGCGTCTCGAGCTTGCCGAGCAAGGTGAGCGCGGCCTGCAGTCGCGACACGCCGATCGAAAATCCGGTCGCCGGCACCACCTCGCCGCGGAAGCGCGAGACGAGGCCATCATAGCGCCCGCCGCCACCGACCGAGCCGAAGCGCACCGGCCGGCCCTTTTCGTCCTTGGTGTCGAGCAGCAGTTCAACCTCGTAGACCGGGCCGGTGTAGTATTCGAGGCCGCGCACGACGGAGGGATCGACGATGATCTGGTCCCGATAGCCCGCGGCGTCGACGAGTCGCGCGATCTCGACCAGTTCGTCGAGCCCTTCCATCGCAAGCCTTGAGCCCTGAAAACTGCCGCGTAGCCCATCGGCAATCCTCAACGCGGTCAGATATTCATTTTCCTTTCGGTCCGGATCATCGATGAGCCGTGCGGCGACGTCGCGGTCGCCGGCGTACGCGATCACAGGTGATTTGACGCTGGCGCGTGCAGTAACGAAAGTCTCGATCTTGGCGATCTGAGATGTCTCGAGCCCCGCGCCGTTGGTGAAGTCGCCGCTCTCGTCCTTGCGACCCGGGCCGAGCAATTTTTCGACTTCTCTCCATTCAAACTTGTCGGCCTTGTCGACCGCCCGGAGCACCGTGAGCCGCCGCCCGGCATTCTCCTCGCCGCCCAGACCAATCGATTCGAGGACCCCATCGAGCACCTTGCGGTTGTTGACCTTCACCACGTAGGAGCCGCGCGGAATGCCGAGCGCCTCCATCGTATCGGCGGCCATCATGCACATCTCGGCATCGGCCGCTGCGCTCGATTGTCCCGACGGCGCCGTGCCGATGGTGTCGGCATCGAACTGCATGAACTGACGGAAGCGGCCGGGACCCGGCTTCTCATTGCGATAGACGTAGCCGAAGCGATAGCTGCGGTAGGGCAGGACGATATTTTCGGTGCCGTAGCGCTCCGCGACATAGCGCGCGAGCGGCGCGGTGAGATCGTAGCGCAGCGAGATCCACTGCTCGTCATCGTCCTGGAACGAGAACACGCCCTCGTTTGGCCGATCCTGGTCGGGCAGGAATTTTCCGAGCGCGTCGGTGTATTCGAACGCCGGCGTCTCCACCGGCTCGAAACCGTAGCGCTCGTAGACGGCGCGGATCTTGTCGGTCATCGCGCGCGTGGCGTTGATCGCGGCGGGACCGCGATCTTCCAGCCCGCGCGGCAGCCGCGCCTTCAGTTTTTGCGGTTTCTTCGGTTTGTCAGCCATGGGGCGCGTGGTAGCAGCAAATCGTAGGGTGGGCAAAGGCGCGCTCGTCGCGCTGTGCCCACCGAATTCGCGGCACCGAGGGTGGGCTCGCTTCGCTTAGCCCACCCTACGCATTGACGGCAAGCGCGTCATCACGGACCAAGTCCGTCGCAGGTCAAAACACCTTCTTGATCCAGTCGTGCGGGTCGGCCGCGCGGCCGTACTGGATGTCGATCAGCTTTTTGCGCAGCCCCATCGCGACGGGGCCGGCCGCGCCGCCGCTGATCAGAAAATCGCCGCTCGTGGCACACACCTTTCCGATCGGCGAGATGACGGCCGCCGTGCCGCAGGCAAAGGCCTCCTTCAGCCTGCCGCTGGCCGCGTCCGCGCGCCATTGCTCGATCGAATAGGGCTCCTCGCGCACAACCGTGCCGGCATCCCTGGCCAGCGCCATGATCGAATCGCGGGTGATGCCGGGCAGGATGGTGCCGAGCGGCGGGGTCGCCAGCGAACCGTCGTCGAACACGAAGAAGACGTTCATGCCGCCGAGTTCCTCGACATAGCGGCGCTCGACCGCATCGAGGAAGACGACCTGGTCGCAGCCATGCTCGATGGCCTCGGCCTGCGCGCGCAGGCTCGCCGCATAATTGCCGCCGCATTTGACCGCGCCGGTGCCGCCGATCGCCGCGCGCGTGTAGTTTTCCGACGCCCAGATCGAGACCGGCGCGGGCCCGCCCTTGAAATAGGAGCCGACCGGCGAGGCGATGACGGCAAAGATGTATTCCGCCGACGGCTTGACGCCGAGAAAGACCTCGCTCGCGATCATGAAGGGCCTGAGGTAGAGGCTGCCTTCGCCGCCCGGGATCCAGGCGCGGTCGATGCGCACGAGCTGATCGACGGCTTCGATGAACACCTGTTCGGGCATCGGCGCCATCGCCATGCGCTCGGCCGAATTCCAGAACCGGCGGGCATTGGCGTCGGGGCGGAACAGGTTCACACCGCCGTCGTCGCGCTGGTAAGCCTTCAGCCCCTCAAAAATCTCCTGCGCGTAATGCAGGACGGCCGTGGCCGGATCGAGCGGAAAATTCGCACGGGACTCGACCCGGGCATCATGCCATCCCTTGGCCTGGCTGTAGCGGACAATGCTCATATGGTCGGTGAAGACCCGGCCGAAGCCCGGATTGGCGAGCTTGGCGGCACGCTCCTTCTCGGGGGTCGGATGCGGCGCGGGCTGGATGTCGAACGTCAAATTCATGATCTTGCCTTCGGTTGTCGAAACCGGCGCGATCTCCGGTGCCGGCCTGACTTCCGCAAGCCTGCTATCCCGATTTCGGGCAGATTTATCGAACGAAACCTCCATGGACCTTCTCCCGGCAAAAGAGGCGCGCTTTGGCGCGGTTTACTACGCTGGACCCGCGGATGCACGCCTGGCCGCCCTCGCGGACACGCTTTTGCGCGATGCCGAAGTCCAGTATGTTGCCCGACACGCTCGCCCGACCGTGGTGACAGTCGGTCCCGACCGCGGCTGTCGACGCCGCGGTCGGCTGTGGCAGGCCATCTCGGAACATTGACGCCGGCAATACGATCGAAAATTTCGCCGGCGCCGACTGTTTTGTAACATTGAACCCAAGATATGTCAACATGACTGACATAAATTTCTCGAACCCGGCCGCCAATCCCGATTCGCGGGGCGCGGAGGCACGCGCGGCCGCGGCGCGGGCCGCTGATTTGCGCTGGGACGTCATCGAGCTGCTGTTCTTTGCGTACCGCGATTTCGTCGGCGATCCCGACCAGGAGCTCGAGGCGTTCGGCTTCGGCCGGGCGCATCACCGGGTGCTGCATTTCGTCTACCGCTATCCCGGATTGAAGGTCGCCGACCTGCTCGACGTACTCCGCATCACGAAGCAGTCGCTCGGACGGGTGCTGAAGCAGCTGCTCGACGAAGGCTACATCGTACAGAAGACCGGCAACAATGACCGGCGGCAGCGCCTGCTCTACGCCACGGCAAAGGGCGAAGCGCTGGTCGATCGGCTCGCCGGCCTGCAGACGACGCGGATCAACCGCGCGCTGGAGGAGATCGGGCCGGCCGGCACCGAAACCGTCCGCCGCTTCCTGCGCGCGATGATCGATCGCGACGATCCGGACAAGGTGCTGGAGACGATTTTCAAGGCCCCCACCGCAAAGGAGTGATCGTGCCCTTGGCTGCCCAGGTCCCGCGTACACCGCCGCAACCGGCCGACGATGCCCCCCATCTCCTGCTGGTCGACGACGACCGCCGCATCCGCGACCTGTTGTCGCGCTTTCTGTGCGGCGAGGGCTATCGCGTCACCACGGCGGCCAGCGCCGGCGATGCCCGCGCCAAGCTCAATGGCCTGCATTTCGATCTCTTGATCCTCGACGTGATGATGCCGGGCGAGACCGGTTTCGACCTCGCGCGCTCGATCCGCAAGACCTCCACGGTGCCGATCCTGATGCTGACGGCGCGCCACGAGGCGGAGGCGCGCATCGAGGGGCTGCAGATCGGCGCCGACGATTACGTCGCAAAGCCGTTCGAGCCGCGCGAGCTGGCGCTCCGGATCGGCAACATCTTGAAGCGCAGCGCGCCGCCGCCCTCGGCGGGCGCGCTGGAGCAGATCACCTTCGGGCCATACGTCTTTCATCTCGGCCGCGGCGAACTGCGTCAGGGCGATGAGGTGATCCATCTCACCGACCGCGAGCGCGACATGCTGCGCGTGCTGGCGGCCGCTCCCGGCGAGACCGTGCCGCGCGGCGCGCTGACCGGCAACGGCACCGTGAACGAGCGCGCGGTCGACGTGCAGATCAACCGGTTGCGGCGCAAGATCGAGCGCGACCCGGCCAATCCGCTGTTCCTGCAGGCGGTGCGCGGCATCGGCTATCGCCTGGTCGCCTCCCCATGACGACCCTCGACTCCGGCCTGACGCTGCTCCGCTCGGCTGCGGGGCGTGTGTCCGCGGCCAACGGCCGGCTCGGCAACGCGTTCAAGGGCTGGATGCCGACCGGGCTCTATGCCCGCGCGCTGCTGATCATGATCGTGCCGATGGTGATCCTGCAGAGCGTGGTGGCCGGCGTGTTCATGGAAAGCCACTACAACACGGTGACGCGGCGTCTCTCGGCCGCGGTGGTGCAGGACATCGCCGCGCTGATCGACGTCTACAAGGGCTATCCGCAGGACAAGGACCGCGTACAGATCCGGCGGATCGCCCAGGAGCGCCTCAAGCTCGTCGTCGATTTCCTCCCTGCCGGCGACATGCCGCCGCCCGGCCCAAAGCCGTTCTTCAACCTGCTCGACCAGTCGCTCTCGGTGCAGATCGGCCGCCAGATCCACCGGCCGTTCTGGATCGACACGGTGGGCAATTCCAATCTGGTGGAAATCCGCATCGCGCTTGACGACGCCGTGATGCGGGTGTTTGCCGAGCGCAGCGCGGCCTACGCCTCCAATTCACAGATCTTCCTGTTCTGGATGGTCGGTACCTCCACGATCCTTTTGATCGTCGCAGTACTCTTCCTGCGCAACCAGGTCAGGCCGATCCTGCGGCTTGCCGACGCCGCCGAGAGTTTTGGCAAGGGCCGGGAAGCGCCGAATTTTCGCCCGCGCGGCGCCCGCGAGGTACGCCGCGCCGCGCATGCCTTCCTGGAGATGAAGGCGCGCGTCGAGCGCACCATGGAACAGCGCACCGCGATGCTGGCCGGCGTCTCGCACGATTTGCGCACCATCCTGACCCGCTTCAAGCTCGAGCTCGCGCTGATCGGCGACAGCCCCGAAGCCGACGCCATGCGCAAGGACATCGACGAGATGTCGGGCATGCTGGAAGACTATCTCGCCTTCGCGCGCGGCGATTCCGGCGAGAATGCGCAGCCGACCGACATGGCGCTGGCGCTGGAGGAACTGCGCAGCGACGCCGAGCGTGACGGCCATCAGACGACCGTCGCCTTCCAGGGCCTGCCGGTGGTCACAGTGAAGCCGGCCGCGTTCAAGCGCTGCCTCGCCAATCTGGTCTCCAACGCGGCGCGGCACGCCAATACGATCTCGATCAATGGCCGCCGCGATCACCGCTATCTCACCGTCACCATCGATGATGACGGGCCGGGCATTCCACCCGACAAGCGCGAGGAGGTGTTCAAGCCGTTCCTGCGGCTGGATTCGGCGCGCAACCAGGACGAGGGCGGCACCGGCCTCGGGCTCGCGATCGCACGCGACATCGCCCGCTCCCATGGCGGCGACATTACGCTGGCCGACAGCCCGACGGGCGGCCTGCGCGCCATCGTGCGCATTCCGGTGTGACCGAACAGAGGTGAGATGCCAGCTCTGCCTCTCGCCGCTTGCAGGAAAAGGCAAGGGTGATCACGGCAGCAGCGATGCTACTTCGCGGGCTGGATCAGCCCCTTCAGCTTGTCCATGTCGTGAATGTTCATCTTGAAGCCGCCGGGCATGATGATGTCGCCCGGCTTCTGGTCCGGCTTGCAGGCACCGAGCCACTTCGCCTCGATCTTGGTCGCGGTGTCCAATGGCTTGCCGGAAATGCCCTTGTCGCTGTGCGAGGTGCTCGAGACCGTGTAGGCGGAGTTGAAGTCCCCTGTTATCTCGGCATGCGAGGTGACCGAGACGCCGGCGACGCTGCAGACGGAATCGGTGACATAACCGGTCGCGGTCTTCTGGACGTCCTGCTTGGAGCAGACCTGCTTCACCATCGGCGAGAAGCTGTTGGCCATGTCCTTGTCGGTGGTGGCGTCGGTGCAGTGCTGCATCGCCATGTCCGGCACCGACGAGCCGGTCTTGACGATCTTCATCTCCCACAGCCCGGCCTTGCGGACCGGAAGCTCCTGTGCGGAGGCCGTCAGGCAGGGCCATGCCGCCAGGACCAGGCAGCTCAAAACACTCGAGATGAGAAGTTGTCGCGTCATATCGCGCGCTCCGGCACGTGAACCATCAATGAGGGGAAAGTCAGTCGGCTGAAGGGGACCTGGCCGTCAATCGAGGGTTTTCAGCGGTTGCCCTTCGGCGCCATACGGCACCCAGCGGCAGGCGAACGACAAATAGCCGCCATACTGGGCATCGACCGACAGGAAGCGCGCCACCTTGCCGTAGGACGCGCAATGCGCAACCGCAAGCTGCCGCGCATCGGCTTCCTGGGCCGCGGAATAAGCGATGATGCCGCCGGTGTCGTTGCCCCGGAATGCGCCCACCCAGTCGGCCTTTGCCGGCGCGCCTGCCACTCCGACCATCGCCACGAGGCCCGCCGCCCAAATCCTTCGCATCGCCGACTCCTTCGGTTCCTGACATCTTAAGGTGCCTCTTGTGCCAAGAAAAGGACAGGAATGCGGCTGATGAAGAACTTGTCCCATGGGTGTTGCCACGCTGCACTTGACCCCGCCCCCGCTTCGCGGCACCGTCCAAACATCGTCGGCCATTCTCGCGGACTGTCCATGCGCGCCCCAAATCTGCAGAACAAGATCAGCCCGAAACTCGGTTTGGCTGCCGCGCTCGGCGCGCTGCTCGCCGCAACCTCCCTGAGCCCGGCGCAAGCCGCCAACCCGCTGGAATTGAATTTCTGGCTCTCGGGTCCGAAATATGAGGGGCGCGTCGCGCCGTGCGAGTCGGCGCTTTCGACCATCACGTCGCAATTCCACGAAAAAGAAAGCATGTACTGGAATTCGTCGCTGACGATCACTGCTTACGGCAACATCCACGAGGTCGCCTTCCGCCCCTGGCAGTCCGACAACATGCCGCGCCGCTTCTGCAGCGGCAATGTCCAGACCAGCGACGGCGTCAACCGCATCGTCAATTTCTCGATCATCGAGGATGGCGGATTTGCCGGCTACGGCCAGGGCGTCGACTGGTGCGTCACCGGCCTCGACCGCAACTGGGCCTATAACCCGAGCTGCAAGGCCGCCCTGCCCTGATCGCTGCCTGACTGATTCGGCTTGAAGCCATCGGCGCCCCGGCAGGCCGACGCAAAGTTGCTTTTGTTCTTGAAATGTTCCTTTCTCCTGCTAGGCTGGCTGCGTGTCAGCCGTTGGGAGCGTTTTCATGTTGCATTCATTGGGCGAGCGATCGCCGGCCGGGCTTCGCGCAGTTCTGGTCGCGGCATTGACCTTGGGGTTGAGCGGGATTTTCGTCAGCGCGGCGACCGCTCCCGCGGTGGCGCAGGACCAGCGCCAGAACGCGCCGGGCGAGTTCGATTACTACGTGCTGTCGCTGTCCTGGTCGCCGTCCTTCTGCGAGGACGCGGCCGAACGCGGCAACAACGGCCGCGGCACACAGGCCCAGTGCGGCGGGAGCCGGCCCTATTCCTTCGTGGTCCACGGGCTGTGGCCGCAATATGAGCGCGGCTTTCCCGAATATTGCCAGCGCCCGTCACCGCGGCTCGACCGCAACATCATGGTCTCGATGCTCGACCTGATGCCGGCCCCCGGCCTGATCTACAATGAGTGGGACAAGCACGGCACCTGCTCGGGGCTGCAGCAGCGCGCCTATTTCGAAACCGTCCGCAAGGCGCGCGCGGCGGTGAAAATTCCGCCGGAGTTTTTGGATCTGGCCGACACCAGGACGGTTGCGCCTGGCGATATCGAGGACGCCTTCGTCAAGATCAATCCCGGCCTGACCAACGCGGCGATTGCCGTCACCTGCAATCGCACGCGGCTGTCCGAGGTGCGGATCTGCCTGAGCAAGGACCTGCAGTTCCGCGCCTGTGACGAGATCGATCGCCGCGCCTGCAAGCGCGACCAGGTGACGATGCCGCCGGTCCGGGGCGGGTGATCCCCTCTCCGTCGTCATGGCGGGCTTGACCCGGCCATCCACGTCTTTGCTGGGCCGGTGAAGGAAAACGTGGATGCCCGGGACAAGCCAAGCCCCGGCATGACGAGTAGAAGATGCGGCAGCTTCTCGTAACGGGTGCGCAGACTTGAACTACCGCCACGCCTTTCACGCCGGGGGATTTGCCGATGTCATCAAGCACATCGTGCTGGTGCGCATCCTGATCTATCTGCAGGAGAAGCCGGCCGCCTTCCGCGTCATCGACACCCATGGCGGCGCCGGCCTGTACGACCTGACCAGTGACGAGGCGCGCCGCAGCGGCGAATGGCTGACCGGGATCGCGCGCATCATGCAGGCGCGCTTCTCGGACGCGGCGCTGGCGCTGCTAAAACCCTATCTCGACATCGTCAGGGCCTTCAACAGCGGGCCTGAACTTGCGGCCTATCCCGGCTCGCCGCTGATTGCGCGGGCGCTGCTGCGTCCGCAGGATCGGCTGACCACCTGCGAGATCGAGCCGCGCGCGCGGGCGCTGCTGATCGACGCGCTCCGGCGCGATGCGCAGGCGCGCGTCGTCGATCTCGACGGCTGGACGGCGCTGCCGGCTTTCGTGCCGCCCAACGAGCGGCGCGGCCTCGTCCTGATCGATCCGCCGTTCGAGGCGAGTAGCGAGTTCGAACGGATGGCGGACGGCTTTGCAAAGGCCTTCGCGAAATGGCCGACCGGGACTTACGTCCTGTGGTACCCGGCCAAGGGCCGGCGGGCCGCCGACGAGCTTGCGGACCGCGTCGCGGAGGCGGCGGCATCGACGAGGCCCGCGGGCAAGGGCCTGCGGCTCGAATTCAGTATCGCGCCACAGAAGGCCGAAAGCGCGCTCACCTCCACGGGACTGCTCATCGTCAACCCGCCCTGGACGCTCGCCACTGAGCTGAAAACCATCCTTGCCGAGCTGACAAAGCCGCTCGGCCAGGGCGGCCCTGGCCGCTACCGGCTCGAGGCAATGTCGTAAACCGAACATTCGCACGATGCGCCTGTCGCCAAAGCGATTTTTCGGCCCGCTCTCACGTTCTGCCGGAGCATGATCTTCTCGCCGGGATCGCGCGCCGCCCGGTTGTAGCCCGGGCCCGCCTCGTGGCTGGGATTTCCCCTTGAAAATCCGTAGTCAACCCGCGGCGAACCGTATTATGCTTGTTCCAGAGGACTGGCTTTACGTTCCGCTTCCGCGAATGGATGCGGCGGAGTGATCAAGGCCTAAAACAAAATCCAGGTGGACCGGCGTTGACCAGCGGCCCGCCCAAGGTGGCCAAAGCTTTCCGACAGCGAATGCCGGGTCGGGCCGGTGCGCAAGACGCGCGCGACGGCGAAGCAATGCGGGGGGAGGAGTTTTCCCGATGGCCATGACTGGAACGGTCAAGTTCTTCAACGGAGAAAGGGGCTACGGCTTCATCAAGCCTGACGACGGCGGTCGCGACGTATTCGTCCACATTACCGCGGTCGAGCGGGCTGGATTGAAGGACCTGGCCGAAGGACAACGCATCACATTCGAGGTCGAACCGGACAAGAAGGGCAAGGGCCCGAAAGCGGTCAATCTCGTGGTCAACTCGTAAGCCCGCGCGTCCCCTCCCCGCGCGATGCGGCGCCGGATCCGATCCGGGGCGGAGTTCTCTTGCGTTCCGCGCATCGGATAAAAAAATCCCGGCAGCGCGAGACGCGCGGCCGGGAGTTCATGTGTCCGGTATTTTCTTGTTCGAAATCAGAAGTGATAGTTGATGCCGGCGCGCACCACGCTGGAGCGATAGCCGTTCGAGACGCCGGTGATGCCGAACTGGCTCTCCGACAAATCGATGTAGAGATATTCGATCTTGGCGCTCCAGTGCGAGTCGAGGCCGACTTCGGAGCCGAAGCCGAGCGTCCAGCCGGCCGTCGTGTGCTGCTCGGCGCGGCCAAAGGTCTCGCCGCGCAGTTCGCCGAAGGCGAGGCCGCCGGTGCCGAAGAACAGGATGTTGTTGAAGGCGTAGCCGGCACGGCCGCGCACGGTGCCGAACCAGGGATTGGAGAACTTCCACGGCGCGAAGGTGTCGTCGGCGCCGGTCGCCTGGATGTCGCCCTCGACGCCGAACACCCAGGGGCCGGACTGCCAGTTGTAGCCGGCCTGCACGCCACCCTCGAACCCCGACGGTTTGGTCGGGTTGTTGCTGACCGAGCCCCATTGATAGCCGAGATTGCCGCCGAGATAGGGCCCGGCCCAGCTGAAGGCGTTGAGCGGCTGGTTGACGGTGTAGGCCGTGCGCGGCGCATAAGGCAGATCGGCCGCGGCAACTGGCGCAGCGCCCAGGCCCGCAGCGGTCAACGTGACCGCCCCCACAACAAACCTTTTCATCGCACTCTCCACACGCAAACCGCCGCAACGTCTTCGAAACGCGCGCGCCTCATGCGAGGCGGTAAGCGAACCGAAAGGTTACGAAACTCGATCTTTTTTCTGCTAAGATTTATCGAGAGTCTTAAGTTAAAGGCTCATTAAGGGCGGTTACCGCGCGCTCAGCATTGTTAACGAGCCGTTACCGCGTGCTGGCAGGGACGCTCGTCAGCGCCTAGTTTAGGCCCATGCCTCACGATTCTGCCGACCCACCGAAAGAGCCCGCTGCCGAGCAGCGACGGCGCCGCTCCGAGACCGATTTGCCCGATGAAGCCGCGGCTCCCGACGTCGATCCGGCGACGCCAGCGCCTGAGGACGAGGACGAGACGCGGCTGCCGGAGCTGCCCGAGGAGAACGCCGAAGCGATCGCGGAAGGACCGCTCGCGGCCGGCCATGATGCGATTGAAAAAGCGGTGCGGCTGGCGCCGACCTCGCCCGGCGTCTATCGCATGCTGAATGCGGCGAGCGACGTGCTCTATGTCGGCAAGGCCAAGAACGTCAAAAAGCGCCTGACCTCCTATGCCCGGCCCAATGCGCCGCACCCGGCGCGCATCCTGCGCATGATCGCGGCGACCGTCAGCGTGGAGATCGTGTCGACCAGCACCGAGACCGAGGCGCTGCTGCTCGAGGCCAACCTGATCAAGCAGCTTCGGCCGCGCTTCAACGTGCAGCTGCGTGACGACAAATCGTTTCCCTATATCCTGATGACCGGCGACCACTGGGCGCCGCAGATCCTGAAACATCGCGGCGCACAGACGCGGCCGGGACGCTATTTCGGGCCGTTCGCGTCCGCCGGCGCGGTCGGCCGCACCATCACCGCGCTGCAGCGCGCGTTCCTGATCCGCTCCTGCACCGACGGCTTTTTCGAGAGCCGCACCAGGCCCTGCCTGCTTTACCAGATCCGGCGCTGCGCCGGTCCGTGCACCGGTGAAATCGATTTTCCCGGTTACACGGAGCTGGTCCGCGAGGCCACCGATTTCCTGTCCGGCAAGAGCCAGGGGGTCAAGCAGCTGCTCGCCAGCGAGATGGAGAAGGCCTCCAGCGAGATGGAGTTCGAGACCGCTGCGGTCTACCGCGACCGGCTGGCCGCGCTGTCGGCGATCCAGTCGCAGCAGGGCATCAATCCGCGCACGGTGGACGAGGCCGACGTGTTCGCGATCCATCAGGAGGGCGGCTATTCCTGCGTCGAAGTCTTCTTCTTCCGCACCGGACAGAACTGGGGCAACCGCGCCTATTTTCCGCGCGCGGAAAAGTCCTATACGCCGGAGGAGGTGCTGTCGTCCTTCCTGGCGCAATTCTACGACGACAAGCCGCCGCCAAAGTGCATCCTGCTCTCGCACGACATCGAGGAGTGCGAGCTGCTCGCCGATGCGCTCTCGGTCAAGGCCGGCCGCAAGGTCGAGGTATCCGTGCCAAAACGCGGCGAGAAGAAGGAGCTGATCGCACACGCGCTCACCAATGCGCGCGAGGCGCTGGGGCGCAAGCTGGCCGATACCGCGACCCAGGGCCGGCTGCTGGACGCGCTGGCCGCGACCTTGCAGCTGCCGCAGCCGCCGCGGCGCATCGAGGTCTACGACAACAGCCACATCCAGGGCACCAATGCGGTCGGCGCCATGATCGTGGCCGGCCCGGACGGCTTCATCAAGAACCAGTACCGCAAGTTCAACATCAGGTCGGAGGGCCTTACCCCCGGCGACGACTACGGCATGATGCGCGAGGTGCTGCAGCGACGCTTCAAGCGATTGTTGTCTCCTCCTGAGACCGACCCCACGAAACCCAGGGCGAAGGCGGACGATGAGTCCGTGCCGCAATGGCCCGACCTCGTGATCATCGACGGCGGCCGCGGCCAGCTCCGCGCGGCCCGGGAGATTCTTGAGGGTCTTGGTCTCAGAGAGGTCGCGCTGATGGCGGTGGCCAAGGGAGCGGAGCGCGACGCCGGGCAGGAGACGCTGTTTTTGCCGGACCGGGAGGCGATCAAGCTCGAGCCGCGCGACCCCGTGCTCTATTTCATCCAGCGGCTGCGCGACGAGGCGCATCGCTTCGTGATCGGCTCGCATCGCAAGCTGCGCAAGAAGGACATCCGCGAGGCCGGGTTGCAGGAGATTCCCGGCATCGGCCCGTCACGCAAACGGGCGCTACTGCATCATTTCGGCACCCTGAAGGAAATCGAGCGGGCCTCGATTGCCGATCTCGGCAAGGTACCCGGCGTCAGCGCCGAGAGCGCACGCCGGATTTTCGAGTTCTTCCATCCGCAGGGGACCTGACCCCATCACGATTGGATCACCCGTCTCCACCCCGCCGGGTCATAAGGAGCGGTCCGTTGCTGGATGTACACCGGACTGTTTCGCGCTGGCCGCGCACTTCCGGGTCTGACCCAAGTCGACGCGCCGGGCGTCTTGGACGAAGTCCGCTCTCGAGTGCAAAGCCGAATCGGCGATGACTTCGAGACCCCAAGCCAGAAGTCGGAAATTCGACGATTGAGCTTGTGGGAGCTGGGATGCGTTGGCAGACTGGATCGGTCCGCCACCGGTGGAGCAGGTTGCATGGAGCATCAACATGCGCCCGGCGCGTCGCGCGTAGCGCGCAGGGATGAATCGTTGGCGAAGGCGCGATCGTTGCGGCGACGCAAGGTGATCACGGCGGTTGTCATCACCGGCTTCCTGGTCGACGGATTCTTTGCTGCCCTTTATGCGGTAATGGATGCACGCGCCTATGCTGCCGCCATCGGTTTGAACCTGCTGAATGCCGCCTTGTGGGCGCTCACGCTCCTGCTGCTGCGGTGGTCGGAGAGGCTCGCCGGCGCCTATTTCCTGCTGGTTCTTATCGCTGCAATGGTAAGCTTCACCATCCTGCTGGGCCACGCCTCCGGGTCGCATTTGTTCTTATTTCTCGCCGCCAGCATGTCGCTGATCTTCCTGGACCTGCGCCCGACCATCGCGCCTGTGGCAATGACCGTGCTGGCATGGGGCGCTTTCATCATCTCGGCAAAGTTCCTGCCCCGGGCGCCGAGCCATATTCCGATGTCGATCCACGAGTCGGAAACCCTGTTTTATGTCACTTCGGCGCTGACCATGGTGATCCTGTTCGTGACCTCGCGCTACTTCATGCAGCTGACAGATGCGGCGGAAGCCGCACTCGAACTGGAATATCGCCGCTCCGATGCGCTGCTGCTCAACATCCTGCCGGCGCCGGTGGCCGAACGCCTCAAGCACGGGGAACGCATCGCCGACAATTATGGAAGCATCAGCGTGCTTTTCGCCGACATCGTCGGGTTCACCGCCGGCGCGCGGCAGGCCGGTCCGGAGAGTACGGTGGCGATGCTCAACCGCTTCTTCTCCGTCGCGGACGATCTGGCGCAACGGCACAATTGCGAGAAGATCAAGACCATCGGCGACTGCGTCATGGCGGCAGCTGGCGTGCCAGAGGCCTCGGCCAAGCACGCCGAAACGCTCGCGCGCTACGCACTTGATCTGAAGGCTGCGATGCAGGGAGAGACGTTTGCCGGCCAGCCGCTCCGCTTGAGGATCGGCATGCATTCCGGGCCGGCGGTCGCGGGCGTAATCGGGCGAAACCGCTTTGCCTATGACCTCTGGGGCGACACCGTGAACGTCGCTGCCCGGATTGAGCAGGCGGCCAAGCCGAATGAAATCTGCCTCTCCGATGCAACCCGCGAGCGTCTTCGCGTAGGTTTCCTTTGTACTGCGATTGGCGACGTCGAGGTACGCGGCGCGGGCCGCATTGCTATCTGGCGCTTGGATTGCGAGCAGGGGGACGAGTCTCCGGAGATCCCTACGTGATGCTGCGCGGGGTGGCTGAAACATCCGTAGTCCCAAACAGCGGAATGTGATCATAGCGGAGCAATTTCTCGACCGACAACGGGAGGCGAACTTCACCGGGCGACAACGTCTACGGTGCGTGCGTTTCCCTTCTCTCCCGATTGCAATTCGAGCATTTTCCGGGAACCGTATCGCACACGATCAATACACCGAGGGAGACTCACGCCATGGCCTTTTCGCTATACGACGCAACCGTCGCAAACTACCTTCAAATTCTCGGCGCTGTCAGCAGCTTCCTTGAGAAGAGCCTCACGCATTTCCAGGAAAAGGGCATTGATCCGGCCGAGATCGTCCAGTCGCGCCTTGCACACGACATGCTGCCGCTCCGTTTCCAGATCGTCTCGGTTGCACATCATTCGCGCGGTGCAATGGAGGCGGCGAAGATCGGCGTGTTCACCCCGCCGTCTGCTAAACCAGATCTCGACTACGCCGCCCTTCAGGCACTGGTGACGGAGGCGCGCGATGAGCTTACCGTCCTACGGCCAGAGGCGGTTGATGCCCTCCTCGGGCACGATCTGACGTTCAAGGTCGGCGACCGCACGCTACAATTCACGGCGGAAGGCTTTCTGATGTCATTCTCGCTGCCGAACTTCTTTTTCCATGCGACCACAGCTTACGACATTCTCCGCCACAAGGGCGCGCCGCTCGGGAAACGCGATTTCGTGGGCAAGTTGAACTTGAAGGGGTGAGAGAACAGTCCTCACTCACCTGTCTTTCCGGGTGATCAACCTCAAGACAGCGAAGGCGCTTGGGCTCGCTGTATCACCGTCCCTTTTCGTCCGCGCCCCCCGCGAGATCTTCGAGAGTCTCGGGCTCACAGAGGTTGCGCTGATGGCGGTGGCCAAGGGACCGGAGCGCGACGCCGGGCGGGAAACGCTGTTCTTGCCGGACCGCGAGGCGATCAAGCTCGAGCCGCGCGATCCCGTGCTCTATTTCATCCAGCGGCTGCGCGACGAGGCGCATCGCTTCTTGATCGGCTCACACCGCAGGCTGCGCAAGAAGGACATCCGCGAGGCCGGATTGCAGGAGATTCCCGGCATCGGCCCGTCGCGCAAACCGGCTCTGCTGCATCATTTCGGTACCCTGAAGGAAATCGAACGGGCCTCGATCGCCGATCTCGGAAAAGTCCCCGGTGTGAGCGCCGAGAGCGCACGCCGGATTTTCGAGTTCTTCCATCCACAGGGGACCTGACGCGCCGTCAGGATCGGATCACTCCATGTCTGCGCCGCCAAGTCTCAAGGAGTGGGTCCGTGTTGGAGGTACACCGGACTGTTTCGCGCTGGCCGCGCAATTCCGGATCTGGCCCCAGGGCAGACATCGCTCCGTTGGCCTATCCCAACGGCCGACCCTCAAACCTTCCGAACAGTCGCAGCCGTTATAGCCGAGTTTCCCCGACGGAACTGCCGGCGGTGTACCTGATGCGGTTGAATCGGAGCGACGGCCTCGCTTGTGGGAACCCATTGATGCCTGAGGGAGTTGGACTGTCTTAGCGGTGAAAAGGAGGCAAGGATGACTAGCGACAACCACGCACGCCTGCGCGTCGCCGCGCTGATTTTCATGATGGTCAATGCAGTTGTCTTCGGGGTCGGCCTAGTTGCTGTCTTGACGACGCCCGCAATGGCTCAGCAAGCATTTTTCTGGATACCGGCCGTTGTCGTTAGCAGCTTCGCATTTTCCGCGCCACTGGCGTGGTTCATCGCTCCGATGATGATGCAGCGGTTCACTCAGGCGCGCCAGACTCGTTGATCCGCTGGAGTGCAATCGTGCAAGCGGATGGCTGAAGGCTGTCTATCTAACCGGGTCGGCAGGAAGTTTGGTTGGGGTGAACAGGCAAGCAAAGCGCGATGTCTCCTAGCGACGTGACTTTGCCAGTGTGGCACGAAAAGCACCTGCGGGCCGCAACTCTCGCAGCCGGGGTCGCGCTGTGGTCTTGGAACGTTGATACCGATGCCATCACCATGGATGAGCCCGCGTATGATCTTTGGGGGGTTTCCAAGGCCGAAAAGAGAATCACATTCGAGATATTGTCCAAGAATATCCACCCTGCCGATCTTGAGAGGGTCAGATCAGCATTTGCGGCTACTCGCGCTGTGGTAGGCGCTTACGAGATAGATTTTCGTATTCTAATCGGAAGCGATATTCGCTGGATTTCCGCTCGGGGCCAAGGCGACGACGCGGACATGGCAGATCGAATTATGTTCGGTATCTTCCTCGATGTCACCCAACGCAAGCAAGCTGAGGAAGCCAATGAGTTGCTCGCGGGCGAGATGAGCCACCGGGTGAAAAACCTCTTAACCCTCGCAACAGCGCTTACTCACATTACGTCACGCTCGGCAGCGACAAAAGAAGATATGGCCCACGAACTGACCAGTCGTCTGATCGCTCTCGGACGTGCTCAGGACCTTATTCGTCCGCTACCCGGCCGGAAGAGCGAGGCGACGCTTCTTGGCGACCTGATCTCTGTTCTGCTTGCACCCTACGACGAGAAAGGAGCCAGCGTTCGTATTCGTGTCTCGGTTCCCAAGATGAACGTGGGAGAGACTTCGAGCACAGCACTGGCCCTGGTGATCCATGAATTGGCAACTAACTCCGCAAAATACGGTGCGCTGTCGCTTTCAAGTGGCACCTTGGACGTATCGTGCAACGCCCACGAGGACGAAGCGGTGGTTTTGTGGACCGAACGGGGTGGCCCGCCTGTCGTCGCTCCCACAAAGTTGGAAGGCTTTGGAAGCAAGTTGGTGCACCGAAGTATGGCCGCCCAGCTTGGCGGAACTATAGCTTTTGACTGGTCGGAGGAGGGTGTGGTCGTCACCCTGCGAATGAGCAGAGATCGCCTAGCGAATTGAATGGCCACAATTGATTTCCTGCCCGCGCTTTTGCGCCGATGTCTGGGATTGGCCCATAAGAGACCTACTGGAAGTTTGCCCCAAAAGGCAGATGGACAGCAGACTCGGCCAACTCAGGCGAGCCGCGTGCCCCGCGACACTCGCGAAGGACGAGATGTCCATGTCGCCATTACCGGTGCGGTTACGAGCCGCACGCGATGCTGCTCATGACGCGCGTTGCCCGACGGGCAAACTCCGCATGCGCGTCATGCGCAAATTGCCCGTCGTGCCAGTTTGTCGCAGCAAATTAATTTCGTTTTTTCAGAAACAAACTTGACGGCGCCCCCAAATCAGAGGCAGGATCCGGCCGTCCCGCCTCGGCAAGAGGGGCGAACGCGTCGTCACGATCGTGAGGCGGGATGCGGTGGACGTGCCGGGCTGCGCTTGACGAGCGATGCCGGTGCGGACGGCGAAATCGTGTGGTCCTGGCCTCCCGACGCTGAGGCCAAGGTCGCGAGCAGATGATCTCGCGAACGACGGGGGCAAGAAAGCCCGGTCCCCGGGGAGATCACGTATAAGCCGTAAGCCATCGCGCAGGGAATGCCGGATGATTCGGCTGAACCTGTGGTACCTGCCGCCAGCTTTTCTTATTGCTGGCGGGCCATGGGTGAGGCCTTCACCCGGCATTCCCTGCGCCCTCTTCG
>Ga0070709_10000475_pt1 | contig 23811 bp, 23 predicted proteins | sample LARL51metaG_FD_65449 | JGI IMG/M metagenome (GOLD analysis project Ga0070709, IMG submission 65449) | Corn, switchgrass and miscanthus rhizosphere microbial communities from Kellogg Biological Station, Michigan, USA - LAR L5-1 metaG | ecosystem: Host-associated > Plants > Roots > Rhizosphere ... | reverse complement strand
CCGACGCTGTGGGACGTGACGTTCCGCACCGCGGTGGCGCAGGCCGACCTGGAGGACAGGCAGGTCCGCGGCGCCTGGTACCGGATCGCGTTCGCCCGGGACGGCGGTGAGCCGGTGATCGTGGCCACCACCCGGCCCGAACTGCTGCCCGCCTGCGTGGCGCTCGTCGTGCACCCGGCCGACGAGCGGCACGCGGCGCTGGCCGGGGCGTCCGTGCGCACGCCGGTGTTCGGCGCCGAGGTGCCGGTGCTCGCGCACCCGCTCGCCGACCCGGACAAGGGCACGGGCGTCGTCATGGTGTGCACCTTCGGCGACGCCGCCGACATCACCTGGTGGCGCGACCTGCGGCTGCCCACCCGGCCGGTGATCGGCCCGGACGGCCGGCTGCTGCCCGACCCGCCGCCCGGCCTGGCCGAGCCCGCCGGTCGCACGGCGTACGCCAAGCTGGCCGGGCTCACCCCGGTCGCGGCCAGGGACCAGGCGGGGGACCTGCTACGGGACGACGGCAGCCTGGTCGGCGAGCCCGAGCCGATCACGCACGAGGTGCGGTTCTACGAACGCGGCAACAAGCCGCTGGAGATCATCACCACCCGGCAGTGGTTCCTGCGCAGCGGCGGCCGCGACGAGGAGCTCCGCGCGGTCCTGACCGAACGCGGCCGCGAGCTGGCCTGGCACCCGCCGTTCATGCGGGCGCGCTACCAGAACTGGGTGGAAGGCCTGACCGGCGACTGGCTGGTCAGCAGGCAACGGTTCTTCGGCGTGCCGATCCCGGTGTGGTATCCGCTCGACGACGATGGCCAGCCCCGGCACGAAGTGCCGATCGCGGCGGCCGATGACACCCTCCCGGTGGACCCGGCCGCGGCGGCGCCTCCCGGCTACAACGAGAGCCAGCGCGGCCGGCCCGGCGGGTTCGCCGCCGATCCGGACGTCATGGATACCTGGGCCACGTCCTCGCTCACCCCGCACATCGCCGGCCGGTGGAGCATCGACGACGACCTGTTCGGCCGGGTGTTCCCGATGGACCTGCACCCGCAGGCGCACGAGATCATCCGCACCTGGCTGTTCTACCAGGTGCTCCGCTCGCACCTCGAACACGGCACGCTGCCCTGGCGGCACGCCGCGATCTCCGGCTGGGTCCTGGACCCGGACCGCAAGAAGATGTCCAAGTCCAAGGGCAACGTCGTGACCCCGGCCGCGGTGCTGGACGAGTTCGGCTCGGACGCGGTCAGGTACTGGGCGGCCAGCAGCCGCCTTGGATCGGACGTGACCTACGACCCGGGCCAGCTGCGGATCGGCAGGCGGCTGGCGATCAAAATCCTGAACGCGACCCGGTTCGTGCTCGGCATCGCAGCCGAGGGCCAGCCCCGGGCGGGCCAGGACGTGACCGATCCGCTGGACCAGGCCATGCTGGGCAGGCTGGCCGATGTCGTGACCGACTGCACGAATGCGTTCGGCAGATACGATCACGCCCGGGCCCTGGAGCGGGCCGAGGAATTCTTCTGGTCCTTCTGCGACGACTACCTCGAGTTGGTGAAGGCGCGCGCGTACGGCGAGCGCGGCCCGGCCGGGGCGGCGTCGGCCGGCGCCGCGCTGCGCGACGGGCTGTCGGTGCTGCTGCGGCTGTTCGCGCCGTTCCTGCCGTTCGCGAGCGAGGAGGCCTGGTCGTGGTGGCAGGACGGATCCGTGCACCGGGCCGCCTGGCCGGACCCCGAGCCGCTGCGCGCCCTGGCGGGCGGGGCGGACCCGGGCGTGCTGGACGCCGCGTCGGCCGCCATCGCCGCGGTCAGGAAGGCCAAGACGGAGGCCAGGATGTCCATGCGGACGCCGGTCCGTGCGCTCGTGGTCACGGCTCGCCGCGATCACCTGGCGCTGCTGGCCGGGGCGGTCGATGACGTCCGGGCGGCGGGCCGGGTCGAGCACATCGAGGTGCGGCCCGTGACGGCACCCGCGACCGATCCCGCCCCCGGCTACGACGTCTCGTTCTGAGGCGAGGGCACTGCGGGCTCGCGGGTAGTCTCACCAGCATGGACAAGGTCACCAAGACCGAAACAGAGTGGCGGGAGCAACTCAGCCCGCAGGAGTACCGGGTACTGCGCCAGGCCGGGACCGAGGCGCCGTGGACGGGCGAGTACACCGACGCCAAGACCGAGGGCGTGTACCGCTGCCGGGCCTGCGGCGGGGAGCTGTTCCGGTCGGACGCGAAATTCGAGTCGCACTGCGGCTGGCCCAGCTTCTACCAGCCGACCGCGGACGACGCAGTCGTGCTGATCGAGGACCGGTCGATGGGCATGCGGCGCACCGAGGTACGCTGCGCCCGCTGCGACTCCCACCTCGGGCACGTATTCGAGGGCGAGGGTTACCCGGTGCCCACCGACCAGCGCTGGTGCATCAACTCGGTGTCCCTTTCCCTGGAACCTGCCGGGCAGGGCCCGGACGAGCAAGCTATTTCCGAACGGCACACGGCCAGCCCGTGACGGCCACGCTGCGGCTGATCACGCCCGGCGACCTGTCCGGCAACACCGCGCAGAGCAGCGGCATGCAGCGCAGCGCGGCGATCTCCGGCGCCCAGGTGGGCGCCGGGCAGCTGTGGATGGGACGGACGGTCATGGCCCCCGGCGGCCGGTCCGCTGACCATCATCACGGCGACAGCGAGACCGGCATCTACGTGGTCTCGGGCACGCCGGCGTTCGCGTTCCGCGACCAGGAGTCCGGGCAGATCGTCCGGCTGCAGACCGGGCCGGGTGACTTCGTCTGGGTGCCGCCGCACGTGCCGCACCGGGAGGAGAACCCGTCGCCGGACGCCGAGGCCGTGCTGGTCGTCGCCCGGTCCACGCAGGAAGCCATCGTGGTCAATCTGCCGGGGCTCTGAGACCCGCGGGCTACGGCAGCGCGGCGACCAGCTCGCTGACCGGCTTGCGGCGGCCGGTGTAGAACGGGATCTCGGCCCGGGTGTGCAGCCGGGCCCGGGCGCCGCGCAGGTGGCGCATCAGGTCCACGATCTGGGGTAGCTCGTCGGCCTCGAACGCGAGGATCCACTCGTAGTCGTTCAGCGCGAAGCTGGCCACGGTGTTGGCCCGGACGTCCGGGTACTCGCGGGCCATCATCCCGTGCTCGGCCAGCATCGCCCGGCGCTCGGCGTCTTCGAGCAGGTACCACTCGTACGAGCGCACATACGGGTACACGCACACGTAGCCCCGCGGCTCTTCCCCGGCCAGGAAGGCCGGGACGTGGCTCTTGTTGAACTCGGCCGGCCGGTGCAGCGCCATCACCGACCACACCGGCTCGCTGGCCCGGCCCAGCCCGGTCCGACGGAACCGCGCGTACATCTCCTGCAGATCATCGGCCGACGGCGCGATCCACCAGAACATGTAGTCGGCGTCGGCGCGCAGCCCCTGCACGTCGTAGCAGCCGCGGGTGACCACGCCCTTGCCCTCCGCCTGCTGGCACAGCTCGCTGACCTCGGCAGCCAGGCCGTCACGGGCGCGGGCGACTTGCTCCCCCGCCGCGTCCAGCACGCCCGGGCCCCGGACCCGGAACACCGACCACATCGTGTAGCGGATCAGTTCGTTCAGGTCGCGCGCCTTCGGCTTCTCCTGGTCATCGCCGCTCATGTTCTCATTGTCCGCCATCGGCGGCCGTGGTCCCGTCATGGCCCCCGCCGCGATTCGCGAGGTGCTTGAGCACTTGGTCGGCAGCCGTCCGCGCGGTGGCGATGCAGGCCGGGATGCCCAGGCCATCGTAGGCCGCGCCGCACACGGCCAGGCCTGGCTGGGCCGCGACCGAGGCCCGGATCCGCGCCACCCGGTCCAGGTGCCCGACGCTGTACTGTGGCAGCCCCCCGCCCCACCGGGTCACCCTGGCGTCGGCGGGCGGACCGCTGACCCCGGTGGCGGCAGCGAACTCCCCCGCGGCCAGCGCGGCCAGTTCGGCGTCGTCCCGCTGCAGGATCGCCTCCTCGCCGATCCTGCCAACCGAGCACCGGACGACGTGCAGGCCATGCTGGCCCGGCAGCAGGTGCGGCCACTTGACGGTGCTGAAGGTGACCGCCTTGACCGCGCGCCCGTCCACGGCGGGCACCAGGTAGCCGCTGCCGACCAGCGGAACGGCGAACGCCGGCCGCGGGTAGGCCAGCGTGACGATCGCCATGCTCGCATAGCGGATCTCGCCGAGCGCCGCCGCTGCTCCGGCCGCCACCGGGGCCAGCAGCCTGCTGGCCGGCCGGGCGGGCACGGTCAGGATGACCGCATCGGCATGCACGGTCTCGGGCTGGCTGGCCGCTCCGATGACCAGGCGCCAGCCGTTCGGTATGCGAGAAAGCCCGCGGACCATGGACCCGGTGCGCAGGTGCGCCCCGGACGCCGCGGCCAGGGCGGGGGGCAGCGTGCCGAGCCCGCCGGCCAGCGTGACGAAGACAGCACTCGGGCTGCTGGACGGCGGCGGCAGCAGGGTGCCCGCGGCCTCGGCCAGCGACCGGTGCTGCCGGGCCGCCGCGGCCAGCCCGGGCAGCGTCGCCTCGAACGACAGCTCCTCGCTGCGGCCCGCGTACACCCCGCCGAGCAGCGGATCCACCAGCCGGTCCACGACCTCCGGCCCGAACCTCGCCGAGATCGCCGCCGCCACGGGCAGGTCGCCGTCGATCGGCGTGGCGGGCAGCTCCGCGTCGAGCCTGGCCCGGGCCAGCCCGGCCGGCGAAAGCACGTCCGCGCGGGCCAGCGCGCCGAAGTCGGACGGCACTCCCATCAGCTGCCGTTCCGGCAGTTCGCGGAACGCGCCGCGGGTCCAGATGCGCGCCGACGTGGTGCCCGGGGTGACGATCTGGGCGGCGAGCCCCACCGCACGGATCAGGTCGATGCCCTCGGGCCGCCGGGCCAGCAGGGCCTCCGCGCCCTCGTCGGCCGCGATCCCGGCCACCTCGGAGACCGCCAGCTTGCCACCCAGCCGGGCAGAGCCCTCGAACACGGTGACCGAAGCGGCGTCCCGCAGGAAGTAGGCGGCCGCCAGCCCGGCGATGCCGCCGCCCACCACCGCCACCCGCCACGGGCTGCCAGCGTGCGTCATGCCGCCAGTCTGCCCTCGGACGGGTCAGGGCGCATGGTCCGCCCCCCGCATGGCCTCGCGGACCGCGGCTGCGGCCGCGGCGCCCGCCATGTGCAGCGGCTCCGTGCTGCGCAGCGCGCGGGCCAGCACGAACGCGCCTTCCAGGGAAGAGAGCATGGTGATCGCGAGCGACCTGGCCCGGTCGGGCGGGATCCCGCTGGCGGCGAGGCGGCCGGCCGCGTCCTGGATCCAGCCGTCGAACACCTCCGCGCACGCCTCGCGCATCGGCTCGCTGGTGCTGGATACCTCCAGCGCCACCGTGGCGATGGGGCACGCGTCGGCGTAGCCGGTCTCTTCCAGCGTGTCGGCGGCGGCGGCGAAGAAGGCGCCGGCCGCTGCCGCCGGGTCGGCGCCCGGCTCGAAGAACGCGTCGATCAGCTGCCCGTAGATCGCCCCGGACCAGCGGATGACTTCCGCGCCGAGCTGTTCCTTGCCGCCGGGGAAGAAGTGGTACACCGACCCGAACGGTGCGCCGGCCTCGGCGACGATCTGCTTGACGCCCGTGCCCGTGTAGCCCTGGCGCCGGAACAGCTCGGCGCTGCGCTGCACGATCCGGACCCTGGTGTCGGAAGCCATGCCGCTCATGTTAGCGTGCTAATTGCTAGATCGATCTATCTAGTGGAGGTTCCGATGCCTGCGGTGCAGCTGACGGCCGGGACGGTCGACTACGCAGACACCGGCACCGACGGCCGGGTGGTCGTCTTGCTCGGCGGGGTATTGCTGGACGGGTCGGTGTGGGATCCCGTCGTGGCCGACCTGGCCCGCGATCACCGGTGCATCGTGCCCACCCTGCCCCTCGGCGCACACCGCCGCCCGATGCGCGCCGACGCGGACCTGTCGCTGAACGGCTTCGGCCGGATGGTCGGTGAGCTGGTTGAGCGCCTCGATCTCCGCGACGTGACGCTGGTACAGAACGATCACGCAGCCGCACTGGCGCTGGCGGGTAGTCGGCCCCGGCGAGTCGCCCGCCTGGTGATCTCTTCTTGTGAGGCGTTCGAGAACTACCCGCCCGGCCTGCCGGGCAAGAACCTCCGGCTCGTCGCCATGATCCCCGGCGGGATCCCGCTCGCGGCCCAGGCGATGCGGCTGCACGCGGTGCGCCGGCTGCCGGTCACGCTCGGCTGGATGAGCAAGCGGCCGCTGCCGGCCGGGCTGGTCGACCGCTGCCTCGAGCCGCTGCAGACCCGCCGAGGCGTGCGCCGTGACCTGCGCAAGTACGCCGCCGGCGCGCGCCGCCAGCAGATGCTGCGGGTCTGCGGGCGGCTGGCCTGCTTCGACCGCCCCGCTCTGGTCGTCTGGACCCCGGAAGACCGCGTCCAGCGGCCCGAACACGGCCGGCGCCTGGCCGACCTGCTCCCCGCCGCCAGGCTCGTCGAGATACCGGACAGCTACACGCTCATCATGCGCGACCAGCCCGCCGCGTTCGCCCGGGTGATCCGCGAGTTCGTCCGCGAATAGCCGCGCGACCGCGTCAACCCTCCGGCCGGTCAGCGCGTCCTACCTGAGAAGTGTGACCATTCCTCCCACGGTGTCCTGGTTCGGATGTACCGGGTTGGACGATCGGTCTTTCGTAACGAGGAGGAACGTCCGTGGGTACTCTCGGCTGGCGTTCGCGTGCCGCGATCGCGGTGCTGTCCGTGGCAGCGAGCATAGGGACGACGGCACTGGCCGTCCCGGTCCAGGCACGATCAGCCCCGGCCGGCCCGGTTTCCACCGCGCCGGCGTCGGGGACTCCCCAGCTTGCGCCGAGCGGTTCCGTCGAGCAGGTCCGCCAGCTGGTCCAGTGCGGCGGGACCATGTACGCGGTGGGAAGCTTCACCGAGATCAAGCAGGGCCAGACCACCTACCGGGTCAACAACGTCTTCAGCTTCAGCGCGACCTCCCCGTACAAGGTGACGGGGTGGTTCCCCAGCGTCAACGGGAAGGTCAACACCATCGCCTTCAACGGGGGCAACTGCGCCGACGCCTACATCGGCGGAACGTTCACCTCGATCGGCGGCACCACGGTCAGTGACATCGCGGAGATCGACACCACGACCGGCGCGGTGGTCCACGGCTTCGGGACCCAGGCCAACGGCGAGGTCGACACCATCGCCAGCTACAACAATCACCTGCTGGTGGGCGGGCACTTCAAGTCGATCAACCAGAGCAGCGCGGACCCGTACATGGCCAGCCTGAACCCGGCCAACGGCCAGGACGACGGCTTCGTCCACCTGAACATATCCGGCAACTACCAGTACCCCGGAGTAGGGCCGAACAACACCAACGTCTACAACCAGCAGCTCAGTCACGGCGGCACCCTCGACCTGGTCGAAGGCGACTTCACCTCGGTCGGCGGGCTGGCCAGGCAGCAGATATTCATGCTCGACCTGAGCGGGCCGGCCGCGACTGTGACCGGCTGGAGTTCACCGGAGTGGGACGGCAGCCAGGGCAACCTGCCCGGCGGCTATCCGTACCAGTGCGCCACCAAAGAGCCGTTCTACATCAAGGGCGCCTCGTGGTCGCCCGACGACTCGACCGTCTACATCGCGACTAATGGCTTCCACCCGTGGAACCAGCCGACCTCGGGCCCGCGCACCGGGCTGTGTGATGCCGCTGCCGCCTTCCCGGCCACCCAGACCGAGGTGACGCACCTGTGGATCAACTACACCGGCTGCGACTCCCTGTACTCCACGGCGGCCGATACGAGCACCGCGTACTTCGGCGGGCATGAGCGCTGGTCGATGAACCCGGACGGCTGCAACTTCCCCGGCCCCGGTGCCGTCTCCGCGCCGGGCATGGAGGGCCTGTCACCTGCGACCGGCAGTCTCACCTACAACCCGACCCGTGGCCGTGGGCTCGGCGCGGACGACATGCAACTCACCAGCGGAGGGCTGTGGATCGCCAGCGACAACGATAAGAACACCGCGATGTGCGGCGGCAAGGGCAATCACGCCGGCATCTGCTTCTTCCCCTACCCGTCCACCTGATATATAGCTGTTATCCGCGGCCGGGAACCGGCGGCAGGCCGGGTGGCGTCGCATCGGCATGCCACACGCAACGCCTCCCGGGCTCCGCCCCCTTACGGCCGGGCTGATCATCGCCGCCGCCCTGCTGCTGTCAGCATGCGGCGGAGCCGGGTCGGGCGGCCACTCCGCATCCGCCGGGTCGGCAGCCGGCGCGGCGAATAGCGCCGTGAGCGGCCCGGGTGCAGCTGGCCCGGGTGCAGCTGTCCCAGCTGCGCCGCGGCGGTCGGGCAGCAGCGGCCGGGGGGAGAACTCGGGCCGCGCGACCCGCCTCGGGCCGGCCGGACGGGACATCGTCTTCACGGCGAGCATGACCGTCCACGTGAGAGATGTGGGCCGGGCCGCGGCGCGGGCGGCGCAGGTCGCCAGCAACGCTCGCGGGTACGTCTCCACGGAGAACGCGGCGCTGCGGCAGGGCCAGCCCGGTCGCCCGACGGCGAGCATCCAGCTGAAGATCCCGGCCTTCGCCTACCCGGCTGCGCTCCGCGAGCTGGCCGGGCTCGGCACTCAGACGTCCCTGCGGCAGCAGGCGCAGGACATCACGCTGGACGTGGCGGACACCGCGAGCCGGGTGGCCTCCGCGCAGGCGGCCATCACCCAACTGCGCGCGCTGCTGTCTCACGCGGGGTCGGTCCGCAACCTGCTGTCCGTCCAGCAGCAGATCAACGCGCAGGAATCCGCCCTCGAGGCGCTGCAGGCCCAGCAGCGGGCGCTCAACCATGAGGTCACGTACGCCACTGTCTCGCTGCGGCTGGTCGGCCCGCTCGTGACGAAGCACGCCGCGCCCAGGCACCCGAAGCCGGCAGGAGGCTTCATCGGCGGCCTGAAGGCGGGCTGGGATGCGCTGGTCGCAGTGGTGTCCTGGCTGCTCAGGGCGCTGGGTGCGGTGCTGCCGATAGGCGCTGCCTGCGCGCTGGCCGGTTACCTGGCCTACCGCGGCCTGCGCGGGCGGCGCTGGCTGCGCCGGGGCGCCAGCTGAGCGTTTCAGGCGGCTAGGACGGCGCGGGCCTGCTGGTTGCCGAACAGGACCGCGATGGCGTAGTCCAGGTTGAGCCGCTCGCCGTACCAGGGCACGAGGCAGAGGCGGAGGGTCCGGCTCCAGCTACTGCAAGCCAGCCGGCCTGACCCAAGAGGAGCTTGGGAAACGGTTGGGTGGGTGGACGAAGGTGGCCGTGAGCGCGGCGGAGCGCTCATGGGATGGCAAGCGCGTCCGCAAGTTCGACGCGGATGAAATCGTCGCCATCGCCACAGTGCTCGGCGTTCCCGTCTCCGCCGTGCTGCTGCCACCGGCCAACGCGGGGACGGCGGTCGACTACACCTTCACCGCGGGCACCGGCGAGGAGTCCGAGGTGAGCGCTGCCTCCTTGATTAGACGTGTATTCCTCATGTTCGGCGAGGCTGACTCACCGGCCATGGACGCATTCAGTCGGCGGCAGATGGCGCTAGGCATCCCGCAGCCGCCCCCCTCCTGGCAGGAGGCAGGCGAGACGCTAGCGAGGGCGCGCCGGGAGGCGGACGAGACGCTAGGGCGGGCGCGGCGAGAGGCGGACGACATCCTCAACAAGGCGCGCCGCCAGGCCGAGCAGATCACCGGAGACGCGCGAGCGCGCGCCGAGAGCCTGGAGCGAGACGCCCAGGAGCAGCACCGCCAGGCCATGGGCTCCCTAGTGCAGCAGCGCGAAGAACTGGAACGGCGCGTGGATGACCTCCGCGCCTTCGAGCGTGAGTACCGCAGCAGGTTCATGGCCTATCTGGAGGGCCTGATGCGCGACCTCCAGGCCGGGGCCTCCGACACCGGCGGGTTCCGCGCCATGGGCAAGAGATCCGGCCGAAAGCAGCGTTGAACTACGGCCAGGCCCAAGGACAGGACGCCGCTCCCGCTCGTTTTCCCGCTCAGACGTGGCCACGGAGCCGCGGCGCAGCCCCCATCACGGCCAGTGCCCGCAGCGACGCCGGGTCCCCGTTGACAGTGTTGTCGCAGGCGTTGCGGCCCTGCGCCCCGGCGTCGAAGTACATGGCGGCCTTGATCGCGGCACGGGAAGTGACATATTTCTGCATGAGCCCGATGAACGGCACTTGCTGGGGTCCGCGCTGGCTGCCCCACTCGGCCACGAACACCGGCTTGCCCTTGGACGCGGCGTAGGCCAGCGCCGGGTCGAACAGCGAACCCGGCGTGACCATTCCCTGCTGCACCCCGTTGACGCACCCGGCGTGGTTGTAGCCGTCAACGGCTACGATGTCGTCTTCCTGCTGGCCCACCCAGTAATCCTGGACGCGATGCTGCCCGGTCGCTGTCGGGAAAAAAGCCCCGTGCATCATAATCATGGTCCAGTAGATGTGACCGCCCGCGTTCCAGTTCAGGCCCCACTCTTTGGCCTTGTAATGCAGGTGCGCCCACGCGGCACGGAAACCGCCGGCCCAGCCCTGGTGAGCGACATGAGCGCTGATGTTGTCAGCCTCATGCTGGTAGCAGAAATAGATGGCCCCGAGGTGGTACTTGATCGCGGCGTCGTTCATCGCGGTCAGGAAGGACCGGAAGTAGCCGTGATCCCACCCGCCCGCGACTTCCTTGTAGCTCGGCCCGCCGTCCAGGCTGACCAGCACCGTGCCGCCCTCGGCCATGACCTGCCGGGCGGCGGCATCGGGGAACGACTCGCCGTAGGTGTAGTAGTCGCGGAGGACTGCCAGGCTGCGGTGCAGGGCGTGCTGGGCGGGGACCAGCCGCTGCGTGCCGCCGAACAGCGCCCCGCCTGACACACCAGACGGCCCCCCGGTTGAGGCGTGCCCGGCCGCGGGCACCGCCAGGACGCCGGCCAGGGCGAGCGCGGCGGCTCCGGTAGCGAATCGTCTGAACATGCCGCCCCCCACCCCGCTGGATTATCCGGGTCATTCAGAATAACCGGAATAATCCTGACGGGCAGGGACCGGCTTGCCGCAGGGCATGGAGAAGGGCCCGGACCGCCGGGGGGGTGGCCGGGCCCTTCCCTTTCAGCAACCTTCTGGCCTATTGGTCGCGCTCCGCCGCAGCCAGAAGGGGCCTTGTTGTCAGGCTGCGTGGCCTGGCTGGTGCTGGCCAGCCTGGTAGGCCACCGTGCCGACCGGCAGGCCGGCCACGTTGAGCGTCGGCCACCAGAAATAGCGCACGCTAGTGCGGCTGCGGCAATTCACGGGACCGTGGCGGCACGCGCCGCGGGCGACCAGGGCGGTGACGGCAACCGTGGTGCGGCCCGTCCCGTCACCCCGGCCGCTGCCCGGCGGCCAGGCGGAACTGTCGCCGGCTCGGCGGATAATCCGCGGCGAGCTGGAGCGATGAGCAGCACGCATCGGGCAGACCTCTTCCCCGGCAGTCTGCGGCGGCATGCCTGCCGCGAGTGCGAGACGGTGCCAGACGGCCCGTGCGCCGACCACGGCACCGACCTCGAGCGGGCCCGGCAGCTGCGCGTGGCAGCGGGGCGGTGACCATCTGACCCCTCCGGTCCCGGGCCTATGCGACTAGCCCCGGGACCAGACCACAAGGGGAGCACCCAGTATGTCAAGAAAACGAGCGGAGGTAAATGAAGGCAAGACGCGGCTGCCCCTGCCGGGCTAGCCCGGCTACCAGGTCAGCCCCGGCGGCGTGATGCTCGAGCGTAGCGAAATGGTTACATCTTGCTAGCTGGCCCCTTGACAGGCTTCCGGGACCGAGTTAGGGCGGTTATAGGGGTGCACGGGGCCATCCGCTGCGCGTAAGAGCGCTGGTTGCCGCACCCTACGGCCTGCCGGGGACAGGCGGAAGGGGGTGAGGCTGGAGGCACGGCAGCCAGCCCGGAAGAAAGAACCGAAACAAAAGATCAGACGGGGAACAGTATGAAGCGACGCTTAATTTCAATGCTCGCGGCGATGGTGCTCGCCGCAGGAACCCTCTTCGCTACCGCTGGCGCAGCCAGCGCCGGCGCGTCTGCCGTACACCATCGGGCCGACTGCACGCTCGACGGTAGCGCCCACCTCCACGTCACCGCCAATAACGGCGTCAACTACTTCCTGGGGACACCTAACCGGACCGGTCCCGGGAAGGTCGTGCGGCTGAAGCCAACGGCCAACAGCACGACCAACTGGACCTTCTGCTTCGTCTCGAGCAGTGAGGTCATCCTCTTGAACCGGGGCCTGGCCCTGGCCAGCACGCAGGACACGGGCGGGCTCGTGACGGTGGCGACGACGTCGGCGCCAGGCGGCAATGGCTTCGCCAGCCAGCGGTGGTTCTTCACCTTCTCGGGTAACTTCGTCTTTTTGCAGAATGAGAACACCGACCTGTGGCTGCGGGTGCGCAACAACTGTTGCTCCTTCGGCCAGACCGTGACCACCGGCGCCTCGCCCAGGGGCTGGGACGATAGTTTCTAGTAGACAGCAGATCCTTTCGCTGGTTATCGCAGAGCCGGCGGAAAAAAGAGGCGAGGGGCCCCGGGGTAGCAGCCGGGGCCCTTTCGCTGGGCGGGCCGGCGTGGGACGGCGGGCTCTCCGGCCTGGGCGCGGCCCGGCCGGGCGGGGCGAATTCATGAACACGCGGCCCTTCCACGGCTGGGACAGCCAGTCATCATCGGCGGTGTAGAACCGCGACGCCTTGGCGTTCTCGGCCGTTGCGCACGGGTCCAGATTGAACGGGCCGAACTCGGCATCCAGTTGGGCGAACACGGCAGCCGGTGTTACCCACTCCACCGACACCGACGAGGCGAACGGGTTACGCGTCACGGGCCGTCGCTCCACACGTACGGGCGCCAGCGCCAGACGAGCAGGCAGCCGCAGCACCCGACCGTCAGCGGCGCGCCCGGTTCGCCAACCTGAACCCGCGTGCCATCCGTCAAGAACCGCGAGTAATTGGCAAGGAACAGGAACCGGCAGCGGCATTTGTCCCGCTCGCGCAGCGCCGGCGCAGCGCCGGGGGCGGCTCGCGGCGGCGGCGACCGACATCCAGCACGTTGCCGTGCTTGTCGTGGCTGATCGCGACAGCACCGCGTCGCAGGCGATCTGCTGCAGCGCGGCACGACTGATCGCGGGACCGTCCTCGATGTGGCACCGGCTGGGCTGCGCAGGAGTGGCGGCGGGTGGGCCGGGGACCGGCGCGTCGGGAGTGGCGTGCACGATGACCTGGTAGATGTCGGGGTTCTGCACGTCCCGGGTCTTGCTTGCGATGTAGGACTCGGCCATCTCGGCCAGATCCGCATCGCTGTCGGGAGTGGCGATCCGGGTCAGCGCGCGCACCTTGGCATAGGAGAACCGCCCGGCGGCGAACTCGCCCCGGATCGCCGGCAGTGTGGTCAGCGCCCGGGCCACCCGGACGTGCTCGCGCGCGGTGCCCGAGCCCAGCTGGCACTTCCACGACAGCCAGGCCGCGCAGGACGGCATGTCCCAGCTGGCCCAGCCTTCGCGGGCGTCGAACTCGGCCAGCAGGACCAGGAACCGGCAGGTCGCCGCGGCCAGATGCCCGGCCAGCGTGCAGATCTCCGATTCCAGCTCCGCGAGCGGCCGGCCGACCGCGGCCTGAACGCTGTCGGGGTCAGGGGACGATGAAGTCAGTTGATCGAACATGTGTTTGAGGCTAGCCATCGGGACCGACAGAACGAGCCGGGCCGGCGTTTCCGCGGAAACGTCAGATGCCGCCGTTGCGACGGGCCGATTCCGTATGTACGTAGTCGGTCAGCCTGGCGAGCATGTCCGGGTCGGTGTCCGGCAGCACGCCGTGGCCGAGGTTGAACACATGGCCCTCGGCGGCGCGGCCCCGGCCGAGCGCGTCCTTGGCCTTGGACTCGATGACCTCCCACGGAGCGAGCAGCACGGCGGGATCCAGGTTCCCCTGCAGCGCCTTGCCCGGCTCCACCCGGCGCACGGCCTCGTCCAGGGGCACTCGCCAGTCAACGCCGATCACGTCGGCGCCCGCCTCCCCCATCAGGCCGAGCAGCTCGCCCGTCCCCACCCCGAAGTGAATGCGCGGCACCCCGGTGGCGGCCAGCGAGTCGAAGATCTTCCGGACGTGCGGCAGGATAACGCGCCGGTAGTCATCCGGGCCGACCGCGCCGACCCAGGAGTCGAACAGCTGGATGGCGGCGGCCCCGGCGTCCACCTGGACCCGCAGGAACGCGATCGTGATGTCGGCGAGCCGCTCGAGCAGCGTGTTCCACAGCCGGGGATTGCCGTACATGAGGGTCTTGGTGCGCTCGTGGGTCTTGGACGGGCCGCCCTCGACCAGGTAGGACGCCAGGGTGAAGGGGCCGCCGGCGAAGCCGATCAGCGGGCGCCCGCCCAGTTCGTTCACGAGTGCCCGCACCGCCTCGGTCACGTACGGAATGTCGCCGGGCTCGAGGTTGCGCAGCCGTTCCACGTCGCGCGCGTCGCGCAGCCGGCGCTCCAGCACCGGCCCGACGCCCGGGCGGATATCGAGCCCGACCCCGATCGCCTTGAGCGGGACGACGATGTCGCTGAACAAGATGGCAGCGTCCACGGCGTACCTGCGCAGCGGCTGCAGGGTGATCTCCACGATGATGTCCGGCCGCGAGCAGGCCTCGAGCATCCCCGTCCCCGCCCGGGTGGCGCGGTATTCGGGCAGCGACCGGCCGGCCTGCCGCATGTACCAGACCGGGGTGTAGGGCACCGGCTTGCGCATGCAGGCCAGCAGGAAGGGCGACTCGCCCGCGAGCGGCTTCACATCGCGATCGTCTCACAAGGCGCTGCGTGTCCGGTCAGGGGAAGCATCCGAGAGCACATTCGTGACACACCGCGCCAGATCCAACCCCCCGGCGGCAAAGCATGCCAACATCTGCGTGAGGAGGTCGCCGGAGATGGGCCAGATGACCAGCTACTGCCGCGAATGCGGCCAGGACCAGCTGTTCGACCAGCCGCACGAAGGGCCGGGATGCTGTCCGGACGTGCCGGACGGCGATTGCCTGGAATGGGCGTGCACGGGCTGCGGCGCGGCGCTGTTCATCGGCATCCCCGACGTGGCGGCCGGTCCGGCGGCCCTGCGGGACTGGCCAGGCCGGGTGGCATGACGAGATGTGGCGGCAACGTACGCTCTGCTCATGAGGCCATCAGGCCAGGAAGGCTACCCAACCGCCGATTCTGTCTTTGACGCTGCGGTTGCCGACCTGCATGCAGGCTGCGACGCCCAGCGGCCGCTCCGGCCTCAGGTGGTCTTCGAGGATGTGCCCGCGCCGCGCAGGCTGGCCCCGCACGCCGCGGCCATCGCGGCCACGGTCCTGGCGGCCGGCGCCGGGCCGCAGGAGCAGCCCGAGATCGCGCTGGGCAGGTTCGTGCTGCTGTATGACCCTGACGGCCAGCCGGGCTGGGCCGGCCCGTTCCGGGTGATCGCGTACATCCGGGCCGACGTCGAGCCGGAGATCGCGGCCGACCCGCTGCTCGGCGCGGTGGGCTGGAGTTGGCTCACCGAGGCCCTCGACGCGCGCGCGGTCGGATACGCGGCGCCCAGCGGCACCGTGACCAGGGTGATCACCGAGGGGTTCGGCGGCAAGGAGGACGAACCCACGGCCACCGGACTGGAACTGCGGGCGTCATGGTCGCCCGCAGGCCCGCCGTCGGCCGCGCCGTCGCCGGCCGCCCCGCCGCCGCTCGCCGGGCACGTCGCGGCCTGGTGCGACGCGCTGTGCGCGGCGGCCGGGCTGCCGCCCGCCGCGGCGGGCGTGAGCGCGCTGCCGAGGCCCAGGCGACGTTCGTGACGCAGAGTCAGCCGCAAGACGACGTCGTCCCGCTGCTGGAGCCGCGTGATGGCGTACCCGCGGTCGTCTCGACCGGCCAGGCGCTGGCCCGGGCCACCCGGGCGCTGGCCGACGGCAGCGGCCCGGTAGCCGTGGATGCCGAACGGGCCTCCGGCTTCCGCTACGGTCAGCGCGCCTTTCTCGTCCAGTTCCGCCGCGCGGGGGCGGGCACCGTGCTCATCGACCCGGTGACCTGCCCCGACCTTTCCGGGCTCGACGCCGCGCTCGCCCCGGCCGAAGCCGTGCTGCACGCGGCGGGGCAGGATCTGCCCTGCCTGGACGAGCTCGGCTACCGTCCCCGTGCGCTGTTCGACACCGAGCTGGCGGGCCGGCTGCTCGGCTACCCGCGGGTGGGCCTGGCCGCGCTGGTGGAGGAGGTGCTCGGGCTCCGGCTGGCCAAGGGGCACGGTGCGGAAGACTGGTCCACCCGCCCCCTGCCGGCCGCATGGCTTCGTTACGCGGCCCTGGACGTCGAGGTCCTGGTCGAGCTGCGCGACGCGCTGGCCGGACAGCTCGAAGAGCAGGGCAAGACCGAGTGGGCCCGACAGGAATTCGCGGCCGTGCTCGCCGCGAGGCCGCCGGGCCCGCGGCCGGAGCCGTGGCGGCGCACCTCGGGTATTCACCGGGTCCGCACCCGCCGCGGGCTGGCCATCGTCCGCGAGCTCTGGCTGGAGCGGGACGCGACAGCCAGGCGGCGGGACCTGTCGCCGGGCCGGGTGCTGCCCGACGCCGCGATCGTCGAAGCCGCCCGCGCCCTGCCCGCCGACGGAGAGGACGTGACCGCCCTACCCGGGTTCCGCGGGCGCGGTGCCCGCCGGAACGCCCGGAGCTGGGTGGCCGCCGTCCGCCGGGCCCAGGCCCAGCCGGAGACGGCGCTGCCTGCCTCATCGGGGCCCGCCGCCGACGGCCCGCCGCCGACCCATCGGTGGGCCGAACGCGACCCGGTGGCCGCGCAGCGGCTGACGGCCTCCAGGGCGGTTGTCGGCGCCCTGGCCGAGTCTCTCAGCGTCCCCGCAGAGAACCTGCTGCATCCTGACGCGGTGCGTAGGGTGGCATGGAAGCCGCCCGAGCCGCCAACCCGGGAAGCGGTCGCAGCGCAGCTGGCCGACTACGGGGCCAGGCCGTGGCAGGTTGAGCTCACGGCCGCGCCCATCGCCGCTGTGCTGTCCGAGCTTGAGGAGCAGGAAGAGGCGCCGGACTGACTACTTCCGCCGCAGGTCGCAGGGGCGGGTAGAGCCGGGCCGCGATACGCCGGCACACGGCAGGAGACGGCTGGTCCGCGGGTAGTCGCTGAAGACGTTGAAGATCACCTCGCAGTCGCAGCAGCACGCGCCGCGGCGCTGCAGCCGCTCCACCAGCGCATGCGCCCGGGGCGCGCGGGCGTCGCGCCAGCGCCGGGTCCACCGGTGCGTGTTGTCGCAGCCGAACTCGTTGAGCATCCGGATCAGGTAGCAGCGCAGGCACTCGCGCTGCCCGGGCTCGGTGAGCATCCGGCCCAGCCGGACCAGCTCGGCCTCGACGGAATCGGCCAGGGAATGGGCCATGGCACCTCCTGTCCACGGGGTCCGCACGACCGAGGTCTATCACCGGCGACCGACAGTCCCGGGTTCTGTCAGACGGGCCGGGCAGAATGTGAGGGTGAGGAAACTTGACTGGGCCAGCATCCAGATTCCGGTCGGGCAGGTGTCCGTCGGCTGCAGCGCCGCGGGCGTCGCGAAGGTCCGCTTCGGGCCGCCGCCAGCGGGGGCCGAGCCGGGGCCGGCGGAAGTCTCCGGCGGACTGCTCGCGACCGCGCGGGGCCAGTTGTCGGAGTATTTCGGCGACACGCGGCGCGCCTTTGACCTGCCGCTCGACTGGGGCAGCGTCGCCGGGGCGCGCCGGGAGGTGCTGTGCCTGCTCGCCGAGACCGTGAGATACGGCCAGACCACCACGTACGGATCGCTGGCGCGCCGGCTGGCACTGCGGGATGGGCACACCGAGATCGACGCCCGGGACGTCGGGGGCATCCTGGCCTCGAACCCGATCCCGGTCATCGTGCCGTGCCATCGGGTCGTCGCCGCCGACGGCCTGGGGGGATTCAGCGGCGGCAGCGGGCCCGAACTCAAGCGCTGGCTGCTCACGTTCGAGGGCGCGCTGCCCGCCATGCTGGACTTCGGCGAGCCGGCCGCCTAGGCGCTGGTCGTGTGGTGCTCGAGGGCGGCCAGCCGTCCCCGCGCGATGTGCAGGACCCAGAAGCCCGCCTTGGGCGGCGCCCACTCGTCGCCGGGCGGGAAGCCGGGCAGCACGGCACGGGCCTGAGCCAGCAGCACAGGCATGTTCTCCCGGTGCCCGCAGATGACCATGGGCGACGGCTTCGCCAGCAGTTCGGTCATGCGCGTGCGCGCCGCGTCGCCGTGGTCGCTCCCGCCGGCGGCCCGGATGGTGAAGGCGGGCTCGGTCTCGATGACCGCGCCGATCCGTTCCGCGTAGGGACGGACGGTGCCCACGCAGCGTTCCGCGGCCGAGCTGATCACCCGTTGCACCCCGAAGCAGCCGAGCAGGTCGGCCAGGATCGCCGCCTCCGCCGCCCCGCGCTCGTCGAGCGGGCGCTGCAGGTCATCTCCGTCCCATGCGCCCTTCCGCCCGGCCGAGGCGTGCCGCAACAGGATGCAGGGCACGGTATCCCCGTCGGGCGGGCCAACGTCCCCCACGGGAGCCAGCAGGCGCTCCAGCAGCCGGGCGTCGTGGGCGTAGGTGAGGCGCTCCCCGGCCGCGGCCGGGGTCAGCCACTCCAGGCGGTCCACCTCGTCGCCGGGGACAAAGGGCGCGTCCGGCTGGTGATCCACCCGGGCCGCCCAGTAGTCCACCCGCTTGGGCCCGCTGTCCACCTGATAGCGCACGGTGGCCAGCGGCCGCCCGAGCACCGGGCGGATGCCCGTCTCCTCGGTCACCTCGCGCACGGCCGCCATCAGCACGTGCTCGCCCGGTTCGAGCTTGCCCTTGGGAAACGTCCAGTCGCTGCGCCGGGGCCGGTGGATGAGCACCACCTCGATGCCGCTGCCGACCGGCCGGTAGAGCACGGCTCCGGCCGCCTTGACCTCGACGCTCGGCCAGGGTGGGTTCCGCCGGGGCCGGGTGGGCTGGCCGGTCACCTGGTGCCGGTCCTCCCGGAGGAGACGCGTCTGCCGGTCGCGCGTTCCCGCTCGGGGAGGTGCCGTTGCTTGGCCCGCCGCCGGTCCGCCTCCGACGCCGACCGCCCGCCCGTCTGCCTGATCTGAACCAGGTAGGCCTGCAGGTCAAGCAGGGGCGCGCCGTTGGCATCCAGGTGGTGCCGGGTCCAGGTACCGTCCGTGTCCAGCCACCAGGACGCGGTGGTGTCAGTCATCGCCAGGGTGAGCAGGTCACGCAGCTTCTTCTGGTGTCCCGGATCGTTTACCCGGACGAGAAGCTCAACCCGGCGGTCCAGGTTTCGGTGCATCAGGTCCGAGCTGCCCAGCCATACCTCCTGGGCGTCGCCGGCGGACTTGGTCCGGCCTGCCAGCTCGGCGGGCCCGAACCCGTAGACTCGGGCGTGCTCCAGGAACCGGCCCAGTATGCTGCGCACCCGGATCGTCTCCGACAGCCCGGGAACGCCGGGGCGCAGCGAGCAGATCCCCCGTATCCACAGGTCGATGGGCACGCCTGCCATCGAAGCGCGGTAGAGCGCGTCCATGATGGCCTCATCGGTCAGCGAGTTGCACTTGAACTGGATCTGGGAGGGCAGTCCCGCCTCGGCGTTCTGCGCCTGGCGGTTGATCCGGTCCACCAGCCCGGCCCGCAGCCCCTCGGGGGCCACCAGCAGCCGCCGGTACGAACGTTTCCTGCTGTAGCCGGTGAGGTTGTTGAACAGGTCGGTGACGTCCTCCCCCACCGTGGGGTCGGCGGTGAGCAGCCCGAAGTCCTCGTACAGCCGGGCGGTGGTCGGGTGGTAGTTACCGGTGCCGATGTGGCAGTAGCGGCGCAGCCCGCCGTCCGGCTCCTCCCGCACCACCAGCGCGGCCTTGGCGTGCGTCTTCAACCCGACGTAGCCGTACACGACGTGGCAGCCCGCCTCCTCGAGCTTGCGCGCCCAGGCGATGTTGGCCCGCTCGTCGAACCTGGCCTTGATCTCCACCACCACCACGACCTGCTTGCCGGCTTCCGCGGCATCGACCAGTGCGTCCACGATCGGTGACTCGCCGCTGGTCCGGTACAGCGTCTGCTTGATGGCCAGCACCGCGGGATCGGCGGCCGCATCGACGATCAGCCGTTCCACGCTGGTGGTGAACGAGTCGTAGGGATGGTGCACCAGCACGTCGTGGTCGGCCAGCACCGAGAAGATGTCCGTGTCCTGCGGGATGGCCGCTTCCGAGGGGACGAACGCGGGGTACTTCAGGTCGCGCAGGTCGAGATCGGCAATGGCCGAAAGGCCGGACAGGTCGAGCAGGCCGGGTACGCGGTACACCGCCCTCCTGTCGATGCGCAGCTCGGTGACCAGCCGCTCGAGGACGTCGCTGGAGATGGACTCCTCCACCTCGAGCCGGACGGCCGGCTCGAACCGGTGCCGCTGCAGTTCCCGCTCCAGCGCCTGCAGCAGGTCCTCGGTGACGTCTTCGTCGATCTCCAGGTCGCGGATGCGGGTGACCCGGAAGGGGTGGTGCTCCAGCACGTCAAGGCCGACGAACAGCTCGTTGAGATGAGCCGCGATCACGTCCTCGAGCGGGACGAACCGCTGCGGCGAGACGGTCAGGAACCTGGGCAGCAGCGGCGGTACTTTCACCCGGGCGAACATCGTCTCGCCGGTTTCCGGGTCGGCCACCATGACCGCGAGGCTGAGCGACAGGCCGGAGATGTAAGGGAACGGGTGGGCCGGGTCCACCACGAGGGGGGTGAGCACCGGATAGATCCGCTCGCGGAACAGCTGGTGCAGGCCGCCCTGCTCGGCGGCCGACAGCTCCTTCCAGCGCAGGATCTCGATCCCCTGGGTGGCCAGGTCAGGCTGGATCGTGTCGATGTAGCAGGCGGCGTGCCGCAGCGTCAGCTCGCCGGCGATCTCGAGCACGTTCTCCAGCACCTGGGTGGGCCTGCGGCCGGCATGGCCCTCGACGGGAAGCCCGGCGGCCATCCGGCGGACCAGGCCGGCCACGCGCACCATGAAGAACTCGTCCAGGTTGCTGGCGAAGATGGCCATGAACCTGACCCGCTCCAGCAGCGGAACCGCAGGATCCTCGGCCAGTTCGAGCACCCGCTGGTTGAACCGGAGCCAGCTCTCCTCGCGCTCGAGATACCGGTCTGCGGGCAGGTCGCGCCGCGGCTTTTCGGCCTGCGCCGCGACAGGCGTGCCGGTTGACTGCGCATCCGGGCTCGAAGTGACGCGCGCACTGCCGATGGTCATGCCTCCATTCTCCCCACGATCGCGGCGGTTTACCGACTACGCGGACCTGAGCTTGTCATGCAGGAAGGTCAGGGTGCGATCCCAGGCGAGCATAGCCGCGGCCTCGTGGAAGACCTCCGGCCTGTCGTCGTTGAAGAAGGCGTGCTCGGTCCCGGCGTAGTCATCGACGGTCACCTGGCCGCCGGCGTCGGAGATAAGCTGCCTGGCCTGCTGGATGCCAGGCGCCATCGATCCGCCCTCGGCCTCGTCGGCGTGGATGAGGGCCGCCTTACCGCTGTAGTTCTGCCAGGATGGCTGCATTCGCTCCCAGCCGATCGCCGGGTAGAAGGCCACCGCCGCCGTGATGTGCTGGGACAGCGTGCCCGCCCACAGCGCCAGGCTTCCGCCCATGCAGAACCCGACCGTGCCGACGGCCCCGCTGCCGTCGGGCCGCACGGCCAGGTACGTGGCGGCGCCCGCGATGTCCTTCGCGGCCTGGTCCATGGCCAGACCCATCAGCAGCCGCTGCGCCTCGTCCGGCTCGCGCGCGGTATGCCCGTGGAAAAAGTCCGGGGCCAGGGCCAGGAATCCGGCGGCGGCCAGCCGGTCCGCCACCGAGATGATATGGGGGACCAGTCCCCAGTACTCCTGGATCACGACGACGCCGGGCACCTGCTCGCGGGCGGCCGCGGGCGGCACCGCCAGGTAGCCCTCGGAGGTTCCGCCGTTGCTCTGGTAGTTGATCATCTCGCCCATGGCCAGCAGCCTGGCACGGCGCCGCCGGGTTAGGCTAGGCCCGCCATGCCGCTGCGTAAACCCGTTCTCGCGCTGGTGCTCACCGCGGTCGTCCTGGGTACCGGCGGCGCAGCAGCCCAGCCACCGGTGGTGGCGCCGCTGCGGTACGGCGGGATCGCGGCCGATCCGCGCGCGCCCGACGGCATCGCCCCCCTGCCGGCCGGACCGCACGCGGTGGCCCAGCCGCCCGATGCCGCCCAGCGGCGCTGGCTGGCCAGCGGACTGGTGCCCGGCGCGACCCGGGCGCAGCGCGCCACGGCGGCCCGGGCCCTGCTTGACGTCAGGCTGCTCACCCAGCCCGATGGCGCGGTCGCCGCGGCCTGGCGCCCGGGCTGGGAGTACGCCTGGCCGCGCGATTCGAGCTGGGTTGCGGCCGCTCTCGCGGTGACCGGGCACGGCGGCACGGCGCTGGACATCCTGCGGTTCCTGGCCCGGGTCCAGCCGCGAACGGGCATCTGGGCCGCGCGGTATGAGCTTTCCGGCGATGCGCCGGTCCGGGACGGACGGCCTGCCGAGCTGGACGCGGCCGGCTGGTTCCCGTGGGCGGCGTGGATCTGGTACACCACGCAGCGCAGCGACCGCGCGACCCGCCGGGCGCTCGGGGACCTGTGGCCGGCTGTGCATAACGCGGCCGACGCGACGGTCGCGCTGCTGGGCCGGGACGGGCTGCCGCCGGCCTCGCTGGACTACTGGGAGGACCGGGTGTCCTCGGTCACCCTGGGCATCGCGGCGCCGCTGTGGACGGGGCTGCGCGCCGCCGCCGAACTAGCCCGCGCGCTCGATCACGCCGAGGACGCGGGGCGTTGGTCGGCCGCGGCCCGCCGCCTCGACCAGGCGATCCGGGTCAGCTTCGGCGCCAGCGGGTACCAGCGCACGCCGGACTCCGGCAGCGGGGCGGATGCGGCCGTCACCTTCCTGGGGCCGCCCTTCGCCCCGGCGACTCCCGCCGTCCGGCAGGCCGTCGCAGCGACGGCGCGCCGGCTCACGCTGCCGAACGGGGGCATCGCCCCGGGCAGCGCGTGGGGCGGCGCCGCCGGTGAGGCCTGGACAGCGGAAACCGCCTTCTTCGCGCTCTACGACGCGGCCTGCGGTGACCACGCGGGCGCCGCCCACTGGCTGGACTGGCTGGCCGATCACCGCACCGGCTTCGGCTCGCTGCCCGAGCAGGTCAACGCCCGCGGGCAGCCCGCCTCGGTCGCCCCGCTGGCCTGGACTGACGCGATCGTCCTGCTCGCGCTGGTCGAGCAGCGGCACCCGCTGCCGATGCCCCAGTGATAGTGGTACCGGGCCGCGGTCAGTGCCACTGGTACTGGCGCCATTGGTACTGGCGCCAGTTGGCGCCCTCGCCGGACTGCCAGTAGCGGCGCATGTTACGCCGGAACCGGGCCACCGCGAAGACTCCCGCCAGGCTCGCCACCAAGAACAGCGCCAGGACGAACTGGAAGAACGCGAAGAAGATCCAGCCCGCGCCCGGGATCACGAGCGCGGCGATCAGCGCGAACACCGCCAGCGGCCACAACCGCGGCCCGCGCCGGAAGGCGAGCCCGCCGGCGGGCCGCAGCGGCCCGGCCAGCACCGGCACCGGCGCCGGGCCGGGTAGGTCGGTCATGACGCGCCGCAGGTCCCCGGCGGTCTTCGCGCTAAGCGCCGCCGAGAGACGCTCGTCGAGCTCTTCCTGGGAGAGCCGACCCTCGGCGAAGTGCTCGCGCAGCCGAGCCGTCACGCGCTCCCGGTCAGCGTCCGAAACCCGGATGCGATCGTCCATTCTGCTATCCCCGCTCATCTAGAACTCTTGCTGCTG
>Ga0070709_10000474_pt1 | contig 23816 bp, 21 predicted proteins | sample LARL51metaG_FD_65449 | JGI IMG/M metagenome (GOLD analysis project Ga0070709, IMG submission 65449) | Corn, switchgrass and miscanthus rhizosphere microbial communities from Kellogg Biological Station, Michigan, USA - LAR L5-1 metaG | ecosystem: Host-associated > Plants > Roots > Rhizosphere ... | reverse complement strand
CAGCCGGGGGTTCCCGGGGGGTACCCCGGGCTAGCTAGTACCGCCTAGCGCGCTCGGGTACGGGCCCGGCCCGCTGACTTGCCGGTGCGCCGCTCGCGCACCCGGACCGACAGGTGCACCGGGCTGCCCTCGAAACCGAACTCCTCACGCAGCCGCCGCTCGACGAACCGCCGGTACCCGGCCTCGAGGAACCCGGTGGTGAACAGCACGAAATGCGGTGGCCGGATCCCTGCCTGCGTGGCGAACAAGACCTTCGGCAGCCGGCCACCCCGCGCGGGCGGCGGGGTTGCCGCGACAAGCTCGCCGACCCAGGCGTTGAGCCTGCCCGTCGGCACCCGGGTCTCCCAGCCGGCCAGCGCCGCTTCGAGCGCGGGCACCAGCCGGTCGGTGTGCCGGCCGGTCTTCGCGGAGATGTTCACCCGCGGCGCCCACCGCGCGGTGTGCAACTGGCGGTCGATGTCGCGGTCCAGCTGCAGCCGCCGGTCCTCGTCGACCAGATCCCACTTGTTGTAGGCGAGGACCAGCGCCCGTCCCGCATCGATGACCATGGACACGATGCGCAGATCCTGTTCGGCGAGCGGCTCGCTCGCGTCCACGAGGACGACGGCTACCTCGGCCCGCTCCAGGGCGCCCGCGGTCCGCAGCCCGGCGTAGAAGTCCGCGCCCTGGTCCTCCCTTGCCCGCCTCCTGATGCCCGCCGTATCCACGAACCGCCAGGTCACCCCGCCAAGCTCGATCAGCTCGTCCACCGGATCCCTGGTGGTACCCGCAACCTCGTGCACCAGCACCCGCTGCTCGCCGGCCAGCCGGTTCAGCAGGCTGGACTTGCCCACGTTGGGCCGGCCGATCAGGGCCACCCGGCGCGGGCCGCCGCCGGAATCCCGCTCCGGGGGCGCGGCCTGCGGCAGCGCTTCCAGCACCACGTCGAGCAGGTCACCGCTGCCGCGCCCGTGCAGGGCGCTGACCGGGTAAGGCTCGCCCAGGCCGAGGGACCAGAGCGCCGTGGCCGCGGCCTCGGCCGGCGCGTCGTCCACCTTGTTCGCGGCGACCACGACCGGCTTGCCGGACCGGCGCAGCACCGCGGCGACGGCCTCGTCGGCGTCGGTGATGCCGACAACGGCGTCCACCACGAACAGCACCGCGTCCGCCGCGTCCACCGACATCCGGGCCTGCGCGGTGACCAGTTCGGCCAGCGCACGGCTGGGGTGGGCACTGTCGCCGGCCGCGGCCTCCCAGCCCCCCGTGTCCACCAGGGTGAACGACCGGCCGCGCCAGGTAGCGTCGTAGGCCACCCGGTCCCTGGTTACGCCCGGGGTGTCCTGCACGACCGCCTGGCGGCTGCCGAGTATCCGGTTGACCAGGGTGGATTTGCCGACGTTCGGCCTTCCGACGACGGCCACGATGGGCACCGGGGCGCCGGGAACCTGGGTGTCCTCCTGCTCGTACGGGCCGGCCATGGTCAGCCCGTCCGCGCCGGGCGCCCGGCCAGCGGGAATCCCCGTTCCCCGGCGACCCGCACGATCAGGCCGATGACCTGTGCCGGGGACATGGCGGTCGAGTCGACCTCGATCGCGTCGCTGGCCATCGCCGACTGTGCCGCGTCGGCGGTGTCCCGCCGCTGCTGCTCGTCGCGGGTCACCGCGGGCGTGGCACCGGGATCGGCGGCCAGGTCGGCGCTGCGCCGCTCGGCCCTGGCATCCTCGCTGGCGGTCAGGAACACCTTCACCACGGCCTGCGGGGCGACGACGGTGCCGATGTCACGGCCCTCGGCCACGATCCCCTCACCGGCGGCGCAGGCGTCGGCGAGGATGGCCTGCTGCCGGGCGACCAGGTGTTTCCTGACCTCTGGGACGGCTGCGACTGCGCTCACCGCGTTGGAGACCTCTCTGGTGCGGATCAGGCCGGTGACGTCGGTGCCGTCGACGCTGACCCGCGGGCTGGCCGGGTCGATGGTCACCTCGATCGCCGGCCGCCTGGCGTTGTGCGCCACGGCCGCGGGGTCGCGGAAGTCCAGGTTCTGGCTGATCAGCCACCAGGTCAGCGCCCGGTACATCGCGCCGGTGTCCAGGTAGCGCAGGCCAAGCTCGGCGGCGACACCCCGGGCGGTGCTCGATTTCCCGGACCCCGCGGGACCGTCCACCGCGATCACAAGGCACGCTGTCACCCTGCGATGCTACCGGCGCACGGGCCAGCCGGAAGCCGCGAGCGCCTGGGTCAGCCGGGCCACGGCTTCCGGCCGGACCACCAGTTCGGCCACGCCCACCGGCAGTCCCGGCGAGTGCTCGATGCCGATGTCCTCGATGTTCACCCCGGCCTCCCCGGCCGCGCGGAACAACCGGGCCAGCTCACCGGGCACGTCGGGGATGACCACCTGGACCACCATGTCGTCGCGGCGCGGCTTGCTGTGCTTGCCGGGAATGCGGGTCACCCCGGCGGTGCCCTCGTCCAGCAGACCGGTGACCGCCTTCAGGCCCGGACCAGCGCCGTCGCCCGCGGCCTCCCGCAGCGCCTCGGCGGCGGCGGCCAGGTCGGCGGACACCGCGGCGAGCACGTCGGCGACCGGAACGGCGTTGGCGGCCAGGATCTGCGCCCACATCCGGCTGTCCCCGGCCGCTATCCGGGTCACATCCCTGATCCCCTGGCCCGACAGCATGAGGGCAGGCTCCGCCGCGCCGGCCAGGCGGGCCGCCATTGCGGCGGCGACCACATGCGGCGCGTGCGAGACGAGTGCGACGTACCGGTCGTGCTCCGTGGCGGTCAGCCGCACCTCCTGGGCCTGGCAGCAGCGCACCAGCGCGGCCACCGCCGCCACGGCCTCCGGCGCGGTCTGCGGCCCAGGGCAGATCACCCAGGGGCGGCCGAGGAAAAGGTCCGCGCGGGCGGCCGCGGGCCCGGAGCGTTCCCGCCCGGACAGCGGGTGCCCGGGCACGAACGAGCTGAGGTCGCAGCCGAGTTCGGCGGCCTGGTCGAGCACCGCGGCCTTGACGCTGGCCACATCGGTGTACCAGCGGGCGGCACCGGCGGCCTGGGCGGCGAGCAGGGCCGGCCCGGCAGCGGCCGGCGGCACCGCGAGCACCGCAAGGTCCGCCGGTTCGCCGAGGTCCGCGAAGTCCGCACCTACCACGGTGCCCGCTCCGATGTCAGCGGCCAGCCTGGCTGCTGCCGGGTCCCGGTCGGCCAGGCCCACCCGTACGCCGCGCTCGCGCAGCGCCAGCGCGATGGACGTGCCGATCAGCCCCGTTCCCACCACCACCGCGCTGGCCAGCCCCGGCGCCGCCGCCCCGCTCACTGCGCGATGTCCAGCCGCAGGGCCACCGCACCGCGCAGGTACACGTGCTCAAGCGCGGACCGGGGCTTGTCCGTCTCCACGTGCATCAGCAACCGCACCACGCGTGGCATCGCGCCGGGCACCCCGATCTCGCTCGCGCACAGCAGTGGCACGTCATGGAACCCGATCTTGCGGGCGGCCAGCGCCGGGAACTCCGCATCCAGATCCGTCGTCGCGGTAAACACGACGCTGATCACATCGTCAGTAACCAGCCCATTCCGGGTCATCACTTCGGTGACCAGCTCAGTGGTCCCCTCCAGAATGTCCGCCCTGGCATTGGCGTCCACCTGCACGGCACCCCGGATAGCCCGAACCGCCACCACCACTCCTCACAGTCGAAGCCGATAACCCCAGGCTATCGGCACGAAACCAGCCCCGCCCTCGAGAATCACACCGGCCCCGCCTCACCTCCCGCTCCCCCCTCCCAGAAGGGGTAAGTCATCGCACACGTATGAGAGGAGCCCACACGTGTGCCGGAGGCTGGCCTATTGGCAGCGACGAGAGGAGGGACGCAGGCAGGGCCTTGCGGTCAAGCGCAGGGACGTGCCCCCCGTGCGCCGCTGGCGTAGCGTAGCCCACACCCGCCACCCACTCCACGCGCCTCGGGCCAACGCAACGGACGCGGCAGCAAGGCCTGCCAGCCAGCGGGGCATCTGCGGGGCACGCCCCCCACCGCGCTACAGCCCGACCGCCGCGTACAGCCCCCCCACTTCCGCAGTAGTCAGCGCCCGCGACGTCCCAGGCTTCAGGTTCCCTAGTTTTACCGGCCCCACCTGAGTCCGCACCAACCGCGACACCGGATGCCCCACCGCCGCCAGCAGCCGCCGCACGATGTGCTTCCGCCCCTCGTGCAACGTGATCTCGACCAGCGCCCGCGACCCGGCCCGCTCCACGACCCGGAACTTGTCCGCGCTGGCCACGCCGTCCTCCAGTTCGATGCCGGTCATCAGCCGCCGCCCGAGATTACGGTCCACGGGGCCGGGCACGTCCGCGAGGTAGGTCTTGAGCACGCCGTACCTGGGGTGCATGAGCCGGTGCGCCAGGTCTCCGTCGTTGGTGAACAGCATCAGGCCCTCGGTCTCGTAGTCGAGCCTGCCCACGTGGTAGAGCCGTTCCGGATGGTCGCCGAGCAGGTCGCCGACCGTGCGCCTGCCCCGGTCGTCGGACATCGTGGTGAGCACCCCGGCGGGCTTGTTGAGCGCCAGGTACACCAGATCCTGGCGGGACGGGATGCGCAGGCCGTCGACCCGGATCACCTGATGCTGCGGATCGACCCGGGCACCGTAGCGGCGCACCGTCTCGCCGTCGACCTCCACCCGGCCTTCGCCGATCAGTTCCTCGCAATACCGCCGGCTCCCCAGGCCCGCGGCGGCCAGCACCTTCTGCAGCCGGACCCCGCCGGGAACGTCGGTCAGCGAGTCACGCTCCTCCTCGCCCTCGTCGGGCGGGGGCCTGCGGTCACGCGCCTTGGTCATCGCCGGAACCGGTGGCCTCCCCGACGGAATCGACGGTCTCCCCGATCGATTCGGCGGCATCCTCGACCTGATCGGGGAGGAACGGCGCGAGGTCGGGCAGTTCCTCGAGGCTGGCCAGGCCCAGCCGCTCAAGGAAGTAGCTGGTGGTCCGGTACAGGATCGCGCCGGTCTCGTGCTCGGTACCGGCCTCCTCGACGAGGCCGCGCAGGGTCAGCGTGCGCATCACCGCGTCGCAGTTGACCCCGCGGACCGCGGAGACCCGCGACCGGCTGACCGGCTGGCGGTAGGCGACCACCGCCAAGGTCTCCAGCGCCGCCTGGGTGAGCCGCACCTCCTGCCCGTCCCTGACGAAGCGCTCCACCACCGGGGCGCATTCCTCCCTGGTGTAGAACCGCCACCCGCCCGCCACCTGGCGCAGGTCGTATCCGCGGCGCAGCTCGTCGTACGACGCGGCCAGCCCGGTCAGGGCGCGGGATACCTCGTCCCTGGGCCGCTCCAGCACCTGGGCGAGGACCACCTCGGCGACCGGCTCGTCCACGACGAGGAGGATCGCCTCCAGGCAGGCCTCCAGGCTGGGACCAGGTTCGCTTTCGGTGATGAGCACCCCGTCGCCATCGTTAAGCATGGTCTGTTTAACCGTCTTCTTCCTCGCCGACGCCCGCGGCGGCCGCGGGCGCACCGGGCGACCAGGTCACGTAGAGGTCCCCGAGCGGCTCCGCCTGTTCAAGGACGACGTTACCCTCGCGGTAGAGCTCGAGCACCGCGAGGAACCGGGCCACCACCTCGAAGGTGCCGGCGCAGTCGGCGACAAGCTGCCGGAACGTGGCCCGGTGCAACCGGCGCAGCCGTTCGGCCAGGATCGCGGCCTGCTCGGCAACGCTGGCCTTGGGCATGTGGATGTGCTCGGTGGAGACCACCGGTGCCGGGCGGGGGGCGAGCACGACGGCGGCGATCCGGGCGAACTCGCCCGGGCCGAGGCCGAGCAGCACCTCGGGCAGCAGGCCGGCGAACCGCGGCTCCATCGGGACCCGCCGGGCGAACCGGCGGCCCTGGGCCGCCATCTGGCCCGCGAACAGGCCGGCGACCTCCTTGTAGGCGCGGTACTGAAGGAGACGGGCGAACAACAGATCCCTGGCTTCGAGCAGGGCAAGATCCTCTTCGTCCTCGACCTCGCCCGCGGGCAGCAGCCGGGCGGCCTTGAGATCGAGCAGGGTCGCCGCGACGACGAGGAAGTAGCTCGCCTGGTCCAGGTCGAACGAGTCGGCCCTGGCCCGGATGTAGGCGATGAACTCGTCGGTGACCTGGGACAGGGCCACTTCGGTGATGTCCAGTTTGTGCTTGGAGATCAGCCCGAGGAGCAGGTCGAACGGCCCCTCGAACACGTCGAGGTGCACCTCGAAGCCTGCGGGGCTGCCCGGGGTGCCCCCCGGCTCCCCGCCCACCTCCCCGTCCCTCTCCACTGCTGCGATCAAGGGGTTATTCCCGCTGGCGCCTGATCGCCCTCAGAGCTCGCGGCGGATTCGCGCAGCCGCCGGGCGAGCGTGCTCGATTCCACCCCTGCATCCAGGTCAGCCAGCAGCGCGGCGATCGCCTCACGCACCATCCTGCCCCGGTCCACGCTCAGGCCACGGGCACGCAGGGTGAGGCGGGCGCGTTCCAGGTCGAGCAGTTCATCAGCGGACAGGTACACGGTGATCTTCTGCGGGTGCGTTTCCCGGCCACTGGCCTGGCGGCCGTCGTGGGCGGCCTGGTCACGGATAGCGGGGCGGAGCAGTTCGTGGACGCCGGGCAGGCTGACGCGCCTGCCCCGGCTCAGGCGCGGCCTGCCTGCCGCCACCGCTCCAGCACCTCCTTGGCGAGTTGCCGGTAGGAACTGGCGCCGTTGGACGCGGGGTCGAAGCTGGTGATCGGCTCGCCGGCCACGGTCGCGTCGGGGAACCGCACGGTGCGGCTGATCACGGTATGGAACACCTGGTCGCCGAACCGGTCCACCACCCGGGTGAGCACCTCCCGCGAGTGCAGCGTCCGCGAGTCGTACATGGTGGCGAGCAGGCCGTCCATGCGCAGCCTGGGGTTGATCCGCCGGGAGACCTTGTCGATGGTCTCGGTCAGCAGCGCCACCCCGCGCATGGCGAAGTACTCGCACTCCAACGGCACGATGATGCCGTCGGAGCAGGCGAGCGCGTTCACCGTGAGCAGGCCGAGCGATGGCTGGCAGTCGATGAGGACGATGTCGTAGTCCGGGAGCAGCGGCTCCAGCACGCCGCCGAGCACGAACTCCCGGCCTACCTCGTGCACGAGCTGGACCTCGGCACCGGAGAGGTCGATGTTGCTCGGCAGCAGGTGCATGTCGGCCACGCTGGTCTTCATCACTACCTCTGACGGGCTGGCCCCACGCTCCATCAGCAGGTTGTAGATGGTGGCGTCGAGCTCATGCGGCTGGATTCCCAGGCCTACCGAGAGCGCGCCTTGCGGGTCGAAGTCGACGAGCAGGACGCGGCGGCCGAACTCCGCGAGCGCCGCCCCGAGGCTGATGGTCGTGGTTGTCTTGCCCACGCCGCCCTTTTGGTTGCAGACCGCCACCACCCGCGCCGGACCATGTCTGGTGAGCGGCTCGGGGTGGGGAAAGACCGGCAGGGGACGCCCGGTGGGCCCGGTCACGAGTTCGGCTACGCGGGACGCTGCCACCATGTGCTGCACCTCCCAGCGGGGGCGCACAGAAAGCCTCCGCTGGGATCCGGACTCTAGGGCGTGGGGGCCCCAGCGGCAAGCCGACTCACCGTTTGCCGGGCGCATCCGTGCCTTTCGTAGTTTGACCGCCCCGGTAACCGGGATCCTTGAGGGCCGCTCAGAACGCTCTGGGGTGCGCCGCGGCGTACACCTCGCGCAGCTTGTCCACAGTGACCAGGGTGTAGACCTGGGTGGTGGTCACCGACGCGTGGCCGAGCAGTTCCTGCACCACCCGCACGTCAGCCCCGCCGTCGAGCAGGTGGGTGGCGAACGAGTGGCGCAGCGTGTGCGGCGACACACCGGCCAGGCCGGCCCGGTCCGCGGCCGCCTTGAGCACGCCCCAGGCGCCCTGCCGGCTCAGCCTGCCGCCGCGGGCGTTCAGGAACACCGCCGGGCTGGCCGAGGCCCGGCGCGCGGCGGCCGCCAGCGTGGGCCGCGCCCGGACCAGGTAGGCGTCCACGGCCTGCGCCGCGTAGCTGCCGACTGGGACGATCCGGTGCTTGCCGCCCTTGCCGGCCAGCCGCAGCGCGGGACCACCGAGGTCGTCCACGTCCAGGCCGACCGCCTCGGAGATCCGGGCCCCGGTGCCGTAGAGCAGTTCGAGCAGGGCGCGGTCGCGCAACTGCAGCGGGCTGCTTTCGCCGCTGCTGGAAGCCGCCGCGTCAAGCAGTCGCTCCACCTCAGCGATCCCGATCGCACGGGGCAGCCTGCGCGCGGGGGCGGGCGGTGGGAGCTGGCCGGCCGGGTCCGTGGCGGCCAGGCCTTCGGCGGCCGCGAAGGCGTGCAGCCCGCGCACCGCGGCCATGGCGCGGGCGGCGGAACTCGCCTTCAGCGGCGGGTGCCCTTCGTCTCCCCGCCGCAGCCCGGCCAGGAACGCGGCGACGTCTGCCTGTGTCACCTCCCCGACGCCGGCCAGGCCCCTGGCCGACATCGCCCCGGCGTACCTGGCGAGGTCGCGCCGGTAGGCCGCCAGGGTGTGCGCGGCCAGTCCCCGTTCCACCGTGAGGTGGTCAAGGTAGCGGCCGACCGCGGCTTCCAGGCCTGGCCGGGCTCTGCCGTTACGCTCGCCCGGGCCCGTCAGTTCAGCACCTGCTCCGGCGGTGTGCAGGACAGGCCGTGCGCGTCGGCGACGGGCTCGATGGTCAGCGCGCCTTCGTGGGTGTGCAGGCCGGGCAGCAGCGCGGCGTCGGTCCGCAGCGCCTCGCGCCAGCCCAGGTTCGCCAGCTCCAGCGCGTACGGCAGGGTGACGTTGGTCAGCGCGTAGGTAGAGGTGTGCGGCACCGCGCCCGGCATGTTGGCCACGCAGTAAAACACCGAGTTGTGGACCTTGTACGTGGGGTTGGCGTGCGTGGTCGGGTGCGAGTCCTCGAAGCAGCCGCCCTGGTCGATGGAGATGTCCACGAGCACCGAGCCGGGCAGCATTCGTGACACCAGTTCATTGGAGATCAGCATGGGGGCCTTCGCCCCGGGCACCAGCACCGCCCCGATGACCAGGTCGGCGTCGAGCACCGCGTGCTCGATCTCGTAAGCGTTCGACGCGACCGTCTGCAGGTGCCCCTGGTAGATGGCGTCGGCCTGGCGGAGCCTGCTGATGTTCTTGTCCACGAGCAGGACCTCGGCCTGCATGCCGAGCGCGATCGCGGCCGCGTTCATCCCGGACACGCCTGCCCCGAGGACCACCACCTTGGCCGCGTAGACGCCGGACACCCCGCCCATGAGCACGCCGCGGCCGCCGCCGTCGCGCTGCAGGTGGTGCGCCCCGACCTGAGGTGCCATCCGCCCCGCGACCTCGGACATGGGTGCGAGCAGCGGCAGCGTGCCGTCAGGCGCCTGGACCGTCTCGTAGGCGATCGAGGTGATCCCGGAGCCGAGAAGCGCGTCGGTGCACTGGCGGGACGCGGCCAGGTGCAAGTAGGTGAACAGCACCTGTCCCTTGCGCATCCGGTGGTACTCCTCCCGCACCGGTTCCTTGACCTTGAGCACCAGTTCGCTGGTGGCCCACACGTCGTCGGCGGTGGGCAGGATGGTCGCTCCCGCGGCCACGAAGTCGGCGTCCGGGATCGCCGAGCCGGTTCCCGCGTCCTCTTCGATGAACACCTGATGGCCCGCACGAGAAAGCTCATGTACGCCCGCTGGCGTGATCGCCACCCGGTACTCGTGGTTCTTGAGTTCCTTGGGAACACCAACCTTCATGCCGCTAGCCCCTTCTCGCGCGCCCGGCCCCCGGGCGCCACTGCCCGGCGGTCCGGTTGCTGACGGAACGCACGGCCGTCAGCCTTCGCCTGCCCCGGCTTTCCTGAGCATCGCGAACCCGCCCTGACGGGCGGCGTACGCGGCCAAGATACCTACCGCTGTCACCCCATTGTGCAGTTCACCCCCGAGGAATAGCTGCACCGCCTGCTCCAACGGCACCCAGGCGGGCTCCAGTTGCGCTTCTTCGTGGCGGAGCGGCGGTCCCCGCTCGGCGTCCGGAATCTCGGCCAGGCCGCGGGCCAGGTACACGATGACCCGCTCGGTGGAGATCCCCGGTGAGGGGTAGCAGTCGGTGAGCACGTGCCAGGTGCGGGCGGCGTAGCCGGTTTCCTCGCGCAATTCCCGCTCACCGGTGCGGTGCGGCGGCTCGCCGGGCACGTCCCGCAGCCCCGCCGGGATCTCCCAGAGGAAATGGCCGGCCGGGTGCCGGTACTGGCGGATGAGCAGCACCTGGCCGGCGTCGTCGAGCGCGACGATGGCCACCGCGCCGGGGTGCTCCACCACGTCCCGCGGTGCCACATCCCCGTCGGGCATGCGGACCTGGTCGGTCCGCAGCACCACGAAGGCGCCCCTCGCCCGCCGCGGCCGGCCCTTGACCGGCCAGTGCCACTCGGTGTCACGAAGCTCCGCTTTGGGCCGTTCCACGGTCACGCGCTCGCTGCGGCACGCTGCGCGCTGGCGGCGGGCGCGGTACGGACCGTCCTGGAATGCTCAAGAGCAGCGGCGACGAGCCCGGTGAACAGCGGATGCGGCCGGGTGGGCCGGGAGAGGAACTCGGGGTGGGCCTGGGTTGCGACCAGGTAGGGGTGGACGTCCCTGGACAGTTCCACGAACTCGACCAGCCGGCCGTCCGGCGACAGCCCCGAGCACCGCAGGCCGGCCTCTTCCAGGGCATCACGGTAGGCGTTGTTCACCTCGTACCGGTGCCGATGCCGCTCCTCCACCACCTCGGCCCCGTAAAGCTTCCTTACCAGGGAGCCCTCGGCGAGGACCGCGGGATACAGGCCCAGGCGCATGGTGCCGCCCATGTCCCGCTCCCCGGCCACCACGTCCTGCTGGTCGGCCATGGTCGCGATCACCGGGTACGGGGTGTCCGGGTCGAACTCCGCGCTGTTCGCGCCCGCCAGGCCTGCCAGGTTCCGCGCCACCTCGATCGCCACGCACTGCAGGCCCAGGCACAGGCCGAGCAGCGGGATCTGGTGGGTGCGGGCGTGGGTGACCGCGCCGATCTTCCCCTCGATACCGCGCACCCCGAAGCCGCCGGGGACCAATACCCCGTCCACGCCGTCGAGCGCGCGTGCCGCGCCCTCCGGGGTCTGGCACTCGTCGCTGGGCACCCAGCGGATGTTCACCCGCGCGTCGTTGGCGAACCCGCCCGCCCGCAGCGCCTCGGCGGGGGAAAGGTAGGCATCGGGCAGGTCCACGTACTTGCCCACCAGGGCGATCGTGACGCTCCTGGCCGGCCGGTGCACCCGGCGCAGCAGGTCGTCCCAGTCGCTCCAGTCCACGTCGTGGAACGGCAGCCCCAGGCGGCGCACCACGTACGCGTCCAGGCCCTCGGCGTGCAGCACCTTGGGAATGTCGTAGATCGAGGGCGCGTCGGCGGCGGCGACCACCGCCTCCTCGTCCACGTCGCACATCAGGCTGATCTTGCGCTTCAGGCCGCTGCTGATCTCCCGGTCCGCGCGGCAGACGATGGCGTCCGGCTGGATACCGATGCTGCGCAGCGCGGCGACCGAGTGCTGCGTCGGCTTGGTCTTCAGCTCCCCCGACGGCACGATGTAAGGCAGCAGCGAAACGTGCAGGAAGAAGCACCTGTCTCTGCCGATCTCGTGCCGGATCTGCCGGATCGCCTCCAGGAACGGCAGCGACTCGATGTCGCCGACGGTCCCGCCCACCTCGGTGATCACCACGTGGACCCCGGGGCCGCCCATCGCCAGGATGCGGGCCTTGATCTCGTTGGTGATGTGCGGGATCACCTGGACCGTGTCACCCAGGTAGTCCCCGCGCCGCTCCTTGGCGATCACGTTGGAGTAGATCTGCCCGGTGGTGACGTTCGCGCGGCCTGACAGCTCGGTGTCAAGGAACCGCTCGTAGTGGCCGACGTCCAGGTCCGTCTCTGTGCCGTCGTCGGTGACGAACACCTCCCCGTGCTGGAACGGGTTCATGGTGCCCGGATCCACGTTCAGGTACGGATCGAGCTTCTGCATGCTCACACCGAGCCCGCGTGCCTTGAGCAGCCGTCCAAGGCTCGAGGCGGTGAGGCCCTTGCCGAGGCTGGAGGCAACTCCCCCGGTGACGAAGAGATGTTTGGTGAGCGTCAGGCGTGATGCTTCCAAAGGAAGACTCCCGTGGTCGGTCCGAGGCGGAGAAGCCGCCCGTCCACGGGCCATCAGGATATCAGCCAGCGATCAAACTGGGCCGCAGCACCGCCGTCCTCGCTGGTCCGGGTATCGGTAGCCTGCCGGTCACTTTGGGTGGGGTGGTGGGGTCGGGGCTAGAGGGTGTGTGGGGTCGGCTCGCCGTCGGCTGCCTGCGTGACCCGGCGCTGCGCCGCCGTGAGGCCCTGCTCGTCGGTCTCCCCGAACCGGGCCAGGGCGACCGCACAGACGATGGCGAGGCTGAACCCGAGCACGGCGACCCCGCCCAGGCCGGGGCGGGTCTGGTCACCGAGGAACATCACGCCGACCACGGCCGGCGGCGTGGTTTCCGCGAGTACCACGGCGGCTGTGGCCACGGTTACGCTGCCACCTTCCAGCGCGGTGGCGTAAAGCATGAACGAGACGATGCCCGCGGCAGCAAGCGCATAGGCGGCCGGGTCCCGGATCAGCTGGTGGGGCGAGAAGCCGGGGAGCACCCGGGCGGCCACCGCTAGCACCCCGTAGCCCAGGCCGGCGATCGCGCCGAGCACCGGGGTGCGGGCGGACCTGGGCAGCCGGGACGCGGCGATGCCCGCGGCGGCGATGCCCGCCACCGCGACGATGAGGGCGAGCTTGAACTGAGGGCTCACGCCGATGGCGGCGTGCGGGCCCGCGGACGAGCCGAGCATGCCCACGCCCAGGACCACCCCGCCGACGGCCAGCCACTCCCGCCAGGACAGTTCGAGGTGGATCAGCCACGCGGCGAACACCGCGGTCACGGCCAGGTTCCCGGCGATGATCGCCTGCGCGGCGAAGAGCGGCAGTTGCCGCAGCGCTACCAGCTGGGCGCAGAAGCCGATGAGGTCAAGTCCGAGGCTGGCGATGAACGGCCATTGGTGCAGCATGCGCACGACCAGGCCCGGGTCCACCGTGCCCAGCCGCGATTTGCGCGCAGAATTGGCGGTGCGCCGGCTGGCCGCCTGTACCGCCATCGCCTGCATGACCGCGGCGATGCCATAGCACAGGGCAGCAACCAGCGCAGCCGCCATGCTGACCAACACATCTCCGACCCTACGCCGCTGGAGAGAAGGCAAGCCAGCCAGCTAAGCGTTTGCCCGCGTTGAGACCGCAATGGGCGATTCCGCTGCAGGTCAGAAAGTGTGTGTGACGTTGGCCACGAAATGAGGCACGCCGGGTGTCGTAACCGGCCCATCGTGACACAGACTCCCCGCAGCCGTACGGCTCTTGGTCAACGACGCGGCGTAGCGAGGACCCCGTGCCCGGCCAGGGCGGTGCGCACCGCCTCCGGCGAGGTGAAGTGCACGCCGTGGATGCCCACTGCGGCCGCCCCGGCGACGTTCTCCGGCCGGTCGTCGATGAACACGACGTCGGCCGGGCGGGCGCCGAGCCTGGCCAGGACGGCGCGGTAGCAATCCGGCTCGGGCTTGACCGAGCCGAGATAGCAGCTGAACGCCAGGTGCCCGAAAAACCGCGCCACCGGCTGCTCCACCATCACCTCGGCGAAATCGGCCGGCGCGTTGGACAGCAGCCCGAGCCGGTACCCGGCGGCGGCCAGGTCTTCGAGCAACGTGACCGTGCCGTCGCACAGGTGCAGCCAGGACGCGATGTCCAGGCGGATCAGCTCCGCCACCTGGGGCGCCGGGAACGACAGGCCCAGGGCGGCGGCCACCTTGTGCCAGTAGGTCGTGCCATCCAGCTCCGCGCGGTCGTAGCTGAGCCGGTAGGCCCAGTAGGCACCCTGGAAGTCCGGCACCGGCACACCCGCGGCGGCGGCCAGCAGCGCCACGTCCTCGTCGGGCTGGGGTGTGCAGATAACCCCGCCGTAGTCGAACACCACCCAGGTCAAGGCGCTCCTCCCGGCCTCATGATCCCTCCGCGCGCAAGCAAGGAGCAGCCTAAGCCGCCGCGTGGGGGTCCGGGGGCTCGGGCCCCCGGGCAAGTACTGCGGCCCATGGCGAAGCTGGCCGGAGGCCAGCAAGCATGTTTAGCCGGCGCGGCCGCCCTCATACCCCGGCGGCCTGCATTCCGCGCAGCTCGTGTTTCAGGTCCTTGATCTCGTCCCTGATCCGGGCGGCGACCTCGAACTGCAGCTCAGCGGCGGCGGCGTGCATCTGCTCGGTCAGCTCGCTGATCAGCGTGATCAGGTCCCCACGGGCCTCACTGCCGCCGGCCGCGGCGCCGTCCGCTGCCCGGTCCCCGGCCGCCCGGCCGGCCGCCTGGCGGGCCCGCGAGGACAGCCCGGGCACGGGGGCCTTGCCCCGGCTTTGCTGACGCCCGCTGCCGCCGAGGAGCTTCTCGGTGTCCGCGTCTTCCCGGATGAGCTGGTCGAGTATGTCGGCGATGCGCTTGCGCAGCGGCGTGGGGTCGATGCCGTGCTCGGTGTTGTAGGCGATCTGCTTGTCCCGCCGCCGGTTGGTCTCGTCGATGGCCCGCCGCATCGACGGGGTGACCTTGTCGGCGTACATGTGCACCTGGCCGGACACGTTCCGCGCCGCCCGGCCGATGGTCTGGATCAGCGACGTGCCGGACCGCAGGAAGCCTTCCTTGTCCGCGTCGAGGATCGACACCAGGGACACCTCGGGCAGGTCCAGGCCCTCGCGGAGCAGGTTGATGCCGACCAGCACGTCGTACTCGCCAAGCCGCAGCTCGCGCAACAGTTCCACCCGCCGCAGCGTGTCCACCTCGCTGTGCAGGTAGCGCGACCGGATGCCCAGTTCAAGCAGGTAGTCGGTGAGGTCTTCCGCCATCTTCTTGGTAAGCGTGGTCACCAGCACCCGCTCGGAGCGCTCGGCCCGCTCCCTGATCTCGTGCACCAGGTCGTCGATCTGGCCCTTGGTCGGCTTGATGAGCACCTCGGGGTCCAGCAGGCCGGTGGGCCTGATCACCTGCTCGGTCACCTCGCCACCGGTGCGCTGCAGCTCGTACGGGCCCGGCGTGGCCGACAGGTAGATCGTCTGCCCGATCCGGTCGCAGAACTCGTCCCACGTCAGCGGGCGGTTGTCGATCGCGCTCGGCAGCCGGAAGCCGTGCTCGACCAGGACCCTCTTCCGCGAGACGTCGCCCTCGTACATCGCGCCGATCTGCGGCACGGTGTTGTGCGACTCGTCGACCACCAGCAGGAAGTCCTCGGGGAAATAGTCGAGCAGGGTGTTCGGCGGGCTGCCGACCTCGCGGCCGTCGATGTGCCGCGAGTAGTTCTCGATCCCCGAGCAGGACCCCACCTGGCGGAGCATCTCGATGTCGTAGGTGGTCCGCATCCGGAGCCGCTGGGCTTCGAGCAGCTTGCCCGCCTGCTCCAGTTCGGCGAGGCGGTCGGCGAGTTCTGCCTCGATCCCGGCGATCGCCCGTTCCATGCGCTCGGGGCCGGCCACGTAATGCGACGCCGGGAACACATAGAGCTCTTCGTCCTCGCTGATCACCTCGCCGGTGAGCGGGTGCAGCGTCATCAGCCGCTCGATCTCGTCACCGAACATCTCGATGCGGACCGCGAGCTCCTCGTAGACCGGGATGATCTCGATGGTGTCGCCGCGGACCCGGAAGGTGCCGCGGGTGAAGGCGAGGTCGTTGCGGGCGTACTGCATGCCGACCAGCTTGCGCAGCAGCATGTCCCGGTCGATCGAGGTGCCGAGGCGCAGCGGGAGCATCCGGTCCACGTACTCCTGGGGGGTGCCGAGTCCGTAGATGCAGGAGACCGAGGCCACCACGATCGTGTCCCGGCGGGTCAGCAGCGAGTTGGTGGCCGAGTGCCGCAGCCGGTCCACCTCGTCGTTGATCGAGGAGTCCTTCTCGATATAGGTGTCGGTCTGCGGAACGTAGGCTTCCGGCTGGTAGTAGTCGTAGTAGGAGACGAAGTACTCGACCGCGTTGTGCGGGAGCATCTCCCGCAGCTCGTTGGCGAACTGGGCGGCCAGGGTCTTGTTGGGAAGCATGACCAGCGTGGGCCGCTGCAGCCGCTCGGCCAGCCAGGCGACGGTGGCGGTCTTGCCGGTACCGGTGGCGCCGAGCAGCACGGTGTCCTTGGCGCCCGACCGCAGGCGCTGCTCCATTTCCGCGATGGCACGCGGCTGGTCGCCGGCGGGGACCATGTCGGTGATCACCTCGAAGGGCGCCACCCGCCGCTGAAGATCGCTTACCGGCCGCACCGAACGCTCCTTCCCGGCCCGCCGCCCTGGCACATCGCTCCTACGAAACACATCCCGGCGCGCGCCTGTTCCACTGTAAGCCGGGGCTCGGACAGAACCGGCGGGGTTACCCGGCGGTGCCGTCGTCCTCGTTCGCGGCCAGGCGCCTGGCCCGGCGGCGCAGTTCGGCCCACAGGTCGCCGGTCTCGCGGTCAAGCTCAGCCAGCGAGCCGGAGTTGTCCACCACGATGGTGGCGATCTCGAGCCGTTCCTGCCTGCTGGCCTGGGCACGCATCCTGGCCTCGGCCTGCTCGGGGGTCATGCCGCGTTCCTTGACCAGCCGCTCGGCCTGCACCCGTGGCGGCACATCCACCACCACGACCTCGTCGAAGCCGCCCGCAAGATGATTCTCGGCAAGCAACGGGATGTCGTGAACCACGATCGCCGCCTCGTCCGCCGCCTCCTCCAGTTCGCGCATCCGCGCGCCGACCAGGGGATGGATGATGGCGTTGAGCTTCCCGCGCAGTGACGCGTCCACGAAGACGATCTCGCCGAGCCGTTCCCGGTCCAGGGCGCCGTCGGGGCCGAGCACCTCCGCACCGAACGCCTCGACCACCTGGGCCAGTCCCTGCGTGCCGGGCGCCACGACCTGCCGTGCCAGCAGGTCGGCGTCGATGACGACGGCGCCGTAGGACTCCAGCCGCCGGGACACCTCGCTCTTGCCCGCGCCGATCCCGCCGGTGAGCCCGACTCTGAGGGAAGACACGCCAGCCAGGCTAGGGCATAACAGCAAAGCCCGGGCCCGGCAGTGCCGGGCCCGGGCGTGCTGGCTGTTGCTAGCTCTGGCCGGACAGCTTGTCGCGGAGCGCGGCGAGCGCCTCGTCGGAGGCCAGGGCACCGCCGGGCGCGCTGTCGCCCCGGCTGGACGACGAGGAGGCGGAGCGCCGCTGACCGCGCCCGTCGCCGCCGCCTTCGGCCGCGGCCTCGCCACCATCGCCGGTCTCGTCCTCGGCGGCCTTGTTACGCGCCTCGGTGATCTGGCGCCGGTGTGCCTCGAACCGCGACCGCGCCTCGGCGTACTGCTGCTCCCACTCTTCGCGCTGGGCCTCGTACCCTTCGAGCCACTCGCCGGTCTCGGAGTCGAAGCCCTCGGGGTAGACGTAGTTGCCCTGCTCGTCGTACTGGGCGGGCATGCCGTACAGCGTCGGGTCGAAGTCGTCCCCGACCGCCTCGCCGATCGTGCCCTCGTTGGCCTGCTTGAGCGACAGGCTGATCCGGCGCCGGTCCAGGTCGATGTCGATGATCTTGACGAAGATCTCGTCCCCGACCTGCACGACCTGCTCGGGAATCTCCACGTGCCGGTCCGCCAGCTCGGAGATGTGCACCAGGCCCTCGATGCCCTCTTCGACCCGGACGAAGGCGCCGAACGGCACCAGCTTGGTGACCCGGCCCGGTACCACCTGGCCGATCTGGTGGGTGCGGGCGAACTGCTGCCACGGGTCTTCCTGGGTGGACTTCAGCGACAGCGAGACCCGCTCGCGGTCCAGGTCCACGTCCAGCACCTCGACGGTGACCTCCTGGCCCACCTCGACGACCTCGCCGGGGTGGTCGATGTGCTTCCAGGACAGCTCCGACACGTGCACCAGGCCGTCCACGCCGCCGAGATCCACGAACGCACCGAAGTTGACGATCGAGGAGACCACGCCCTTGCGGATCTGGCCCTTCTGCAGCGTGTGCAGGAAGTTCTGCCGGACCTCGGACTGGGTCTGCTCCAGCCAGGCACGCCGGGACAGCACCACGTTGTTGCGGTTCTTGTCCAGCTCGATGATCTTGGCTTCGATCTGGCGGCCCACATACGGCTGCAGATCGCGTACCCGGCGCATCTCCACCAGCGACGCGGGCAGGAACCCGCGCAGCCCGATGTCGAGAATCAGGCCGCCCTTGACGACCTCGATCACCGTGCCGGTGACGACGCCGTCCTCATCCTTGATCTTCTCGATCGTGCCCCACGCGCGCTCGTACTGCGCCCGCTTCTTGGACAGGATGAGGCGCCCTTCCTTGTCCTCCTTCTGAAGGACAAGAGCCTCGATGTGCTCACCGGTCTTGACCACGTCATGCGGGTCGACGTCATGCTTGATCGACAACTCGCGCGAGGGGATGACGCCCTCGGTCTTGTAGCCGATATCGAGCAAGACCTCGTCTCGATCGACCTTGACGACTGTCCCTTCGACAATGTCGCCGTCGTTGAAGTACTTGATGGTCTCGTCGATCGCGGCGAGGAAGGCTTCCTGCGACCCGATGTCGTTGACCGCCACCTTGGGTGTCGGGCTTGCCTGCGTGCTGCTCGTCATGTGTGGGTTGGCTCCGGCGGACACAATTGTAGTTGGGCGCGCTCCACCGCCAGCCCCTCCGTACCGGGGTGACAGGTGCACTGGATTTGCCTGGCCGACCTGACCAGCCACGATTTGCCTCACGGCAAGTCCCGGCTGTGCCTGGCCATGGCGGACTGCACCAGAACACGGCGCGTCGTTCAGGATATGAGAGCCAGCCCAGTGGGTCAATCGCAGGTATCAAACCGAGACCCAGGCTTGGCCTAGTGGCCCGCTTCCTCCCAGCTGCGGCCGGTGCCGAACGACACCTCCAGCGGCACGCTGAGCTCGAACGCACCACACATCCGCGCACCGACCAGCGCACGCAGGTCTTCCAGATCCCCGGGCGCCACCTCGAAGACCAGTTCGTCGTGGACCTGCAACAACATCCGTGACCCCGAGGCCTCCTCCCGCAGCGCCCGGTCCACCTCCAGCATGGCGACCTTGATGATGTCCGCCGCGGAGCCCTGGATCGGCGCGTTGAGGGCCATGCGCTCAGCCATCTCCCGGCGCTGCCGGTTGTCCGAAGTGAGATCGGGCAGGTACCGGCGGCGGCCGAGGATCGTCTCGGTGTAGCCGTCCCTCCGGGCACGGGCGACCACCTCGTGCAGGTAGTCGCGCACCCGGCCGAACTGCTCGAAGTACCCGTCCATCAGTGCGCGCGCCTCGTCCGGGGTCACCCTCAGTCCCTGGGACAGCCCGTAGGCGGACAGCCCGTAGGCGAGGCCGTAGTTCATCACCTTGATCCTGTTGCGCAGATCGCCGGTGATCTCTTCCGGCGGCAGGCCGAACACCCGCGACGCGGTCGCGGCGTGGAAGTCGTGCCCGGAGCTGAACGCCTCCTTCAGCGCCTCGTCGCCGGACAGGTGGGCCATGATGCGCAGCTCGATCTGGCTGTAGTCGGCGGTGAGCAGGCACTCGTACGCGGGTCCGACGATGAACCCGCGCCGGATCCGCCGACCTTCCTCGGTCCGGATCGGGATGTTCTGCAGGTTCGGATCGGTCGAGGAGAGCCGGCCGGTGGCCGCGATCATCTGGTTGTAGGTGGTGTGGATGCGCCCGTCCTCGTCGGCCATGGGGATCAGCGAGTCCACGATGCTCTTGAGCTTGGCGACGTCGCGGTGGCGCAGCAGGTGCTCGAGCACCGGATGGCCCGTCTGGGCCAGCAGGCCGGTGAGCGCCTCGGAGTCGGTGGTGTAGCCGGTCTTGATCCGCTTGGTCTTGGGCAGGCCGAGCTCGGTGAACAGGATCTCCTGAAGCTGCTTGGGCGAGCCCAGGTTGAACTCGTGCCCGATCAGTGCGTAGGCGCCTTGCTCGGCCGCCTTCACCTCCCCGCCCAGCGTCGCCGACATGGCGACGAAGTGGTCGGAGTCGGCGGCGATGCCCGCGCGTTCCATCCGGGCCAGGACGTCGACCAGCGGCAGCTCCACCTCATGCAGCAGCCGGGTGGCCCCACGGCGGTCCAGGTCGGCGTCGAGCGCCGCGGCGAGCTCCTCGGTGGCCTTGGCCTGCCACACCAGCGCGGTCGCCGAGGCTATCGCGGCCTCCTCGTCGGTTTGCTCGCCTTCGAGGTCGAGCGCGAGCTGGCCGCTGGTCTCCTCGCCGCCGCCAGCCAGTTCCTTGCCCAGGTAGCGCAGGGCCAGGTCGGCGAGGTCGAAGGTACGCTGGCCGGGCAGCGCCAGGTAGGCGGCGAGCGCGGTGTCGCTGGTCACCCCGGCCAGTTCCAGGCCCCTGGCGGCGAGCGCGTGCATCGGCCCCTTGGCGTCATGCAGTGCCTTGGGCCGCTGCGGGTCGGCGAGCCAGGCCGCCAGCGCCGCCTCGTCCTGCTCGGTCAGTGCCACCGGCTCGAGGTAGGCACCGGCGCCATCGGCGGTCGCGATGGCCAGGCCGGTCAAGGTGCCCGTACCGCGGCCCCAGTTCCCGCGCACGGCCAAGCCGGCCCGTTCGGTGCCGGTTCCGTGCTCGTCCAGCCACTGCGCCACCTCATCGGGACCAGGCCGGGCGACCTCCACGTCGAAGCCGACCCGGGCCCCGCTGGCCGGCGCCTGCTGGCCCGCGGCGTTACCCGCGATGCCGTCCGGCAGCGTCGCGTACAGCCGGTCGCGGAGGATCTGGAACTCGAGCGTGTCGAAAAGCTGGTGGATCTGCTCCCGGTCCCAGGGGGCCGGGCGCAGGTCCTGCGGGCCGGACTCCAGCGGCACGTCCTTGGCAAGCTCGGTGAGCTGCCGGTTGCGCAGCACGTCACCCAGGTGCTCGCGGAGCTTGTCGCCCGCCTTGCCCTTGACCTCGTCCACCCGGTCGACAAGCTGCGCCAGCGAGCCGAAGTCGGCGATCCACTTGGCGGCGGTCTTCTCCCCCACGCCGGGGATGTTTGGCAGGTTGTCGCTGGGGTCGCCGCGGATCGCGGCGAAGTCGGGGTACTGGGCGGGCGTGAGGCCGTACTTCGCGACGACCTCGTCCGGGGTGAACCGGGTCATCTCGCTGATGCCGCGCCGGGTCATCAGCGCGGTCACATGGGGACCGACGAGCTGCAGCACGTCACGGTCGCCGGTGACGATGAGCACATCCATGCCAGCCTCGACGGCCTGGACGGCGAGCGTGGCGATGATGTCATCCGCCTCGTAGCCAGGCACCGACAGCCGGGCGATACCCAGCGCGTCGAGTACCTCGAAGATCAGGGGGAGCTGACTGCGGAAGTCGGCCGGGGTTTCCCGCCGGTTGGCCTTGTACTCGACGTACTGCTCGTGCCGGAACGTCGGCTCGCCCCGGTCGAACGCGACCGCCACGTGCGTGGGCCGCTCGTCCTGCAGCATTTTGATGAGCATGGAGGTGAAGCCGTAGACGGCGTTGGTCGGCTGCCCTGTGGTGGTAGCGAGGTCCGGGGGCAGCGCGAAGAAGGCCCGGTAGGCCAGGGAGTGCCCGTCCAACAGCAGGAGCCGGCCGTGCGAGCCGGGCTGCGCCTGTCCTGCCTGGTCGTTTGCCGCAGAGTCCTGTCCAGCCGACGTTGTCACCACGCGGGAAGTCTAGTGCGCGGTCACGACATCGGCGGGGTTCCGGGCAGGCCCCGGCAGGATATCCGAGCAGGTTGCGCCCTGCCGCCGTGTCGGACACGGCGGCAGGGCGCAACCGAACGACGGCTACTTGGCGCCGAACGCGTAGATGGTTGTTGTGCTGAAGGTCGTTCCTGCCCTCAGGACGGTGGACGGGAAATTCGGCTGGTTCGGTGAGTTCGGGAAGTGCTGGGTCTCGAACGTGTAACCCGCGGTCTGCCGGTAGGTGTGACCGCTGATGCCGACCAGGTGCCCATCGAGGAAGTTGCCGGAGTAGAACTGGACACCCGGCTCATCGGTCCACACGGTGAGGAAGCGCCCGCTCGCGGGGTCCGCGGCCGCGGCGGCGAACCGGAGCCCGGCAAACGTCGGGCCGCTGTTGTTCAGCACCCAGTTGTGGTCGTAGCCGTGCGCGAGAACGAGTTGATCACCCTGAGGCGCGCTGGCGTCACCGATGCGCTCGCCGATCGTGTGGAAGGAGGTGAAGTCGAACGGCGTGCCTGACACCGACACGATCTTGCCGGTCGGGATCAGGTTGGCGTCGGTCGGCGTGAAGGAGTCGGCATTGATGCGGACCGCCTGGGCGTAGGCCGGCCCAGAGTCCTCCCCGGCCAGGTTGAAGTAAGTGTGGTTGGTCAGGTTGATGACGGTCGACTGCTTCGCGGAGTCGTTGTGCGCCCGGTAGTGGATCCAGAGGCGGTTGTCTTGGTCGAGCGTGTAAGTGATCGCTGTGGTGACCTTGGCCGGGAAGCCGGTGCAAGTGCTGGGCGGGTTGCTAGGGATCGAGCAGTTGGGCTCGTAGTTCTTGGTGCCCGGCAGCAGGCCGCTGCCCTCGTCACCGTTGGGAGAGACCAGGGTCATCGTCAGCGCGACGCTGCCGTGGCCGGTCGCCGTGGTGGGGTTCTGCCAGACGCGGTTACCCCAGCCAACGAAGCCGCCGTGCAGGGTGTTGGGGCCGTTGTTGACGGGCAGCGTGTAGGTCTTCCCGTTCAGCTTGAACGAGGCGCCGCCGATTCGGTTGGCGTACCGGCCGATGGTCTCGCCGAAGTAGGGGCCTCCGAAATTCGGCGATGTCGGCGGCGGGCTGGCCAGGTTCACGTAGTCGGCCAGGGTTTTGAAGCCGAGCGCTACGTCGGTCAGGTCGCCGTGCCGGTCGGGGACGGTGATCGACTGCACTGTGGCGCCGTAAGTGATGACCCTGACCTGCATGCAGTCGCGGTTGGTCATGGTGTAGCGGAATACCGTCTGATTGCCACCGTACGGCCCCGAGTTCGCGGTGCCGAACCTCTGCTTGGTGATGGATGTGCTGCAGTGCCTCCCGCCCGCCGTTGACGTGGGTGACGCTGCTGCACTGGCCGCCAGCCCCGCCGTGCCGATCGCGAGAACCGTGGCCACTCCAGCGCCCAGCATGTACCGGGCTGGCCTGTGCCTCAGTTGGATATCCATGCTCACTCCTCGCCTGTTCCTGGGAACAAATCACCGTTCCGTCGCTTTGACCAGCGCATTCTCGATGTGAGCGTTAACATTCCGGATAAACTCGCCTCCCTTGGTCGGGTACTCCCCGCGTTGATTCTTGACCGATTTTGGGCAAATGTCACGCAATCTTGGTAGATCGATGACGATCGCGGACGGCATCGCGGGCGCTCAGCGCACCCTTCGCAGCCTCGGCCCGGCCCTACCGCAGGCCTCCGCAGCCCGCAGCGCGCGAGCTCATGCCATCACGACGACCTTCATATAGGGCTTGCGGATCCGGGCCTTTAGTCTTCCCTGAACAGGTAAGCGTCCAGACGACGCGGAGGTGGCGGTGGAGCGGGACTACGCACTGCAGGTCGTGGAGGCCTACCAGGCCGCGAGCAAGGACACACTGGCCGACCGGATGGGGATCACCATCGTCGAAGCCAGCGCGGAGCGCGTCGTCGGCACCATGCCGGTGGCCGGCAATATCCAGCCCTACGGCCTGCTCCATGGCGGTGCCTCGTGCGTGCTCGCCGAGACGCTGGGCTCGCTGGCCTCGGCCCTGCACGCGGGGCCGGACCGGATCACGGTGGGCGTCGAGATCAACGCGACCCACCATCGCGCCGCCACCGATGGCCTGGTGACGGGCGTGAC
>Ga0070709_10000473_pt1 | contig 23818 bp, 16 predicted proteins | sample LARL51metaG_FD_65449 | JGI IMG/M metagenome (GOLD analysis project Ga0070709, IMG submission 65449) | Corn, switchgrass and miscanthus rhizosphere microbial communities from Kellogg Biological Station, Michigan, USA - LAR L5-1 metaG | ecosystem: Host-associated > Plants > Roots > Rhizosphere ... | reverse complement strand
GGCTGCAGGTCGTCGAGCAGGTTGAGGGAGAACCGCAGCACGTTGGGCCGCCACAGCCCCTTCTTGCTCTGCATCCAGGTGCCAAGCACCTCGGTGAACGCGGGCAGGTCGAGGAAGAACTGCTCGCTGTCCACGAACGCCGGCGTCTCCCCGTTGATCTTCGACCTGGGGTTGATCAGATCGACCGGATCGAGCTGGTTGCCGCAGTTGTCGCACTGGTCGCCGCGCGCGCTCTCGTACCCACAGATCGGGCAGGTGCCCTCGATGTACCGATCGGGCAGCGTCCGGCCGGTGGACGGCGAGACCGCGCTCAGCGAGGTGCGGGCGAAGATGTATCCGTTCTGGTACAGGCCGGTGAAGATCTCCTGGGTCACCGCGTAGTGGTTCGCCGTGGTGGTCCTGGTGAACAGGTCATAGGACATGTCCAGGCCGGTCAGGTCCTCGGCGATCACCTGGTTGTACCGGTCGGCGAGCTCCCGGGGCGTGGTGCCCTCCTTGTCCGCCTGGACCTGGATCGGCGTGCCGTGCTCGTCGGTGCCGCTGACCATCAGCACCCGGTTTCCCGCCATCCGCTGGTACCGGCTGAACATGTCGCAGGGCAGCGCGAAGCCGGAGACATGGCCGATGTGGCGCGGGCCGTTGGCGTATGGCCAGGCCGGCGCGGCGAGAATGTGACGAGGTGTTGCGGACATGCGCACCAGCGTAGCGGGGTGCGCGGGCCGCTCCTGCACGGTTATCCGGGCCGGCCGCCCGCCACCACGGCGTTGTAGACCTCGCGTTTACGCAGCCCGGACTCGGCGGCCACGGCGGCGATCGCCTCCTTGCGGGACATCCCCGCTGCCTGCCTTGCGGCCACCTCGGCCACCGCCGCCGCCAGGCTGGCCGCCCAGCCCGGCTCGTCCTGGCTTCGCCGACTTCGCGCCGGGGCACCGGCCACCACGAGAGTGATCTCCCCGAGGACGCCTTGCTTCGCCCAGGCGGCCAGTTCGGTGAGCGTGCCGCGGGCGATTTCCTCATGGGTCTTGGTCAGCTCCCGGCACGCGACCGCCTGCCGGTCCGGCCCGAACGCGGCGGCCAGTTCGGCCAGGGTGGCCGCGACCCGGCGGCGAGACTCGAAGAAGACCATGGTCCGCGGTTCGGCGGCCAGGTCCGCGAACCGGCGCTCCCTGGCGCCGGCGCTGCGCGGCGGGAACCCCTCGAAGCAGAACCTGTCGGTGGGCAGCCCGCTGACGGCGAGCGCCGCGGTCACCGCGGAGGGCCCGGGCAGTACGGTCACCGGGATGCCCGCCTCAGCGGCGGCGCCCACCAGCCGGTAGCCGGGGTCGCTCACCCCCGGCATCCCCGCGTCCGCGATGAGCAGCACGTCGGTCCCGGCGTCCATCGCGGCCAGCAGTTCCGCCACCCGGGCCTGGTCCACGGCGTTGTAGTACGAGACGAGGCGGCCGGAAACTTTCACGCCGAGGTCCCTGGCGAGCCGGAGCGCCCTGCGGGTGTCCTCCGCCGCGATGATCCCCGCGGCTGCCAGGGCGCCCGCCAGCCTGGGCGAAGCGTCCGCCGGCTGGCCGAGCGGGGCAGCCGCCACGATGAGCGTGCCGCTGTCTTTCATTCCGCGACCACGGTAGGCCATTGGGCGGTGCCCGCGCCCGGCGCAGCCCATACGATGTGCCTCGATGATGGAAACTCAGGTCGGGCCCGCGCCACGGGAAACCGCCACCCGGCTGGACGCGCTGCGTGCCCGGCTGGTCCCGCCCATGCCGCTCGGCACGTTCTGGGGCTGGGCCGGCCCGCTGCTTGTCACCGTGTTCGGCACCTACCTGCGGTTCGTCCGGCTCGGCTCCCCGCGCGCCGTCATCTTCGACGAGACCTACTACGTGCCGGACGCGCTGGGGATCCTCCGGTTCGGCGTGGAGCACAACTACGTCAGCAACCGCAACGGCATGCTGGTGCGCGGCGACCCGCGCATATTCACCAACGGCGGCGAGTTCGTGGTGCACCCGCCGTTCGGGAAGGTGCTCATCGCCGCCGGGGAGTGGCTTTTCGGCCTGACCCCGTTCGGCTGGCGGTTCGCCGCGGCCGTGGTCGGCTCGCTGTCGATCCTGCTGCTCGCCCGGATCGCCCGCCGGATGACCAGGTCCACCCTGCTCGGCTGCTTCGCCGGGCTGCTGCTGGCACTGGATGGCCTTGAGTTCGTCATGAGCCGGACCGCGCTGCTGGACATCTTCCTGATGTTCTGGGTGCTGGCCGCGTTCGGCTGCCTGGTGGTCGACCGCGACGTCTACCGCGCCAGGCTGGCCGACTCCGCTGCCGCGGCCGCGGAACCGGCGGCCGCGGGGGAACCGGTCGCCGCAGGCGTACCGCACACGGGTATCCGCTGGTGGCGGATTGGCGCCGGGGTCTGCCTGGGGCTGGCCTGCGGCTCCAAGTGGAACGGCCTGTGGTTCGTGCCCGCGTTCGCCGCGCTGTCCTTTGCCTGGGATGTCGGCGCGCGCCGGACCGCCGGGCTGGGCAAGGTCACCGGCCCCGGGCTGATCCGGTACCTCGGCGGCCTGGCAGGCTCGTTCCTCGCGCTGCCGCTGGTCGCCTACCTGGCCACCTGGACCGGCTGGTTCGCGACGAGCAGCGGCTACGACCGGAACTGGGCGCAGTTGCACGGGGTCAACATCCCGGTGATCTCGCCGCTGATCTCGCTGTTCCAGTACAACAAGGCGATGCTGGCCTTCAACACCGGCCTGCAGAAACATCACCCGTACCAGTCGCAGCCGTGGACCTGGCTGACGATCAGCCGCCCGGTGTCCTACTACTGGAGCTGCCCCACCTCAGGGCATGGCGTGTGCGCCAAGGGCGACGCCGCCGAGGTGCTCGCCATCGGCACCCCGGTGCTCTGGTGGGGTGCCATCCTGGCCCTGCTCGTGTGCCTCGGCTGGTGGCTGACCCGCCGTGACTGGCGCGCGGGCGCCGTGCTGGTGGGCGTGGCCGCGGGCTGGCTGCCCTGGTTCGCCTACGCCAAGCGGACCCAGTTCTACTTCTACTCGGTCGCCTTCGTGCCGTTCCTCGTGCTCGCCGTCGTACTGTGCCTGGGCCTGGTCATGGGTTCCGCCACGGCGAGCCCCGCCCGGCGTGCGGTGGGCGCCTCCTTGGCCGGCGCCTTCGTGCTCGCGGTGCTGCTCAACTTCGCCTACCTGTACCCGCTGCTGACCGCCCAGCCCATCCCCTACTCCTCCTGGCTGTCCCACATGTGGTACCACGGCTGGATCTAGCTGCCCTCCCCGGCAAGCTCCGGCCTCTCCCAAGGAACGTTTGTGGTGGTGGGCACTCCACCCACATTCTTTTGTGGGTGGAGTGCCCACCACCACAATCACCTACGGCGGCCGACGGCCAGGGCACCACTCCGGTCTGCCGATATTGTCCTGATTTGTGGTAGTTGACGGCCCGCTGCCAGTGCGCGGCGGATGTCGTCGGCCACCTCGCGGCGCTTGGAGCGGATCCGCTGAGAGGTGAGGTGGAGCACGATGATGCCGTGCGCGCTCATCCGGGCGTGCCGGGCGAGCGTCTGCTCCCAATCGTCCGGGGAGAAGTGCCAGGCGCGCGAATCAGCCTCCCCTGCTACCCCGGATTCCGGCCACCAGCAGTCGGGCATCGCCAGAAACTGCCCGTCTACGAGCAGGCGCGGGTTGTACAGCGGCGTCGGCAGGCGAGCCCACCGGATCAGATCGCGAAGGTCTCCTTCGATCGCGGACCGAATCCCCTCCGCGACCTCGGCTAGAGCCTGGCGGAATAAGCCAGAGCCCGGTACCGGGCCGGCGTCCAACTCCCCGGCCAGGAGCTGGATCGAGCACCTGCCACGTTGTACGGCCTCGGCGACCACTGCGCGCACGTCGGCCAGGTCGGTCATCGGCCGCACCGCGTCAGCCACCGCGCGGGGCGGTAGGGCGAAACGGATCTCACCCGCGATGCAGAACGGGGCGGGTAACCGGGAAGTGCGGTGCAGCCGCGCGAAGACGACATCTGCCCGGCGACTGCCGTGGGGCACCAGGACATCCACGGGGGCGCGCTGGTCCCTCGCGTTTGTGCTTGGCTGGCCCGCCGACAGGCCATGCCGACGCAGCGCCGCCGCACCCGTGAGCACGCTGCGGGGCCCGGCGTACAGCAGCGCGGCCATCTCTCGCTGCTCGTCGGTCGGCCGGCCGGCATGAGTCAGATAGACGCCGGGGAGCAGCGTCTGCCACGGCCCGCCGCCTCGGATGCGGTAATCCACAACCCGCGCCGTCATCCCGCAGTCGAGAGCTTGCGAACGAGAAACCACGCTGTGTTGCTTGGCTGCTAAGCCGGCGAGGGCCTGCCGGTCGAAAGCTGCGGTTCTTGGCATGGGAGCAGGGTCACATGGGGGACCGACACTCAAGCGGGCCGGGCCCGGCACGCCGCCGGGGCGCCTCAGCCGCGGCTCGAAACAAATCTTCAGGAAACATTCAGGATTGTGGCGTACAACAGGACTACTCGCCCTGGACGAGGAAAGTTGCCCGAAAGCCGAGCCACTTTGGGGTTAGCAAACGTCTATATGGGTGAGAGAGGATACGAAAGCGGAGTGACCATGGCGAAGACCGAAGAGTCGCCGGACCGCGACGAGCGGTTCGAGCGCGATGTCGTGCCCGTCCTCGGACAGCTGTACATGGCCGCGCTTCGGATGACCCGCAACCCCACCGACGCCGAGGATCTGGTCCAGGAGACGTCTGTCAAAGCCTACGCGGCCTTCCACCAGTTCCGGCCGGGCACGAACCTCAAGGCATGGCTGCACCGCATCCTGGCCAACACCTTCATCAACGGCTATCGCAAGCGGCGCAGGGAACCGCGGCAGGCAACGGCCATCGACTACGCCGACTGGCATGCCCAGGGGGATCCGCTGGCTTCTGCGGCCCGCTCGGCGGAGGCCGAGGCGCTGGACCGGCTGGCTGACTCCGAGATCCTGCGCGCGCTGCGCGACCTGCCGGAGGAGTTCCGGGTGGCGGTCTATCTCGCCGACATCGAGGGATACGCCTACAAGGAGATCGCCGAGATCATGGGCACCCCGATCGGAACGGTCATGTCCCGGCTGCACCGCGGCCGCGGCCGGCTTCGCGACAAGCTCGCCGCCTACGCCCCCGGAGGGACCCTGCCGGGCTTCACCGGCTGACCCGAGCCCGCCACGCCGGCCCGGATCCCGCCCGGCACAAGGCACGCAGCTATCCCTGGAACAGCCGATCGCAGACCCGCGCGCCGGCCTTGCCGTCGTCCAGCGGGCAGTACTTCGCCGCGAACGTCTGGTAGGAGTCCCGGTAACCGGCCGCGATCTCGCCGGCGCCGGCCACGGCCGCCAGCACCTCATCCGAGGTGGCCAGCAACGGCCCGGGGGCTTCCGCCTCGAAGTCGAAGTAGAAGCCACGCAGCTTGTCCCGGTAGCTGGCCAGGTCGTAGGTGAAGAACAGGATCGGGCGCCCGGTCACCGCGAAGTCGAACATCACCGACGAGTAGTCCGTGATCAGCACGTCGGTGATCGTGAGCAGGTCGGTGATGTCCGGGTAGGCGGTCACGTTCCTGGCGAAGTCCGGGTGGAACCCGGCACGCACGTCGTTGGCCAGGTGATGGTGGCCGCGGATCAGCAGCACGTGATCCCTGCCCAGCGCCTGGGCCGCCCGGTCCAGGTCCAGCCGCAGGTCGAAGCGGTACCGGCCGGAGGCGTAGTACTGGTTGTCCCGCCACGTCGGGGCGTAGAGCACCACGCGCTTTCCGTCTGGAATGCAAAGACGCTCGCGGAGCAGGGCCGCGCCCTCGCAACCGCGGGACAGCCCGTCGTTGCGTGGGTAGCCGTACTCACAGATTTCGCCGCCGAACCGGAAAGCGCGCCGCAGGATCGGCGTGCTGAACGGGTTCTGTGACAGCAGCAGGTCCCACTTGGCGACGTCAGCGGCCAGGTGGTCGAGGTACGCGGTGCCGCTGGCGAACTGCGGCTTGCCGATGTCGAAGCCGATCTTCTTCAGCGGCGTCCCGTGCCAGGTCTGCAGGTAGACCTGGCCGTCCCGCTTGCGGAACTCCGGCTGCATGTCGTCGTTGGAGACGACGTAGCGGCACCGGGCGAGCGCCTCGAAGTACTCCTCCGTGCCGGAGAGGACCACGTGCAGCGCGGAGGGGTGCACGCCACCGGTGCCGATCCGCTGCACCGCGCCGGAGACGAAGTCGGACCCCGAGCTTTCGAGCGTGTGCAGCAGGGTCTCGTAGGCGTGCGGCGGCAGCATGTCGTCACCGTCCACGAAGGCAAGGAACTCGCCCGTGGCGCGTTCGACGCCGAGGTTGCGGGCCCGGCCGGGGCCGCCGTTGGGCGTCTGGAGCAGGGTGAACCTGGGGTCGGCGGCGGCGCGGGCGCGGGCAAGGCGCGCGTTGTTGTAAAACGGCACCACTACGCTGATACGGGGAGTGTTCACCCGGCTACGATACGCGCAAAGGCACGCGCGGCGCTGGGTGCTAGCGCGGCACCCCCGCGGCGCGCTCCCAGCCGAGTGCGACCGGGTCGTAGACGCGCTCGACGAAGATCTGGTGCCACAGCGAGAACACGATAAGCACCCACAGGTGGCGCCACTCCACCCCGGGCTCGCCCGCGCGCAGCCCCTCGAGCAGCCGGAGCGCCTCTTCGCGGTTGATCCACTCGTCGGTCTGCGCCTCCCGGAGCAGCCGCTCGGCGAAGCCGTAGGACTCACCGGTGAGCCAGTGCCCGATCGGGACGGGGAAGCCCAGCTTCGCCCGCTCGGCGGCCGCCTTGGGCAGCACTTCGCTCATGGCCGATCGCAGCGCGAGCTTGGTGGTGCCTGCGCCGATCTTCTCGGTCCGGGACAGCCGCGACGCGACCTTCAGCACCTCGGCGTCCAGGAAAGGCACGCGCAGTTCCAGGCTGTGCGCCATGGTCATGCGGTCCGCCTTGACCAGGATGTCGCCGGCCAGCCAGGTGTTGATGTCCACCAGTTGCATGGTGGACACGTCGTCGAGGTCCGCGTGCTCCGCCTGATCGTAGACCGGCCCCGTGACGTCCCACGGGCTCGCGCTGCCTGAGTGAACCGCGATCCGCGCCACCTCGCTTTCGCTGAACACGCGGGCGTTGCCGATGTAGCGGTGCCGCAGCGGGGTAGACGTGCGCTCCAGGAAGCCCCTGCCCTTGACCCCGGACGGGATCATCGCCGCGGCCTTCTTGATCGGCGCCCGGCCCCAGTCCGGCAGCCGCTCGCCGGCTCGGACCACGCCGGGCTGGTGGTAGATCGCGTACCCGCCGAACAACTCGTCGGAGCCCTCGCCGGACAGCACGACCTTGACGTGCTTGCTCGCCTCGCGGGCCACGAACCACAGCGGGACCGCGGCGGCGTCGGCCATCGGGTCGTCGAGGTGCCAGATGATCTGCGGAAGGTGCTGGAAGAACTCCTCCCGGGTGATCACGTAGGGAATCGACCGCACGCCGATGGCGGCCGCCGTCTCCTGCGCCCGGTCGATCTCGCTGTACCCCTCGCGCTCGAACCCCACGGTGAACGTGAGCAGGTCGGGCCGGTGCTCGGCGGCCAGCGCGCAGATCGCCGCCGAGTCGATGCCACCGGACAGGAACGCTCCGAGCGGCGCGTGGCTGCGCAGGTGGACCGCGACCGAGTCGCGCATCGCGGCGAGGATCGCACGCGGGGTCGCCTCGCTCGGCTGGCGGGCTGGCCGCAGGTCGGCCCGCCAGTAGCGGTAGATGTCGACGGGCCGGCCCGGCCGGGCGATCATCGCGTGGCCGGGCGGCAGCACCTGGATCGGCGGCGTGATGGTGTCCGGCGCGGGCACGTACTGGAAGGCCAGGTACCTGCGCAGCGCGGCGGCGTCCAGGTCCCGCAGTTCCGCCGGCTCGGCGAGCGCCTTGCGCTCGGAGGCGAAGCGCAGCCTCAGCCCGGCCGTGCCGGGCACGCCGGCCATGGCCGCGGTAGCCCGGGCCCCCGTGGGCGCCGCGGCAGGAGCCCCCGGCGCACCTTCTTTATGCCTTACGCCGGGCCCATCAGACTCTCCGGCCGCATGCCGGCCTGGCCGCCTGGCCGACCGCGCGGAGGGGGTGAACCAGTCATCCTGGGCTGCCAGAGGGTCAGCCTGCTCCGGTTCGGTGGCGGCCGCCGGGGCCGCGTGCCGGCCGCCGCGCGGGCGGGGCGCGAGGCCCGGGGCGGGCGCGCCGCCGTTACTGCTGCCGCGCACGCCGTTGGCCTGGCCGCCGGAGACCGTGCCTGGCCCGCCGTCGATGCGGTAGTAGAAGGGCTTGATGCCGAACGGGTCCCTGGCACAGAACAGTTCGCGGGTCCAGGTGTCCCAGATGGCGAACGCGTACATGCCGCGGAGCCGGTGCACCACGTCCTTGCCCACCAGGGCGTATGTCTCGAGGAGCACCTCGGCGTCGCCGTTGGACCGCAGGGTGACCCCCTGCTCCCGCAGTTCGGCGGCCATCTCGACGTAGTTGTAGATCTCCCCGTTGAAGAGCATCCAGAAGCGGCCGTCGGCCGAGCGCATCGGCTGGTGCCCGGCCTGCGAAAGGTCCAGGATCGACAGCCGCCGGAAGCCGAGCGCGACATCCTCGTCCGTATACACGCCATCGTCGTCCGGCCCGCGGTGGTGGATCCGGTCCAGGGCGCGCGTCAGCCAGGCTTGGTCCGGGCCCGCCTCAAGGGCCAGTGCCAGGCAGCCGGCGATTCCACACATCGACGTCCCTAACAGTGTCCGCAAGTGGTCCGGTCATCGATCCTACGGTGGGCTCGGCGGCCATGTGCCCCGGCTTCGCGGACCCGGCATACCGGCCACCGCTGCCGCGGCGCTGCTGATCATGAGGTTGGCGGCGCGGTAGCCTGCAAAACTCATGATCAAGATCGGCGGTTATTCGCCCTTCCACACCGGCGGGCGCTTCTCCGCGAAGGCCACCGCGCCTTCCATGGCATCGGCGGAGAAGAACACGGGACCGGCGATCCCTGACTGCCGTTCGAACGCCTCGGCCAGCGGCCAGTCCGCGGATTCGGCCACGATCCGCTTGGTCGCGGCCAGCGAGAGGGGCGCGTTCCGCCCGATCTCGGCGGCCAGCGTGCGGGCCTGGGCGAGCGACTCACCCGCCGGCACCAGGCGGTTGATGAGCCCGGCCGCCTGCAGCCGTGCCGCGGGAACCCTGGCGCCGGTGAGCGCGATCTCCATGGCCAGGTGGTAGGGGATCCGCCGGGGCAGGCGGAACAGCCCGCCGGCGCCCGCGACCAGCCCGCGGCTCACCTCGGGCAGGCCGAATACGGCCTCCTCGCTCGCCACGATGAGGTCACAGGCCAGGACGATCTCGAACCCGCCGGCCAGGGCGTACCCCTCCACCGCGGCGATGATCGTCTTGGCCGGAGGGCGCTGCGTGATGCCGCCGAAACCGCGGCCGCCGGCCGTCGAGTCCTCCCCGGCCGCGAACCCCTTCAGATCCATGCCGGCGCAGAAGGTGCCGCCCGCGCCGGTGATGATCAGTGAGGTGATGTCGCTACGCGAGTCGAAGTCGTCGAGGGCCGCGGCGATGCTGCGGGCCACCTCCTCGTTGACCGCGTTGCGCGCCTCGGGCCGGTTGATGGTGATGATGCCAATGCCGTCGGCCACCTCGACCGATACCGCGTCGGCCACTGCGTGCCTCCCCATCGGTTGTGGGAACGATTGGCCGCCCGCCGCCGAGATGCCACGCCGCGGGCCTGCGCCGTGCCTACTTGGGCTGGAACCTGATCCCGCCGTCGAAGCGGATGACCTCGGCGTTCATGTAGTCGTTCTCGATCAGCGACCGGACCAGCTGGGCGAACTCCGTGGCGGTGCCCATGCGCTTGGGGAACACGATCGGGGCCGCCAGCCTGGCCTTGAATTCCTCGCTGGCGGGCCCGGTGCCGTAAATGGGGGTGTCGATGATACCCGGGCAGATCGTGTTCACCCGCATACCGATGGCGGCGAGGTCACGTGCGGCCGGCACGGTCATCCCGATGATGCCGCCCTTGGACGCGGAGTAGGCGAGCTGACCGGTCTGCCCTTCGATGCCAGCCACCGACGCGGTGTTGATGACCGCGCCGCGCTGGCCGTCGGCATCGACCGGCTCGGTACGGGCGACCGCGGCAGCCCCGATGCGCATCAGGTTGAAAGTGCCGATCAGGTTGATGTCGATCACCTTGCGGAAGGTGGCGAAGGAGTGCGGTGACCCGTCCCGGTTCACGGTCCGCTCGGCCCAGCCGATGCCCGCGCAGTTGACCACCACGCGCAGCGGCGCTCCCTGCCCGGCGGCCACCTCCACGGCTGCGGTGACCGATGCCTCATCGGCGACGTCCGTCTGCACGAACTTCCCGCCGACCTCGGCGGCGACCGCCTCGCCGCGGTCTGAGTTCAGGTCGGCGATAACGACGGTGCTGCCCGCGGCGGCGAGCGCGCGCGCCGTTGCCTCGCCCAGGCCGCTTGCCCCGCCGGAGATGATTGCTGCGGTTCGGTTCAGGTCCATGGCCGGAGCATACTTGCTTGCTACTCGCCGGTAGCAAGCCGGGGCAAGGAATGTCGGAACCCGCCTCTATCGTGGGTCTTGGTAGAGACATGAAGCGCGCCGCGGCCGGATGGCCTGGATAAGGGCTAGCGCCAGTCCATGGTCAAGATATATCTTGAATATTAGCTAGCCAGCCGAGAGAAATTGGCCCGCCGCTCCGCGCGGCCATGCCTGCGAGCCAGCACCTCACGTGGCCGGGGCATGGTGCGCCGAAGGCAAGGAGAAGTCGTGCGGAAGTTCCACGGGAATCCATGGGCAGTGTTGCTCGTCGTCTCGCTGGGGTTCTTCATGACCCTGCTCGACCTGACGATCGTCAACATCGCGATCCCCAACCTGATCACGAACCTGCACGCCTCACTCGACGATGTGCTGTGGGTGATCAACGCCTACGCCCTGGTGCTGGCGGTCCTGGTCATCACGGCGGGCAGACTCGGCGACCTGATCGGGCCAAGGATCATGTTCACCAGCGGCATCGCGGTGTTCACGGCGGCCTCCGCGGCCTGCGGTCTGGCCCCGAATCCCGGCTGGCTGATCGCGTTCCGCGCGGTCCAGGGGCTGGGCGCGGCCATGCTCATGCCGCAGACCCTGACGATCATCACGAACACGTTCCCGGCGGAACGGCGCGGTGCCGCGTTCGGTATCTGGGGCGCCGTGGCCGGGGTGGCCACGATCGCCGGGCCGACCCTGGGCGGGCTGCTCGTCACCGCGTTCGACTGGCGGTGGATCTTCTACGTGAACCTGCCGATCGGCGTGATCGTGCTGCTGATCACCCCGATCATCATCCCGGACCTGCGCCTGGGCCGCAGGCACCGGATCGACATCCCAGGCGTGCTGCTGGCCAGCGGCGGGCTGCTGGCGATCTGCTATGGCCTGGTCGAAGGGCAGAAGTACAACTGGGGCACCATCACCGGGTTCATCAGCATCCCGCTGATCCTCGGCCTGGGCGTGGTGCTGCTGCTGGCCTTCCTGCTGGTCCAGAAGCTCACCCAGGACAAGGAGCCACTGATCCCGTTCGCCCTGTTCCGCGACCGGAACTACTCCGTGGTGAACTGGGTGTCTTGTGTGCTAGCCGTCGGCATGATGGGCATCTTCCTGCCGCTCACCATCTACTTCCAGTCGGTGCTCGGCTTCACCGCGCTGAAGGCCGGGCTCACCATGGCGCCCGCCTCGCTGATGTCCATATTCGTCGCCCCTGTGGCCGGCCGGATGGTCGACAAAATCGGTGGCAAGTACATCCTGATGACCGGCCTGACCCTGTTCGGTGTCGGCATGGGCTGGCTGGCCCTGATCGCGCACCCCACATCAACCTGGCCCACGTTCCTGGCGCCCCTGACGGTGGCCGGGTTCGGCCTGGGCTGCATCTTCGCGCCGCTGACCACGGTGGCCATGCGCAACGTCGACCCGCGGATGGCAGGCGCCGCCTCCGGCGTGCTGAACACCGTCCGGCAGGTCGGGCAGGTGATCGGCGTGGCGGCCGTGGGAGCCCTGCTGCAGAACAGGCTGGTCTCCTCGATCACGAACGAGGCGGCCACCCGGTCGGCGGCGCTGCCGCCCCAGGTGCGCGGCCGGTTCATCAGCGAGATAGACAGCTCTGCGAAGAGCGGCATCCAGGTTGGCGCCGGTCAGAGCGGCGGCAGCACGCACCTGGCGCACGGCCTCCCCGCGCAGGTCGTGGCCGAGATCACCCGTATCGCGCACGACGTCTTCACGTTCGCGTTCGTCACGGCTATGCGCCAGACCCTGCTGATGCCGATCATCCTGCTGGCCGTAGGCGCCCTGAGCTGCCTGGCCATCAAGGAGCCCAAGCGCACCGCCACGGCACCAGCCGCCGAAGAAGTCGTTCCCGAACCCGCCACCCCTGCGGCCTGAGTAGCCGCCGGCCTTAACGGGCAGGGACGACGATCACCTCGCGGTGTCCACTAGCCCCGAATCACCTCTCGCTTTTACCCCACCCCGGTGGGGATGCGCAGCGCGGGCGGCGGTGGACTGGCAGACGGCGTTTTGAGCCGACTGCCAGTGTGCCGTCGCCCACGCCCTTCAATCCCTCACGCAGGCTCGAACATCTCGCCGGCCCAGAGATCCGGCACGACCTCGGGCGCCGGATTCCACGGCCATGCATCCGCGAAGGCCGGCTCCAGGTCTGAGATCCAGGTCGCGTCCGGGTCGAACCTCGCCAAGAACGGCTTGCCGACCAGGCTGGGGTCCCGGGCCTGGATCATGTGCAGCACGAACACCTTTTGCCCGGCCAGTTCGGTGATGCCGTCCACGCATATCTTGCCCGGGGTAGCGGACATGGACGGGCCGCGGACCGTCCTGGCAAGCCCGGAGACGCACCGGTAGGCGTCGCTGAAAATCTGGTAGCCACGCGCGAGTGGCACGGCGAAGTAGTCCTGCGGGCCGGTATCCCGCTCGACGAACATGTAGTACGGGATCATCCCCATCCGTACTTGAGTTCGCCACATGGCCGACCATGTGCCCGAGTCGTCGTTGATCGTGCGGATCAGCGGCGCCTGGGTCCGGATGACAGCCCCGGTGCCGCGGATCCGGCGCACCGCTTCCACCACAACCGGCGGCTCCAGCTCACGCGGGTGTGAAAAGTGAGCCATGAACGCCAGCGTCTTCCCAGCCGTCATGACCTGCTCGAACAGCCGTAGCGTGTCGTCGGCGTCCGGATCGGTGACGAACCGCTGTGGCCAGTAGGCGAGCGACTTGCTGCCGATCCTGATCGACTCCACGTGCTCAAGCCCGGGGCCGAGCAGTGGCTCAATGTAGCGGCGCAGCACCCCGGCACCCATGATCATCGGATCTCCGCCGGTGATCAGCACCGACGTCACTTCGCCGTGCCTGCGGAGGTAGTCGGTGATCCGGTCGATATCCGAGGTGGCCATCTTCAAGTCGGGCTCGTCCACGAACTGCGCCCAGCGGAAACAGTACGTGCAATACGAATGGCACGTCTGGCCCTGCTTGGGAAACACCAGCACGGTCTCGTGGTACTTGTGCTGCACGCCGGGCAGCGGTTCCTCGCCGAGTTCCGGCACGTTCAGCGCGAGCTGACCGGCGGGATGCGGGTTCAGCCGCATCCTGATCTCGTGGACGGCCTTCCGCAGCTCCGCGCCGGGCGCGCCGTTGGTCAGCAGGCAGGCGATGCGGTTCACATCCGCCGCGTCCAGCATGGTCGCCTGGGGGAAGACCAAGCGGAACATCGGGTCGTCGGGCGCCGCGTCCCAGTCGATGAGCGTGTCCACCACGTAAGAGTTGGTGCGGAACGGGAGCACCATACCCACGGCCTTAATGGCCATCCGCTCGGTAACGCTGAGCCCGGCACGCTGTACCAGGGCATCGAGGTGCTTCGCGGTGAAGGCGCGAAACCGGCGGCCCGCCGGCTCGATCTCGGGTTGAGTCACACGTCTCCCTCGGGGTCGGGTACGACCCCGGGCGCTGCCAGGGTCGCAAATGCCGTCAGCCTGTAACCGGAAGGCGTTGTCCGCCGCGTGTACCTCTATGACGCTCGCGGCGGCGCGGTTAGCTATAGCCGAGGGATTACAAGATCGTCACGTCAGCAACGCCGAGGTCACGGTCTCGTCACCCACACCAACCCCTCAAACTCCGCCTGCCCCGGGGGCCGCTTTTGGGCGCCCGGGTGTCTCCCGGCCTCAGTTGTTCCGAGCCGGCATGCGCGCGAGCACCGCCGGCCTGTGCTGATCCCCGCGCCCCTGGGGAGATCGTAGCCCAGGGTTTGCGCTATGAATCATGACGGCCGGGCGGCGGCGAACGGTGCCCAGGTGGTCACGGAACTTCGCACTACATGGGGGTGCCAGGAACCCCGCGAAGATGCCACAGGTGAGAAGCTTGACGCCATGCGGCACATTCCGGCCCTGCCGGCAGCATCCTGACGCGGCCGCACGGATCGCGCCGTGTCAGGAGAATCCACGCCGGGCGCACGGGCCCGGCCCATCACGATCGCGGTAGACGCTATGGGCGGCGACCATGCCCCGGCCGCGATCGTCGAGGGCGCGGTGGCCGCGGCGGATGCCTTCGGCATCGACATCATCCTCACCGGGCGCCACACGCAACTCAAGCAGTTGCTCGCCGCGCAAGCCCGGGCCAGGGCGGCGAACGGGGCACAGCGGCCGGCGCCACAGGGCCAGGTCAAGATCTCGGCGGCGGAGGATTCCCTCGCCATGGACGAAGGCGCCCTGGCCAGCCTGCGCCGGCCGCGCTCGAGCGCGGCCATCGCGTGCCAGTTGGTCCGGCGGGGCCAGGCGGAGGCGGTGGTGTCGGCCGGGTCCACCGGTGGCGTCGTCGCGATCGCCCGGCTGCGGCTGCGGTCGCTGCCCGGTGTCATGCGGCCCGGCCTTGCGGTGGTGCTGCCGACCAGGCCCGGGCCCACGGTGCTGGTGGACGCGGGAGCCATCGCGGACCCGAAGCCCGAGATGCTGGTGGCGTTCGCCCAGCTCGGAGTGGCCTACGCGCAGGTGGCGTACGGCATCGCCGAGCCCAGGGTGGGGCTGCTCACGATCGGCGCCGAGCCGGGAAAGGGCAACCGGCTGGCCCGGCGCGCCCACGAACTGCTGGCCAGCGTGCCGCCCCACGGCCTGCCGCTGCGCTTCGTGGGCAACGTGGAGGGCGGTGACCTGCTGTCGGCCAAGGCCGATGTGATCGTGACCGACGGTTTCACCGGCAACGTGGCGCTGAAGACCCTGGAGGGAGCGGCCGCTTTCGCGACCGAGCAGATGCGGGCCGCGCTGACCGGTTCGGCCGCCGCCAGGTTCGGCGCGCTGTTCCAGCGGCGCGGGCTGCGCGACCTGGTGGGACTCATGGACGCGGAAACCTACGGTGGCGCCGCGCTGCTCGGGCTGGAGGGCACGGTCGTGATCGCGCACGGCGCGTCCACGGCCAAGGGCATCACGTCGGCCTGCCGGCTGGCGGCGGACCTGGCCAAGGGCCACATCACCGAGAAGATCAAGGAACGGTTCGGCTCCGGCCGGGACCGCCACTTCCTGCGGCGCTCATAGGGCGGCGCGACAGCGATGGCAGGGCTTCGGCCGCCGATAGGCTTGTTGTCATGGCCGATCCTCAGGAGGTTCTCGCGGAACGGGTGAGCGCGGCGGTCACCGCTGCGTTCGGCGCGGACCATGCGGGCGCCGATCCGCTCATCCGTCCCTCGCAGTTCGCGGACTTCCAGGCGAACGTGGCGCTCCCGCTCGCCAAGAGCCTCGGCATGCCGCCGCGCCAGGCGGCCGAGCGGATCGTGGCGCATCTCGATGTGGCCGGCGTGTGCGACGGGGTCGAGATCAGCGGGCCCGGTTTCGTGAACCTCACGCTGGCCAGCGACTGGATCGCCCGCCAGGCATCGGGCCAGTTGCGGGACGGGCGCCTTGGTGTGCCGGTAGCGGTCCCGTCCGGAACCGTGGTGGTGGACTACTCCTCGCCCAACGTCGTGAAGGAAATGCACGTTGGCCATCTGCGCACCACGGTGGTCGGGGATGCGATCGTGCGGATCCTGGAGTACCTCGGGCATACGGTGGTGCGCGCCAACCATGTGGGGGACTGGGGCACCCAGTTCGGCATGCTCATCGAGCACCTGCTGGATGTCGGCGAAGACGCCGCCCGCGCAGCGCTGTCGGCCGGGGAAATCAACGCTTTCTACCAGGCCGCGCGGATCAAGTTCGACGCCGACCCGGCCTTCGCCGGGCGGTCCAGGCACCGGGTGGTGGCGCTGCAGGCGGGCGACCCGGACACGCTGCGCCTGTGGCAGCTCATGGTGGCCGATTCCAGGCAGTACTACAACACCATCTACCAGCGGCTTGGTGTCACCTTGACGGATGCGGACCTGGCGCCGGAGAGCTTTTACAACTCCATGCTGGCGGACGTATGCGCGGAGCTGGAGAAGGACGGGATCGCGGTGATCAGCGACGGCGCGCTCGTCGCATTCCCGCCCGGCTTCACCGGCCGGGACGGGACGCCGCAGCCGCTGATCCTGCGGAAGCGCGACGGAGGCTACGGCTACGACACCACCGATCTGGCCGCGATCAGGTACCGCATCAAGGACCTGAAAGCCACCAGGCTCATCTACGTGGTCGGCGCCGAGCAGTCACTTCATTTCAGGATGGTGTTCGCGGTCGCCCGGCAGGCTGGGTGGCTGACGGATGAGGTCAGGGCGGAGCACGCGGTGATCGGGCTGGTCACCGGGTCGGATGGCGGGCGGATTCGCACCCGCACCGGCGAATCGGTCAAGTTGATCACGCTTATCGACGAGGCCGTCGAGCGGGCCGAGGAGGTGATCGCTGACCGGTACGACGACCCTGACCTGCGCCACCAGATCGCGGATGCGGTCGGCATCGGCGCTCTCAAGTATGCGGACCTCTCCGTTTCGCGCGAGTCCGGATACACCTTTGACTTCGACCGGATGCTTGCGCTGACCGGGAACACCGGCCCCTATCTCCAATACGCTACGGCGCGGATCAGGTCGATCTTCCGCAAGGCAGGCCTCGACCCGTCCGCGGCAACCGGCCCGATCCGGATCACCGAGGAAGCGGAGCGGGCCCTTGCCCTGGCCCTGCTCGGGTTCGGGCGGTCCGTGCACCTGGCTGCCCAGAACGCCGAGCCGCACGTGCTGGCCAGTTTCCTGTTCGAGGTGGCCAGCGCGTTCACCACGTTCTACGAGGCGTGCCCGGTGCTCAAGGCGGACGACCCGGCGGTGCGCGACAGCCGTCTCGCACTATGCGCCCTGGCCCTGCGGGTGCTTGTGACCGGCCTTGGCCTGCTCGGCGTTCCCGTACCGGAGCGGATGTAGCGCAAGCCGCCCGGGCGGCGCCAGCAAGCCCGGCCGCATCTCTCATAAAAATCCCAGGTTCGGCGCCCCGATGTCCCAGGCGCGGCGGTCATGATCGCAACATGAGCCACGAGCACGGGCAGCCGGATGCCGACCCGTCGGGCAACCAGCCCACCCAGCAGTTCTGGGCAGGCCCTGACGCGCCCACCGCGATGCCCGCCTGGGGAAACCAGCCCGGTGTGGCCGGGCCGCCCGGCCCCAGCCACGCCGGGCACCCGGCGCCGGCCCTGCGGAAGGGCCACCACAAGGCGCTCCACTGGACGGCCGGCCTGCTGGCCGCCGCCCTGCTGGCTGGCGGCGGCGCCATCGCCGGGATGCGACTGGCCGCCCATTCGGCGCCAGGGACCTCGTCCGGGGCGGCCACCGGCCAGGCCGGCTTGGCCGGCACCGCACAGCAGGGTGCGTTGCTCAACGAGACGCTCAGCGACGCATCGTCGCCCGGCGCGCTCACCACGGGTGCCATCCTCACCGGAGGCACCGGGGCCTCCACGGCCGGCGCAGCGGCCGGCGCCGCCGGGAAGGCCCCGGCCTGCGCCCGGGCCCGCCACGTTTCCCGGGTGGCGCGGCGGGCCGGGCTGCCCAAGCTGTCCCGGCGGATCGGCAACGGCGCGGCCCGTTGCCGGCTGGTCCGCCGCCGGGTCTTCGCCTTCTTCCTGCTGCGCGGGGTGGATGGCCAGTTCACCATCCAGACCAAGAAGGGCACCAAGACGCTCGCCTACGAGCGGGGCGCCATCGTCTCGGTCACCGCGGGGAAGTCCATCACGGTTAAGGCCAGCGACGGGACCACCTGGACCTGGGACCTGGTCAGCACGACGGTCGTCCGCGACCGTCAGGGAAAGATCGGTCAGAGCGCCCTGACCTCGGGAACGCCCGTCTGGGTGGGCGGCCCGGTGGTCCAGGGCACGAAAGACGCACGGCTCATAGTTGTCCGGCCTCCGCAGCCAGCCTCGGTGTCCCCATCCTCCACATCGGGTAGCTGACTGCAGGCCGGTGCCCCCTGGCCCCGTGGGATGGGCCCCGCGGGGAGAAGGGCAGGTCCGGCAGATCTCGCCGTCTCAGCGGGCCAGAGATCTGCCGGCCTCGCTCACGGGGGGGCCAGCACCGCCTCCCGCGGGATGGGCCCCGCGGGAGGCGGTGGCGTGCTTTGGCCCGGAGAGGGCGGGGAACCAGCACAATGGTGCGGGCAGCAACCGGCAGAATGGTCCTGGACAGATGACAGCAAGTGACCGGATCCCGCAGGTGCTCGTCGTGGACGACGAGCCGAACATCCGTGAGCTTGTGCAGGTCGCGCTGAAGTTCCACGGCTGCGCGGTGAGCACGGCCGGCACCGGGGCCGATGCGCTGCGGCTGGCGGAGTCATCCCGGCCGGACCTGATCGTCCTTGACGTAGTCCTGCCGGACCTCGACGGCTTCGAGGTGTGCCGGCGGCTGCGGGCCGGCGGCAACGAGGTGCCGGTGATCTTCCTGACCGCCCGGGACACCTCGTCCGACACCGTGACCGGCCTGGCACTGGGCGGGGACGACTACGTCACCAAGCCGTTCTCGGTGGAGGCGCTGGTGGCCAGGGTGCGCGCCGTGCTGCGCCGGGCCTCTCGGTCCAGCCCCGCGGAGAGCTTGGAAAGCGACCCCGTGCTGCGCATCGGCGACCTGGAACTCGACGAGTCACGGTGGAGCGTGCACCGGGCCGGCGTGCCTGTGGACCTGTCACCCACCGAATTCCGGCTGCTCGCCTACCTGATGCGCCACCACGGCCGGGTGCTCACCAGGGCCCAACTGCTGGAGAACGTCTGGGGCTGGGACTACGCGGGGCAGTCCCAGATCGTCGAAACATACGTCAGCTACCTGCGCCACAAGCTGGACCCGCTGGGGCCGCCGCTGATCCACACCCAGCGCGGGGTCGGTTACAGCCTGCGGGCACCCGGCGGTGCCGGGGAGCCCCAGCCGGGCGCGCCGCCGGGACGCGGGCCCGTGGAGTGAGGGACCCGTTGTCGCCCTCGGGTCGCGTCACGCCGCAGCCGCCGGGTCGAACGCCGCCGCGACTGCGTCGCGGCGCCCCGGCGGCGAACGGTGCTGGTCCGGGGGGACGACCCCCCGGAACCCCCCGCGAGCCTCCCACCCCGCAGGATGCGCGCCTCCGGCACGACCATGCGCGCTGCTGGCCTGCGCGCCTCCGGCACGACGTCCCGCGAGGGAGGCAATGATTGCCGTGAACGGTCCCGGGCGCCTGTCCCTGCGCGCCCGACTACTCGTCGTGCTGATCGCCGTGACCGCGGCGTTCCTGCTCATCATGGGCGGGGTGACCGCGTTCGTGCTGAGCAAGCGACTCGGCACCCACTTCGACGACGCGCTGATCTCGGCCGCGGCCCGCACACCGCAGCAGATCCAGGCCAATCCGGGCGACAATGTCGCCGTGCTGATCACCCACCGCTTCCCGCCGACCGTCCAGCCGCTGACCGGGAGCACCGGGACGACCGAGGACCTGGTGAATGCCATCGAGAAGATGGCCGCTGCCGGCCGCCTTCGGGGCAACCTCAAGGGCATCCCGTTCGTCGTGCCCGGGACCTCGCCGCGGCTGCGAGCGGTGGCCCATCCCGTGCGGTCGAGCCTGTCCGCGCAGGTGGGCGTCCGGCCGCGGTTCGCGGCCGTGCTCGTCGTTGCGAGCCCGGTGGATGTGGTCGCCGGCCAGGTGCGCGGCATCGTGGTGACCGAACTGATCACCGGCGGGGCGCTGATCCTGCTGCTGGCCCTGGGCGGGCGCTGGCTCATCGGCCGCGGGCTGGCGCCGCTGAGCGAGATGGCGGGCACCGCGCAGCGGATCACCACCGAGGGCGATCTGACCGCGCGGATGCCGGACGCGGACGGAAGCACCGAGGTGGGCAGGCTCGGTACCGCCATCAACACGATGCTCGACCGGATCCAGCAGGCGTTCGGCGCCCGGCTCCGCTCCGAGGCCAAGGTGCGGCAGTTCGCCGCGGACGCCTCGCACGAGCTGCGCACGCCGCTCACCACGATCCGCGGCTACGCCGAGCTGTACCGCCAGGGAGCGCTCGACCACGACCAGCAGCTACCCGACGCCATGCGCCGCATCGAGCAGGAGGCCAGGCGAATGAGCACGCTCGTCGCGGAACTGCTCGAACTGGCCCGGCTTGACCGCACCACCTCGCTCGACATCACCGAAACGGATCTGGCGGTACTGGTGCGGGATGCCGCCGCCGATGCCAGGGCGGTGGAACCGGCCAGGCCGGTGCGGGCGGAGGCCCCGGAGTCACTGGTCTCGGCCGTGGACGAGGCCCGCATCCGGCAGGTGCTGGCCAACCTGCTCGGCAACGTCCGCGAGCACACCCCGGTGACCACGCCCACGGCGGTGCGACTTGCCCAGGTCCGTGGCGGTGTGGTGCTCGAGGTCGCGGACAGCGGTCCGGGCATGGCTGCCGAGGACGCCGCCCGGGCGTTCGACCGGTTCCACCGCGGCACCGAACGGCGTGGCAGCGAGCCGGCACCCGGTCCCGCGGTCGGCTACGGCGATCACGGCACCGGCGCGGGCATCGTCCACTCGAACGGGAGCCGGCCAGCCGCCGAGAGCGGAGGCAGTGGGCTCGGCCTTGCCATCGTCGCGGCCATCGCCCAGGCGCACGGCGGCCAGGCCACCCTGGAATCCGCCCCTGGCCACGGCACCAGGGTGCGCGTCTGGCTCCCGGCAACCGCACCCGCCACACCGGCCCCACCCCGTGTGGCAGCCACGCCCCGGCCATCCCGCGCCGGGCACCATACCGCCGCTCCGGCAGCGGCCACCCCGCAGCCCGGCAATCCGGCTGCCCATCGGGCCGGACCATCGCCCCGGCAGGCGTTATCCGATCCCGCCAGCCATCCGGCGCCGCCGCCCCGGCAGCAGTCGCCCCGGATGGTCCGCCAGCCGTTATCGGGGCCCGCCGACGGCCCGGCCGCATGGCACTCCGCACCGCTGGCCCAGCCGTCCCCAGCCCGGCCAGCCCGCCCCCCGCTATCGGATCCCGCCGGCGGCCCGGCCGCATGGCACGCCGCTCCGCATCACGGCGACGGCCTGCCGGAGCCCGCGGAGTTACACCACGACTGGGGGGACCCGCCGTGGCCGGTGCCGCCGACGGCCCCGCCGGACCGTGAGGCCGACGACGGAGACAGCTACGCCGCTCGGCCGACCGCCGGGCCCTGGCAGCGGTTACCCCCGCCGGGCCGCCACGGCCGCGTCAGTGGAGGCCCGCAACCAGGCGACGACGAGAGGTGAGACCGCAGGGAATCAGCGTCCTGGAACGGCGACCCCCTGAAACCCCCGCTGGCCTACGGTGTTGACCTGGGGGCGACCCCCTGAAACCCCCGCTGGCCTACGGTGTTGACCTGGGGGCGACCCCCTGAAACCCCCGCTGGCCTACGGCCCGGTTCCTCCGTCACCGGGCCGGGGCCGTTCCTCGGCCGGGCTGGGCAGGTGCTCGAACAGGTAGTACACGGCGAGCAGGCCGAAGATGATCAGGGCCGCCACCGGCGAGAAGAACAGCGCGATCAGGGTGGCCAGTGCGTAAGCGAGCAGGCCGCCGGTGAACCCGGGGATGGACCGGCGCAGCGCCTCGGGAGGCACGGCCGCGCCGAGCGTCGTGGCATGGGTCGCCACGTAGATCCACAGGCCGGCGAACCCGCACGAGATCGCGATCATGACGAGCCCGTAGGTCACCACGGCGGCGGTGGCCCCGTCGTCGGTCAGGTGGTCCGCGACCAGGACGGTGGGGAACGGGATGACCGCGATGCCCATGAGCAGCAGCAGGTTGATCACCAGGAGCGGCCGGTCCACCCGCTGCACGTGGGCGAGGATCGTGTGGTGGTTCATCCACATGATCCCGATCGTGAGGAAGCTGACCACGTAGGCGAAGTACTGCGGCCAGGCAGCCAGCAACTGACTGGTGACCGTGCCGGTCCCGGACAGCCGCAGGCTGAGCACGAGCAGTGTGATCGCGATCGCGAACACCCCGTCGCTGAACGCCTCCGCCCGCCCGGTGGCCATGGTCCCCGTTTATCCGCCAGCGGGGGGCGCTGCGTCCGGCGGCGCTGCGTCCGGCGGCGCTGCGGCCGGCGAAGAGGCGGGCTGTACCGAGCGGGCGAGCAACTGGGCCACGTCCACGATCTCCAGCGACTCGGGGGCCTCCCCGGATGCCTTCTTCGCGGCGATCGCGTCACCCAGCATGACCAGGCAGTACGGGCACGCGGTCGACACCGTGTCCGGGTTGGTGCCCAGCGCCTCGTCGATGCGCTCGGTGTTGATCCGCTTGCCGATCCGCTCCTCCATCCACATCCTCGCCCCGCCCGCGCCGCAGCAGAACCCGCGCTCCTTGCACCGGTGCATCTCCTGCGGCTGGACTCCGGGCACCTGCTCCATGATCTCCCGGGGCGGGCTGAACACCTTGTTGTGCCGGCCGAGGAAGCACGGGTCGTGGTAGGTGATCTTCTCGGCCACCGGGGTGACCGGGGTCAGCTTGCCCTCGGCGACCAGCCGGGCCAGCAACTGGGTGTGGTGTATCACCTCGTAGTTGCCGCCGAACTGCGGGTACTCGTTGGCCAGCGCGTTGAAGCAGTGCGGGCAGGACGCCACTATCGTGCGCGGCTTCACCTCGTTGAGCGTCTCGATGTTCTGCTGGGCCAGCATGGAGAACACGAACTCGTTGCCCATCCGCCTGGCCGGGTCGCCGGTGCATGTCTCGCCGGGCCCGAGCACCGCGAACTTCACCCCGGCGGTGTGCAGCAGGGTCACGATGGCCCTGGTGGTCTTGCGGGCCCGGTCCTCCAGCGACCCGGCGCAGCCGACCCAGAACAGGTACTCCACGTCGTCCCCGAGCGGGCCGTCGGCGACCGGCACCTCGAAGTCGAGGCCCTCCATCCACTCGGTCCGGCGGGACTCGCCCATGCCCCACGGGTCGCCCTTGTTCTCCAGGTTCTTCAGCATCCCGGCGGCCTCCACCGGGAAGCTGGATTCGATAAGCACCTGGTAGCGGCGCATGTCGGAGATGTGGTCGATGTGCTCGATATCCACCGGGCATTCCTGCACGCAAGCCCCGCAGTTGGTGCATGACCACAGCACGTCGGGGTCGATCACGCCGTGCGAATCCGCGTCACCCACGAGGGGGCGTAGCGCCTCTTGCTTGACGCGCTCCGGGAGCTTCTCCCTTTCCTCGTCACTGGACGCGAGCAGGTACGGGCCCTTGGCCAGCGCGTGATCGCGTAGGTCCATGATCAGCTTCTTGGGGGACAGTGGCTTGTCCGTCGCCCAGGCCGGGCACTGCGACTGGCACCGCCCGCACTCGGTGCAGGTCGCCATGTCCAGCATGCCCTTCCAGGTGAAGTCCTCGATCTTGCCGCGGCCGAAGATGTCGGTGTCCGGGTCGGCCTCCTCGAAGTCGAGCACCTTGCCG
>Ga0070709_10000472_pt1 | contig 23837 bp, 15 predicted proteins | sample LARL51metaG_FD_65449 | JGI IMG/M metagenome (GOLD analysis project Ga0070709, IMG submission 65449) | Corn, switchgrass and miscanthus rhizosphere microbial communities from Kellogg Biological Station, Michigan, USA - LAR L5-1 metaG | ecosystem: Host-associated > Plants > Roots > Rhizosphere ... | reverse complement strand
GGCCAGGGCAGGGTTCACCCGCTTCCGCCGGGCCGCCGAGACGCCGTTCAACCTCGTCTTCGAGGCCCGGCCATGACCGGGCCACTGGTCGGGATCACGGTCCTCCAGCCGGCCAGCGGCACCATCGTGTTGCCCGGCCAGTCCATGACCTGTTCGGGGCGGGCGACCGGTCACGGTGGCCTGCAGACAACACTGGTCGACAGGGTGGTCCTCAACCTCGACCGCGGGAGCGACATCGAGGCCAACCTGAGCCCCGTAGTGCCCAGGCCGGCGGTGCCGGCCGTCAACTGGGCGGCGTCCGTCGCCGCGCCCGGCCAACCCGGGCCTCACGACCTCACAATCACCGCGTTCCCCGACGACGGCGGCGCGCCGGCGAGCGTGACCATCGGCTTCACCGTCCAGGAGCCGACGATCAGCCTGACCGGGGTCTGGGAGTGCGACGACGGCGGTTTGTATTACCTGCGCCAGGGCCCTGACCGATCGGTTATCTGGGCCGGGCTACATGACTCTGGGTTCCACAAGGGCCTGGACTTCACGAACGTGTTCCACGGCTGGCTGACCGCGGACGGCCGCGCGCTGGCCGGGGACTGGGTCGATGTGCCGCGCGGCGCGACGGCGAATTCCGGGACGCTGGCCGTCGGTATCTTGGACGACGCCGACGGCTTCCGGCTCGTGAGAGTCGACGATGAGACCACCGGCGGCTTCGGCGGCCGGGTCTGGCGGCCGACCGGCTCGCTGCTGGAGGCGCAGGACATCGCCGATCTCGCCGGCCGGGTGCAGCGGTACGACGTCAGCCTCGGCCACAACAACCCGCCGTGCCGGGATTTCACCGTCATGTGGGGAGGCGTCTGGCAGCCTACGGGGCCGACGTTGCCGCCCATCCCCGACAGCTATTGCTCGTTCGTGGGCTGGAAGCCGGCGCCGATCGGCTGGCTGCCGTGGAGCTGGGACGGGGATGGTGACTTTAGCTTCAATTTCACCCCGCTCTGGGGCACGGATTTCCCCAACGGCACGGACCGGAACGATTTCTGGAGCAACGGCTGGGTCACCGAGCAGCCGAGCGAGTTCTCCGAGAAGCCCGTGGACCTTATCGGCAGCCAGTTCCAGCAGTTTCAGCTTTTTCACTGCGAGGCCGCCATGTACGGCCGGGAGAACTCGGGCCCGGAGGACTGCGAGGCTGCGCCGAGGAATCTGCTGCCCGGGTGGAACGAGCGCTCCGGGTGGAGTGTCCTGATCAACGGCCGCCCGGTCGAGGGCCGGCTCACAGTAGTCAATCCCGACGACGAGGAAAACAGGTTCCTCAGCTTCGCGGTCGGACCCGACGAGCAGACGGTCGAACTGCATGCAAACACCTTCGCAAGAGTGACCGGCGTCGTCGCCGATGACGCCGGTCACGACGGCAACCCGCCTGAGTTTCATCCCGTCTACGCGATCGACATGCTCCAGGACTTCACGATGCCCCGCGCGCAGCCTGTGACCCTCAGCGGCGTCTGGCATGGCTCGGACAACGGCACCTACTACCTGCGCCAGATCGGCCACGAGCTGTGGTGGCTCGGCCTGTCACGAGACCAGGGCCGGTCGTTCGCCAATGTCTTCCACGGAACCATCGGACCCGCCGGGGGCCTGGACGGACAGTGGACCGACCTCCCCATGGGTGCCGACGGGGCGTTCTCCGGCGGGACACTGCTGCTCGGCGGCGACCAGGCCGACCTGCAGCTCTTGACAACGCTGATCAGCACCGGGCAGACCGGCGGATTCGGCGCCTCAACATGGACGAAGATCTACGACAGCCCAGGCGTGCCGGCGAGCCCGTGGCCGCCCGCGAGCGAGCCATCCGCCTAGTCCCGGGCTGGCATCACGGCAGCAACACGGCGTACGCGCGGAGCCTGTGGGTGCCGAAATCTCTGTCGCATCATGCGGCCTGCGAATATTCATGGATCAGCCCCCGCCGAGCCGGTCCGGCGCAGAACACGTATACCGGTCACGTCGGCGGGCGGTTGCGCGCGACCGGCGGGCGGGCCCGCTGATGCGCCCGCCACGCCCGGTAGGCTCCGCGGCCGCCATTGGCCGCGCCCTTCCGTGACACCGTCGAGACCGCCTTGCCCAGCCGGGGTCGTTGGGCAGATCCGGGGTGGCTCGGCGATCTTTGACCCCTTGACTGCCGGATTCGCGGGCTCTGCCGTGTTGACGAATGCCCTGGTAGGAGGCCTGGGCACATGGTGGGCGTGCGCCTCTGGAAGGGCCATTTCACGATGGAATGGCTCTTTTGCTGGCTCTGGTGGAGCATAAGTATGTTCGAAAAAACTCGACTACCAGTCGGGACGGCCGGATTTGAACCGGCGACCCCTTGACCCCCAGGCACGAATCCGGTGTCTGGCATGGTCTGAGGGAGCCGAACGGGGAGCCACTAACCTGCAGGAACGCCCCGGTGGAGTCGAGGTGGGCTGAGGGGAATCTGAGGATGTTGGCTCCCGACATTGGCTCCGCAAGTAAGACGGCGGGTGGCACCCCAGGCTGGTGCGCGTCCCGGCTTCGCCCCACATGCCCCTAGGGCCGGTCGATCTCCACAGGCTGCGGCTCGTGCAGACGACAGCTGCACGGATGGGGCGCTATCTGGGTGAGCCCGCCGATTACCAGTGACAGGATGGTCTCGAAAATGTCGTCATCGGTGACGGCTGGCAGTTCCTCCCGTAGCTGCCAGATGTGCGGGTGCTCAGCAGGGTCGACCGCCCGGTACGCGCGCATCCATGCCGCCCGGTCGTTCTCCTGCAGGCGGGTTTCCAGCGCGAGGAACGCGGCTTCGCCGCCGGCCCCGGCCAAGGAGAAATCGGCGATCGCCCTGTAGACCCGGGCGGCCGTGCGTCCCTCGAAGCCCGCGTCGAGGATCGCCCCGATGAGCGTGTCGGCAATCTTCATCTCTGCCGGCCGCTGCGTGGTGCGGCACGCGGCCAACGAAGCCGCCGCCGGGTGGTCGCAATAGGTGCGCCGAATGCGCCTCACTATGTCTGTGACCGTGTCCACCCAGCACGCATGCGGAGCCAAGCCGGACATGGCGTCCTCGATCAGCTGGTCCGCTACGGCAAGGACCAGGTCGTCTTTGCTGGCGAAGTGCCGGTAGACAGCGGTCGGATCCGCGCCGAGAGCGCGGCCCAGCTTCGGCATGCTGAATCCATCCAGGCCTTTCTCGTCAAGCAGCTTGAGGCTCTCCTTGACGATCAGTTCTGGCGTCAGGCTCCCGCGCCGCAGACCGCGCCGCCCTCTGCGCGACGGTCCCCGCTCCGAGGTAGTACCAGCCATCGCATCTCCTCACCTGGCCGGTGACCTTCTCCGACACGCCTGACTGCCCAGCATAACGTTTGTCAGCAGTTTTGTCATAGGCATTGACATAGGCATATGCCCATGGTCTAATCTCCGGCATCGCTGGCCCGGTATCGCGGGTGGCCAGGGGAGGTGAGCGCGCTGGCTGGTGAGGAACTGGCCTTCCGGAACGGCACCGTCTTTGACGGCAGCCAATTCCTCCCTGCGGGTACCGGCGTCCGGATCCGCGAGGGGAAGATCACCGAGGTCGGGCTGCTGGGACCGCCCTTCGGGGCAGCCTCGGTGGACCTTCACGGCGGCACGATCCTGCCCGGGTTCATCGACGCCCACGCGCACCCGGTGTTCGCCGGCGACCAGCTGCGCCACTGTGACCTCCAAGGGGCCGACACCGCGGCCGGTTATGCCGCGCTTGTCGCCGCCTACGCCAGGGACCACCCGGACGAGGAGTGGATTACCGGCGGCGGCTGGTCCATGGACGCCTTCCCCGGTGGCGTCGCGACCCGCGACCTGCTGGATGCGGTGGTAGCCGACCGGCCGGTGTTCCTGCCCAACCGGGATGGCCACGGGGCCTGGGTCAACAGCACGGCTCTCGCCTTGGCCGGAATCGACAGGTCAACCCCGGATCCCACCGACGGCCGTATCGAGCGGGACGCCGCGGGGGAGCCGAACGGGATGCTTCAGGAGGGTGCGGCCTGGCTGGTATCCCGGCTGCTGCCACCGGTCACCGAGGCGGGCTGGGACCAAGCGCTCGTGCTTGCGCAGGACCACCTCCTCTCGCTCGGCATCACCGGCTGGCAGGATGCGATCATCGGCAGTCACCATAGCGCGCCCGATCCGATGGGCGCCTACCTGCGAGCGGCGCAGGGAGGCACGCTGCTGGCCAACGTGGTGGGTGCGCTCTGGTGGGACCGGGACCGTGGCCTGGAGCAACTGCCGGAGCTGCTCGAAAGCCGCCGGAACGGGCAAGCCGGCCGGTTCCATGCCACGAGCGTGAAGATGATGCTGGACGGAGTGGCCGAGAACCACACGGCCGCAATGCTGGAGCCGTACCTGGACGGCGATGGGTGCTCGACCGGCGCGGCCGGCCTGGATTTCATCGACCCGGGCGAGCTCCCCAGGTTCGTCACCGCGCTTGACCGCGAAGGCTTCCAGGTTCACTTCCACGCGCTGGGCGACCGCGCCGTCCGCAACGCGCTGGACGGCGTCGAGGGCGCCCGGCGGGCCAACGGCGCCCACGGGCCCCGGCACCATCTGGCACACCTCCAGGTGGTCCATCCCGACGACATCCCTCGCTTCGCCCGCCTTTCCGCAACAGCCAACATCCAGCCGCTGTGGGCAACCCACGAGCCCCAGATGGACGAGCTGACCATCCCGTTCCTCGGCGAGCGCCGGGCGGGCTGGCAGTACCCCTTCCGGGCGCTGCACGCTGGCGGGTCACCGCTGTGCGCGGGCAGCGACTGGCCGGTGAGCAGCCCGAACCCGCTGTGGGGAGCGCACGTCGCGGTAAACAGGAGCCTGCCCGTTATGGCGGGGGGCCAGGGCGGCGATTCCTTCCTCCCTGAGCAGGCCCTCGGCCTGGCGTCCATTCTGGCCGCCTACACCTCAGGTAGCGCCAGGGTGAATGGCCTCGATGCGGTGACCGGTTCGATCCGGGAGGGCCTCGACGCTGATTTTGCCGTTGTGAACGCCGACCTGGCCCACCTTCCGGCGGAGGAGATCTGTCAGTCGGTGGTCGTCCAGACCTGGATCCGGGGCCAGGTCGTGTATCAGCAACACTGAGCTCCGCCCAGGACGGGCGGAGCGGTATCGAGGAGGACAGATGCGCGGGAGACGGAACCGCTGGGCAGTTGCCGTCGCTGCGACAGCGACGCTGGCGCTGGTGAGCTCCGCCTGCGGGCGGTCGGCCGGGAGCCCCGCGTCGGGCAACGTCTCGGCGACCAAGGGGCTGGTGACCACGACGCCGGCGGGTACCGCACCAGTGTCCTCGGTGACCTGGGCGGTGTACCGGGACGTGAACTCGCTGGATCCGATCTACGCCTTCGACTACCCGGAAAACACCGCTGTCACCTTGATGTGCGAGTCGCTGCTCCGGCAGGCGCCGGACGGCTCGCTGCACTCCGGCCTGGCCACCCTGTCCTACCGGTCGCCAACCCAGCTTGTGTTCACCCTCAGGCCGGGGGCGACGTTCTGGGATGGTCACCCGGTGACGCCGGCCGACGTCGTCTACGGCCTGGAGCGGAATACCAATACCAAGCTCGGCGGATTCTACGGGCTCGTGTTTAACCGGGTTCAGTCGATTCAGGCGACCGGGTCCAGCCAGGTGACCATCACCTTGAAGCAGCCGGACTACTGGCTTCCCGGCGAGCTCGCCTCGATGCCGGGCATCGTCATCGAGAAGAGTTTCGCGGAGCAGCAGGGCAAGAATTACGGCACCCCGGCCGGCAGCATCATGTGCACCGGCTCCTACATGTTCAAGTCCTTCAAGCCCGGCGTCGGCGTGACCGCTGTCGCGAACCCGCATTACTGGAACTCCTCCGTCAAGCCCCTTGTCAGGCAGATCCTGCTCAAGGGAGCATCGGACATCTCGTCGTTCACCTCGGCGATGCTGACTGGCGCGATCCAGGGTTCTTACAGCTCCGGCGGGATTCCGACGCTGAGCCAGCTCCAGCACAGCGGAACCGTCCGGGTCTACCAAGGGCCCGGCTGGTCGACAGACGCGTTCATCGTGTCCAGCTTCTCCGGCGCGCTCGGCGACGTCCGGGTGCGCCAGGCGCTGTCGCTGGCGCTCGACCGGAAGGGCATCATCGACTCGGTGTACCGGGGCGCGGCCCTGATGCCGCGCTGGGTGTCCAACCCCGGGACGTTCGGCTATGGCAAGTCCGTGTTCAACGCCGCCTATGCCCGCTCGCCCGTGGTCAGCCAGAACCTCGCCGAGGCCAAGAAGCTCGTGCAGGCCGCGGGCGCCACCGGAAAGACGATCACGATCGGCACGTCCAGCCAGCTCGCGGACATTTCCGCGGACGCGGGCGCCTACCAGGCAGCGGCGCAGGCGATCGGCCTCAAGGCAGTCCTCAAATCGGTGTCCGCCCAGAACTACATCAACTTCTTCATCGACCCCAAGGCCCGGCAGGGCATCGACGGGTTCCTGACGGTGAACTACGGCGACTACGCCGACCCGGCATCGATGCTCGCCACGTTCGACCTGCCCGGCGGTTCGCAGAACTACGACAACTTCAACAACCCGCAGATCGTCTCGGCGCTGGAGCAGGCGCGGAGCACGGCCAACCCGAACCAGCGGGCGGCGCTCGTGGTGCGGGCGGAGAAGCTCACCATGCAGCAACTGCCGTGGATCCCGGACGTGCAGCCGACGCAACAGCTCATGCTGAGCAGCAAGCTGTCCGGGGCGGTGGCGTCGTTCGCCTATATGTTCGCGCCCTGGGCCAACAGCCTCGGCGGGACCGGCTGAGGCGATGCGCTGGAGATTTGTCGCCCGTCGGCTGGCCATGCTGCTGATCAGCCTGCTTGTCGCGAGCTTCGTCATCTTCGCGGCGGTGTACCTGGCGCCGGGGAACCCGATCGCCGCGCTGTCCGGAGGCCGGTCGCTGCCACCCAGCAGCGTGCGCATCCTCGAGCAGCGCTACCATCTCAACGCACCGTTCTTCGCGCAGTACTGGTACTGGCTCGACAATGTCCTGCACGGCAACCTCGGGATCTCGATCACGCTGCGGGAGAACGTGTCGACGCTGATAGCGTCCCGGATCTGGACCACGGCCGGGCTGGTCCTGTACTCCTCGCTGCTGATCGTCGTATTCGGAATCGGCATGGGGCTGGTAGCCGGGCTGCGGCCCGGGGTGCTCGACACGAGCACGGTGGTGGTCACGGCGATCTCCGCGGCAATCCCGGCGTTCGTCGCCGCGATCGTGCTCATCCTGGTGTTCGCCGTGAAGCTGGGCTGGTTTCCCGCCATCGGCAACGGCACCGGCTTGGTGGACAACATCCGGCACCTCACGCTGCCGGCGTTCGCGCTGGCCATCTCATCGCTCGCGATCGTCGCCCGGGTCACCAGAGCGTCGGTCCGTGGGGAGGGCGAGCGTGAGCATGTGCAGACGGCGGTGAGCCGCGGTATCCCGGGCAGGCAGGTGATCAGGCGCCATGTCCTGCGGAACGCGGCGATCCCGATCACCACGGTCGCCGGCATCACGATCGCGTCGCTGATAGCGGTGGCGGCCGTGGTGGAGACCGCGTTCAGCCTGAACGGGCTCGGGGCCTACCTGGTGCAGGCCGCCCAGTCGAAGGACCTTGCCGTCGTGCAGGGCATCTCGCTGTTGCTCGTCAGCGCGTTCGTCATCGTCAATCTGCTCGTTGACATGCTCTACTCGGTGCTGGACCCGCGGGTCTCGCTGGGAAGCCGGGCGACGTGAGCACCGGGATCCCCACCGCGATCGAAGCCCCGCGGTTCCGGGCCCTGACAAGCGTGCGCGCGACCGGCGCCGCCGGCATCGCGTCGGCGATCATCCTCGCGGCCGCGACGTTCGCTGCGATCTTCGGGCCGTTGCTCGCCCCCTATGATCCCGAGTTGCCCAACCTGTCCCTGGCCTGGATCGGCCCGATAGGTGGCCATCTGCTCGGGTTCGACGTCCAGGGCCGCGACGTGCTCTCCCGGCTGCTGGTGGGTGCACAAACCTCGATGCTCGGACCCTTGGTAGTCGTGATCGTGAGCATGATCACCGGCGCCGTGCTGGCTGTCATCGCAGCATGGCGGCGGGGCGCCGCCGACGCCGCGATCTCCTCCGGGCTGGACATATTGTTCGCGTTCCCGGGAATCCTGCTCGCGGTGCTCGCCACCGCGGTCTTCGGAGCGGGCCTTCCAGCCGCCGCGATCGCCCTGTCCTTGGCCTACATGCCGTACGTCGCACGCGTGCTGCGCGGCGCGGCGTTCCGGGAGCGGAGCCAGCCTTACGTCGCGGCGCTCGAGGTCCAGGGAGCGTCAGCAACCTCGATCTGCCTTCGTCACCTGATCCCCAACATGCTGCCGCTCATCGTGGCGCAGGCGACGATCCTGTTCGGCTACGCCATGGTCGATCTGGCGGCCATCTCCTTCCTCGGCCTCGGGGTGCAGCCGCCCCGGCCCGACTGGGGCGTGATGATCTCGGAGAACGAGACAGGGATTGTCCAGGGCTACCCGCTGCCAGCTCTTTCGGCCGGGGTGTGCATCGTCGCCGTCGTCATCGCGGTCAACGTGCTGGGCGAGCGGTTGTTCGAGCACGCTGAAGCGGGACGCCGATGAGCGACCCGGCAGCGGTCGCCGCGCCAGAGTCCCCCGGGGCCACGGCCACGCCGCTGCTCGACGTCGCCGGGCTGAGCGTATTGCTGGAAATCAACGGCGCGAAGCGCCCCGTGTTGCGGGACGTCTCGCTGACGGTGCGGCCGGGCGAGGCCGTAGGCCTGGTCGGTGAGTCAGGATCGGGCAAGTCCATGACCGCGCGTGCGATCGACCGGTTGCTGCCGCGCGGCGCCGAGGTCACCGGTTCGATCCGGTTCGGGGGCGAGGACGTCAACGGGCTCACCGGCGCCGGCCTGCGCCGGTACCGCAACCAGGTGGCGATGATCTTCCAGGATCCGCGCGCGCACACCAACCCGGTCCGGCGCATCGGTGACTTCATGACCGAGGCGCTCCAGGCAAACCTCGCCGTGCCGGCGGCCGAGGCGCGGCGCCGGGCGGTGGAGATGCTCGCCCAGGTGGGCATCGACGACGGCGCGAAAAGGCTCCGGCAGTACCCGCACCAGATGTCAGGCGGAATGCTGCAGCGGGTCATGATCGCCGCGGCGCTGCTCACCAAGCCCCGGCTGCTGCTGGCAGACGAGCCGACAACCGCGCTCGACGTCACGACCCAGGCCGAGGTCATGGCGATACTCGACGGACTCCGCCGGGAGTTCGGCCTGGCGATGCTGTTCATCACCCATGACCTGGACCTGGCGGCAGCCATCTGCGACCGCACCGCGGTGATGTATGCCGGCCAGATCGTCGAAATCCGCGCCTCCGCGCTGCTGCATGACGATCCGCTGCACCCCTACACCGCCGCGCTGGCTGCGGCCCGCCCGGACATCACACAGACGGCGCACCGGCTGCGCGCCATCCCCGGCAGGCCGTTGTCCGCGTTCGAGGCACCGCCGCAGGAGTGTGCCTTCGCGCCCCGCTGTCCGTACGCCACACACATCTGCCGCACCGCGGTGCCCGACCTTGCCGAACTAGATGGCGGGGTGTCGCGCTGCGCCCGGGCACATGAGCTGCGCGGCCAGCTTGGAGGGCTTAGGGGTGCCCCGGATGGCTGAAACAGGCAATGCCGCCCCGGTGCTTCAGGCGGTGGGACTTCGCAAGGAGTTCGGCGAGCTGGTCGCCGTCGACGACGTCTCCTTCGATCTCCCGCCGGGCCGGTCGCTGGCCATTGTGGGCGAGTCCGGCTCGGGGAAGACCACGATCGCCCGGATGATCGTCGGCCTCGAGCGGCCTACCAACGGAACCATCGCCGCGTGCGGCCACGACCGGTCGCGGCCCGCTCGGTCCACGCGTGACCGGCGCCGGCGGGGGCGCGAGGTGCAGATCGTGTTCCAGGATCCGTACACGAGCCTCGACCCCCGCCAGACCGCCGAGGCCACGATCGACGAGGTGCTCAGGCTGCATCACGGCTGGCCCGCGGACCGCCGGCGGGCCCGCACCGCCGAGCTCATCGACCTGGTTGGCCTGGACACGCGCCAGTCCAGGGCGCTGCCCCGGTCGCTCTCAGGCGGCCAGCGGCAGCGAGTCGCGATCGCCCGGGCGCTCGCGGCGCAGCCCGAAATCCTGATCCTCGACGAGTCTGTCGCGGCCCTGGACGTGTCGATCCAGGCCCAGGTGCTGAACCTGCTCGCCGACATACGCGACCACACCCAGGTCTCCTACATCCTGATCAGCCACGACCTGGCCGTCGTGCGTCAGCTCACCGACGAGGCGATCGTGCTGCACCGCGGGAAGGTGGTCGAGCGCGGCCCCACTGCCCAGGTGCTCGATGATCCGCAGCATCCGTACACGCAGCGGCTCCGCGCGAGCGTGCCACGTCCGGGCTGGAAACCGAGGCGCCGGGGCCGGCCCGGCACCGGGGAGGAAACCGGCGTGCCATGACCGACCTGCACTATCTGACCGCAGCCGAGGCGCTGCGCCTGTTCCGGGCGCGCGAGCTGTCACCGGTGGAGCTGGTCAGCGCGGTGATCAAACGCACCGAGGCCGTTGAGCCAGAGATCAACGCCTTCGCGGAGACCTTTTACGAGCAAGCGCTGCACCAGGCGCGGGGGGCCGAGGCCCGATACGCGGGCCGGGGCGTGCCGCCCTTGCCCCTTGACGGCCTGCCGGTGGCGGTGAAGGAAGAGGCCGAGATCGCCGGGCAGCGCAACACGCTCGGTTCGCTGCCGCTGCGCGACGCCGTCGCGGAGGAGACCGCCGCCTTTGTGCAGCGGATCCTCGACGCGGGAGGCATCGTGCACGCCCGGACCACGACCCCGGAGTTCTCCTGCGCGCCAGTGACCTGGTCGCGGCTCTGGGGCGTCACCCGCAATCCGTGGCACACCGGGTACTCGCCGGGTGGTTCCAGCGGCGGATCGGCCGCGGCGCTCGCCGCCGGGACGGCAACGCTCGCGACCGGTTCCGACATCGGCGGCTCGATCAGGATTCCCGCGTCGTTCTGCGGCGTCGTCGGGTTCAAACCCCCCTACGGGCGCGTGCCCGAGATGGCCATCTTCAACCTCGATCACTACTGCCACGAGGGCCCTCTGGCGCGGACAGTCGCCGACTGCGCGCTGCTGGAGAACGTGATCGCCGGGCCGCACCCGAGCGACATCGCATCGATCCGCCCGAAGCTCGACATACCCGCCGAGCTGGCACCGATCGCCGGGATGCGGATCGCCTTCTCGGCCGACCTGGGCTGCTACGAGGTGGACGCGGACGTGACCGCCAACAGCCGGGCGGCCGCGGACCGGCTGCGCGACGCGGGCGCCGTCGTCGAGGAAGTCGGGCTGCCGTGGGACCTGGAGACGATCAAGCGAGCAGCCCGGATCCACTTCGGGATGATTTTCGGCCCATCAGTCAGGGAGATCTACGCCAAGCATGCGGACGAACTGACCTCCTACACGCGGAGCTTCGTCGCCGAGTCGGATCAAGTGTCCAAGGACGAATTCGTGACCGGCCTTGCCCTGGAAGGGCAGATCTATGCCCCGCTTGGGCAACTGCTCGAAGATTTCGACGCACTGATCTGCCCCACCTTCGCGGTTCCGGCGCTGACAGCCGAATACGACCCGGGCCAGCCGGTCGAGGTGAACGGCCGCACGAGCGCCGACTGGATGGATGTGCTGATGACCCTGCCGTTCAACATCGCCAGCCGGTGCCCCGTCATGAGCGTGCCCTCCGGCCTGTCCCGCGACGGTGTGCCCACCGGCCTGTCAATCGTCGGGAAGACCTATGACGACGTCACGGTGTTCCGGATCGCGGCGGCACACGAGGAACGGCTTCCCTGGCTAGACGCACCAGCCCGGCGTCCAGCGCTGTGACGGCACAAGGAGGCAGCGCCGGCGCGAGCCCCGTGCACCCTGGGCTGATGTCCGGCACCCCGCCGTTCGGCGCGCAATCACAGGTCACGCTCGCGAACTGGCAGGATCCGCCGTTCAACCGGTGGGCGTTCCAGCACGTGCGGGAGCTGATCCCGACTGCGCGCATCCCGCGCGGTACCGGGCCGGTATGGCGGCTGGCAGCGGACCAAAGGGATATCGCCGGAATCCGGTTCCGAAGTGACGACCGAGAACTGAGTGTCGCTGAGATGCTGGCCGATACCCACACCGACGGCTTCCTCGTCCTCCACCGGGGCCGGATCGTGACCGAGCAGTACTTCAACGGCCTGGCACCGGATGTCCCGCACCTGTTGATGTCGGTGTCCAAGTCGGTCACCTCCACGGTGGCCGGCGTGCTGGTCGGCCGCGGCTTCCTCGACGCCTCCGCCCTCGTCACCGACATCGTGCCCGAACTGCACGGAACCTCGTTCGAGGGCGCCACGGTCCAGCACCTGCTCGACATGCGGGCGGGCACGCGGTTCGACGAGGACTATGACAATCCCGAGGCCGACGTGCGCACCTACGAGCGCGTGTACCTGTGGCGGCCAGATGACGGCCAGGCACGGCCGGACGACGCCCTTGGCTACTTCGGCACGCTCCAGAACGACGGGCCCCACGGCGGCCCGTTCCGCTACCGCTCCATCCTCACCGATGTGCTGGCCTGGGTCCTTGAGCGATCGTCTGGGACCCGGCTGCATATGCTCATAGCCAGGCAGTTGTGGCAGCCGATGGGTGCGCAGTTCGATGCGGAGATCACCGTGGACTCCCGCGGCAATTGCATGGCCGACGGCGGTATCTGCGCGACGCTCCGGGACGTCGCCCGGTTCGGGCAACTGTTCCTTCAGCGCGGCCTGGCGTACGGCCGGAGAGTCGTGCCGACCTCATGGATCAACGACACGATCCGCGGCGCTCCCGACGGCCCGGCCGCGTTCCGCACCGGTGACAACCCGGATGGCTATCCTCCCGGCGCCCATTACCGGAACTGCTGGTGGGTCCGCGATCCGGGCCTGCCGTTCTACCACGCCTCCGGGATCAACGGGCAGCACGTGTTCGTCCACGTCCCGTCACAGACGGTGGTGGTGAAGCTATCCACATGGCCGGCCGCCTGGCGCGAAGACTGGCAGAACCTGACCGTCTGCGGCGTGACCGCTGTCGCCGCAGCCTTGCAAGAAGGCCGTTGCTGAATCCCGGCCTTACCCGGGTCGTGTCTGATGCTCACGCTTCGGCCGCTGCCACGGGCCGACCGGAGCAGACGTCGTTGCAGATGATCGACGCTCGCTTTTAAGGGGCCATTTCACGAGGGAGATTGACTCTTCTGTTGGCTCCCATGAGGCATAACATATTCGAAAAAACTCTACTACCAGTCGGGACGGCCGGATTTGAGTCGGCGACCCCTTGACCCCCAGAACGGAGGGTTGGGAGTCGTTCCAGCTCATAGCGTGTTTTTCGTACAGTCGCGCTGTTCGCTGACGTGCGGGCTGTTCGGTCTGTCGCATGGCGTGTGGTCCCCAGATGGTCCCCAGGGAAGGTCGGTCACAAGCGGCCGTTCCGCAGCATGGTGACCGACTGGACCGTCGTGTAGCCGCGCCACTCGAGGGCACCGGCCGGGCTGAACGAGACGTAGGTGACCTCCCAGCCACCGTCGGGCTGCTGCTGGGACGCCAGCCGGTCACGGTCCGCGGCCACGGCCCTGGCCGGGAACACGGCGCGCGACGGCGCGTCGCTGTACGGGGTGAAATCGAGCAGGTGCAGCACCTCGCCCTCGGCACCGCCGGTCACCGGGTGCGGACCGTCCTTGGTGACGTAACCGCTGAACCGCTCCAGCAACGGCCGGGCCCGCGGCGTCCGCTCGGCTATTGCGTCCAGGAACCGCAGTACGAACATCAGCTCGATGGCGTGCGGCGACGTGGTCTGCTCGATCTGGTCAAGGCAGTAGGAGGTGGCCAAGCCGAGCCACGGGTGCCCGGCGACATCGGCTCGGTAGCGGGCCAGCCGGTGTGCCTGGGCCGCCAGCTGGGCGGTCATCATCAGCGACGAGGCCGTCGAGTCGGCGGTCACCCAGTGCCCCGCACTCCCGGCAGTGTCCGAGTAGGGCAGTCCGAACGGCACGCCGCCGTCAGGGAACGTGTGGCCGGACAGCCAGTCGAGCAGCTCGGGTGCCCGCCGGCTCTTGGTGTCCCGTACCTCGGCGAGCACTTCGAGGGCGTGCATGGCCGCGACCGGCTGGCTGGTCGTTGACCGCAGGTCTGGCTCCAGGCCCCAGCCGTAGCCGCCGTCCGCGGTTCGGTAGGCGTCGAGCGCGGTGAGCACGTCCTTCGCCGTGCCCTCGCCGAGGAGCAGTTGCATCCGGTGCCGCTCCAGAATGCGCCCGTGTGTCGAGAGGAACGTGATTGCCGCGTTCAGATCCATATCCATGCTGCAATCCTTGCCCATCGGCCGGGTGCGGTGTTCAGCACAAGCCACGGCCCGGCTGGTCAGGCTCCGAGCGTGTACTGGGCCCCGCCTGGTGCTGGGGTAGAGCCGCTGGTGCTGCGGACGAGGTGGAAGCGCCAGTACTCCTCGAAGTCTCCGTTGCTGATCACTGCGCGCAGGGTGAGGACGGCTTCGGCTCTTGACGGCGGGCTTCTTCTGCGCGCTCTTGCAGACGGACTCGGTCGCTTGACCAGCGGTCAAGGCGCGGCAGACCACGTCACGGCCACCAACGTGGTCCCCAAAGTCAAGGCAAGATCGTCGATCAAGCCTCTGACCTGCGTCGGGACGGCCGGATTTGAACCGGCGACCCCTTGACCCCCAGGAATGCATCCACATCCCGGCCATCAGGCCTTTTCTCTATCCTCGCAGGTGAAGCCCGCGCACAGGTGAGCAGGAAAGAGCTGGAGCGCGCCGCTGTGAGCGCCCGTGGTTCCCACTTCGTTCCCAGCCGCGGCCGCCGCTTGTGGTCTGGATTCCCGGCAAAACGATGCTCCCAGGCCTGCGGGGGGCGAGAGCGCTGAACCGCCACCGTCTCGCTGGCGCCCCGTCAGGGTGTGCCAACGGCATGCTTGGGTGCCGTTGCCGCCGATCGCCACGTCCGGGGCGGCTGTCAGCCAAGTTCTCGGTCACCTTCCCGGCGACCTGGGCAGTGACTTCTGCGTGGGCGTTACGCGTCACTGGCTATGGAGTGCGCGGTGTCATCCGTCTGGGCAATCGTTAGGGTCGAACTGTTCTGCCCGGCGGCGGCACCTATGTGAGCATCGCGCCTGTCCTGGTCTGCTCGACACAACTGGTGCCTGGATTGCGATCGTTACTGCAGGTGAACACATGACCAGGTCACACCCGGATATTTCGGTCCCTGCCGAGTATGTACTGGTCACTCGCTGAGTGGAGGGGATCATGGCGGGCGGCCAGATCCCAACCGTTCTGTGCGTCCCTCAAGTCCCGCTGATCCCGCTGACCGAGTGGCACGCCAGCCGAAGCTGCGTTCCTTCGTTACTGGGCTCGCCGCGACCAGGACTCCGTGACCGCCGGGCTCACCCTGCCGTGGAGTTCCGGTCCCGTTGGGGGCCAGATCAACCGCGAAATGCTCGAACGCTAGATGTATGGCCGCGCATAGCCCGGCCTGCTCCGGCTCCGCGTCCTCCTCGCCGACTAACGATCAAGGAACCATTCACGGGATGAGTGCCAGAACCAAATTCAGGTGCCGTTGACAGATTGGAGTTTCTGACCCCTTACGTCTGCTTTGCGGGTCACTGCTGCGACCTCGAAAACCCCGGGTTTCCGGTTCAGATATGCCGCTTGCTCAGGTAGTTGTCCTGCTGGTTGACGGGGAATCCCTGGCCCAGGAAGGCCTCCCTTCGGTAGTTCATGTTGTAGTGAAGGAAGCAGGTATCCCCGTGTGCCGCCACCTCGATGTAGTCGCCGATGAAGCCGGGGTTGGACGTAAAGGGGGAGGGGTCCGCGTCTGGTTCGTTTGAGAACGGGGTCACTCGCTGGCGGGACGCGACGGTGCCGGTGGCCGGGTCTACCCCCACCAGCTCCAGGTCTTGCCGGTGGTGCCATCGGGAATCGAAGCGGTTGGTGTACCAGGCGGCGGCCAGCTTTGGTCCAGCTGGATCGTTGGCGATCGTCGGGAAGTAGTTGTCCCCACCGGCCGACAGGACCGTGGTCCGGCTCCAGCTCGCTCCAAGATCGTCGGAGTGTCTGAGCTTGATGGCGGGCTCCTCGCACGCGAACCCGAAGGGCCGGGCCCGGCAGCCCTCCCAGATCAGGAACACTCGCGGCCTCCCAGCGACGATCCGTACCGTGTTCTTGGCGTACGGGGGAACCCTGAAGTCGTTGGCATGCAGCTTAAGGTTGAATATTGGCCGCCTCTCCCGGTCGATGACTCGTGGGGGGCCGAACCTGGTTCCGCCGGGCTCGGCCACCCGGAGCTTGTGGATGACCTGGGGGGGATGGGCCGGGTCGAACCGGTCTATGTTCAGGAGGCTGGACCAGGTGACGTAGACGCGCCCGTCGGGCCCGATCGTCACGTCCCCGAGCTGGGCGTGGCGATCGGAACCGCTGATCGGCACGGGGGAGGTGCAGCGCGCGAGGGTGGCGGCGCAGCGCACGGCCTTGAGGCTCGAGGTCTCACGCCCGGATGACGGGTCCACCTTGACATCGGCGAACACGACCCACACGACCGTGCCGGACGCTCCGCTGGGCCCCACGTCCAGCCACTCCTTATCGAGCATGTGCCCCGGGGGGGCCGCGGCCACCACCCGGCGGGTGGGCCAGCACGCCGGGGCCGACCCCCCCGGGCATGAGGCGAGATGGGCGGGGGTGGTGCGGTAGACCCCGATCCCGCTCGAGCCGTCGAACGGGTCCTCCGGGTTCAGGTTGAGGCTGCCCGCGTACAGGCGGCACGCGGGGCTGGTGGCCACCACCGGATCGCCGCTTGAGGGCCGGGTGGCCCCATTCACAGCTAGGGGAGGGAGGAGGCCCTCGTTGGCCAGGTTCCTGCCACCGTCGAGCGAGAGGTGCCAGCCGGTGATGCCGGCGCCGGGCTGCAAGGCCCGCCGGAAGTCGTTGGTGCCGCCCAGCACGACCTGAGGGGTCGAGTGGCACACCGCGACCGACTCCTCGTTCTGCGGGAGCCCGCTGGCATCCAGGTTGAACACGTCGCCCAGGACCCCGGACCCGGCCGCCCGTGGAGGGGCCGGCAAGCGGTGAGTGACAGCCGCCAGTGCTTCCGCCCTGCGGAGCTGCGGACGCAGTACCGCGGGAGCCTGTTCTGGGTTCGCGAGCCAGTACCGCAAGATGACCGAGGGGGAGATGTAGGTCTCGATGTCATCCGGTGCTATGACAAGAGCGCCGGAGCCAGGCAGCCGCCCCGCCGGGCCCGACGGTGACCCCGTGCCCGAATCGGCTGAGGCAATCCCGATGCCAGCCGTGGCGAACACCACGAGCGCGCAGGCCAACAATGCAGCATGCTTCCTCATTGTGCCTCCTGTAGTTGCGCTTTCTGGACCATTTCCGCGGTGGTACGGATGGGTGTGGTGAAACACCCGCCGCAGTTCGTGAGGATCTCTTGAACGATGCGGCCCTGAGCATCAAAGAGCCGTCCACCGTGATCAGACCCAGTCCCTGTTCGAACGCCACCGGGAGCTGCACGCCCGTCGGTTCGGCTTGCGCCGCGAGTTGCGACCATAGCCGCGCAGGCGGCGAACAGGACGACAACCAGCCCGCGGAGGCCACATATTCGGGGCATGACATGCCCCGACGCTCGACCTGCCTGTACTGGCGCGATACCAGCCAGGGAATTCGCCGAGCGCGCGCCTTGGAATCCGCGAACACCATAGCCAAGCGGCCCCTGACATCAGCCGCTGATAACCACACACTCCTCCCACCGGCAATCCAACGTCAAGACCGCGCAAGGGGGATCCCATCCGCAGGTAAAGCTGACTGCCCGGTAGTTCACTCAGGCAACGAGTCATCGGTGGCGCCCCAGGCAGCTGCACGCTCGGGTGCCATGGCCGGAGAGGAGGTGTTTGTTGTCGGCGGGGCCAAATCAGCCGGTCATACCGCCCTGTACCTGACCAGGTACCCGGCGCGCGTGCACCTGCTGGTGCGCGGTGAGTCCCTGACCGCCGGCATGTCCGAGTACCTGATCACGCAGCTCAAGGCAATCCCAACGTGCAGGTCCACCTGCGCACGAGGGTCGTCGAGGCTCACGGCGACAGCCGCTTGGAGGCCCTTACGCTTGAGGACACCGGTACAGGCACGCCTAAACGCGAGCCCGCTGCCGCTGTCTTCATCATGATTGGCGGCGAACCCCGCACCGAGTGGCTCCACAACCGTGTCCACCTCAGCGATCGCGGCTTTATCCTGACCGACCGCGACGCGGACAGGCTGGCGGGCGGCGGGGGCCGGGCACTGCCGCAGGTGGATTGGGGCTTAACGGGCCTTAGCCGTGTGGCCCGGCGGTCTGGATGTTCGGCCTGGCGTGCGGTCCGCCGGGCCCGTTAGGCTGATTGTCGGGGGGAGAAGGATCCAGGCGAGACCCCAGTCCATGGGTTGGTCCTGGCAGGGGGCGCGATGGACACCCCGGTTATTGGCCGCGAGTCCGAGCTGGCGTACCTGGCAACCTTCCTCGATGAGGTTTCGTGTGGTCCTTTGGGGCTGCTGGTCGAGGGCGAGGCCGGGATCGGCAAGACCACGCTGTGGAGGCGCGGGGTCGCCGCGGCGATGGACCGGTCTTACCGGGTGTTGTCCTGCCGGCCGGTGCAGGCCGAGGCCAAGCTCTCGTTTGCCGCGTTGGGGGATCTCTTTGGCGAGATCGGCCCAGATGTCCTGTCGGGCCTTGCGGATCCGCAGCGCCGGGCCCTGGAGATCGCGTTGCTCAGGGCCGAACCCGGGGACTGCCCTCCGGACCAGCGCGCGGTGTCGGTTGCGGCGGTGGCGGTGCTGCGGCACCTTGCGCAGGCGGGCCCGCTCGTGGTGGCGGTAGACGATGTGCAGTGGCTGGATGGCCCGTCGTCTCGGGTGCTCGAGTTCGCCATCCGCCGCCTGCATGACGTGCCGGTGGCCATGCTCGTGTCGTTCAGGACCGCGGCGAAGGTCGTTCCGCTGGGCCTGGATGGAGCCTTGCCGGAGGGGAATTTGTATCGGTTGCCGGTCGGGCCGCTGAAGCTGGGAGCGCTTCAGCACCTGATCCGCACGCGGACCGGTGCCTCGTTGTCCCGCCCGGTCCTGCTGCGGATCCATGCGGCGACGGGCGGAAACCCCTTTTTCGCGCTTGAGGTGGCGCGAATGCTCCAGCAGAAGGGGGCAGGATACGAACCGGGCCAGGCGCTTCCCGTTCCCGACGACGTGCGGCAGCTGGTTCGGCTGCGCCTGGCGGAGCTGCCGGCGCGGGCGAAGCGCGAGCTTTTGGCTGTCGCTGCGCTCGCCCGGCCCACGGTTGCGCTGGTGGAGGAGATCACCGGCGCCCCTGAGCGCGTGACCGGGGACCTTGAGCGCGCCGCCCGGGCCGGGATCATCGGCCTGGAGGCGGGCCGGATCGTCTTCACCCACCCCCTGCTCGGATCGGCCATTTACGCTGACGCGCCGGACGGGGTCAGGCGGAGCCTGCATCGAAGACTGGCTCAGCTGGCGGCAGAGCCAGAAGAGCGGGCCCGGCATCTGGCCCTCGGTGCCGATGGGCCCGACTCCGGTGTGGCCGAGGCCTTGGAGGAAGCGGCTCACCTGGCCCGGTCGCGAGGAGCGCCCGATGCAGCCGCCGAGCTGTTCGAGCTGGCAGCCAAGCTCACTCCGGCGGCGGCGGCGCGGAACAGGTGGCGGCGAAACGTCGACGCCGCCTGCTGCTATTACGAGGTCGGCGATATCGTTCAGGCGCGTGGGCTGCTGCACGACGTTGTGAAAGTGGCTTCTTCGGGGGCCGATCAGGCACGGGCGCTGTTGCGGCTGGCCACGGTGATGCATGAATGCGAGGGACCTCCGCGCTCGGTGCCGCTGTTGCGGCAGGCCCTGCCGCAGGCAGGCGACGACGTTGTCCTTCGGATGGAGCTGGAGGGGGAGTTCGCTCACGAACTCGGGGAGATGGGAGATCTCTCTGGCGCTCGATCGCATGCCCGGGCCGCCGTCGAGCTGGCCGGGCGGCTGGGTGACCGGGCAGCACTCGCCTCCGCCAGGGCCGCGGAAATCATCCAGGATGCAACCGTCGAGGGCATCACACCGGCGATCCTTGAGCGGGCCAGGTCTTTGGCCGAGCCCGGCGCGGGATCACCTGCTGACAACGGTCAGCTCACCAGTCTGGACGGCCCCCGGCATACCTTCGCGCTGCTGCTGATGGTGGTCGGCGATCTCGACCGGGCACGCCGTATGTTTCTCGAGCAAGACCGGCGTGCCGTCGAGCGGGGTGCCGACTACCTGCGTGAGTACATGCTCTGGTGCCTTGCCCGGGTCGAGTACCGGGCGGGCAAGTTCGAGCGGGCAGCCCGGTATGCCAAGCAGAGCCACACCGCCTCCTTCCATCAGGAAGCCATGCGGCAGGACTTCTTGTATTCCGCGGCGGAGGCCGCCGCGGCAATGGGAGATGTGGAGTTTGCCCGGGCCACCGCCCGGGAGGGGCTGGCCGTTGCGGAAGGTCTCGGGGCGCCGTTTGCGGCCATGCGCAACCGGTCGGTGCTTGGCTTTGTAGAGCTAAGCGTCGGCAATCTTGCCGCGGCACACCACCATCTGGCACCCGCGGTCACGGCGATGCAAGAGACAGGTCTGGGTGAGCCGGCCTACATCCCATTCCTCCCAGACGAAATCGAGGCCCTGATCGGGCTCGGAGAGCTGAGCGAAGCGGAGGCCCTGCTGGCAGCCTTCGAGCAGCGCGGGAAGGTACTCGATCGCGCCTGGGCTTTGGCTACCGCGGCGAGATGCCGGGGGATGCTGCAGGCAGCCCAGGGCGATCTGCCTGCAGCGGTCCGCTCCGTGCAGCGGGCGCTCACGGAGCATCAGCGAGTGCCCCAGCCGTTCGACCTCGGCCGCACCTTGCTGGTCTTGGGCACCATCCAGCGCCGCGGCCGGAAATGGGGCGCCGCCAGGGCCTCCCTGCGAAGCGCTCTTGAGGTCTTCGAGGATCTCGGCGCGCCGTTGTGGGCCGAGAAGGCCCGGGCCGAGCTTCGCCGGATAGGGGGGCGCCCGGCCAAGAGCGCGGGGCTTACCGCTACCGAGGAAAAGGTGGCAGAGCTCGTGGCCAGCGGCCTGACCAACCGGGAGGTCGCCGGCGCCCTTTTCATGAGCGTCAACACCGTGGGGGCGAACCTCTCCAGGATCTACCACAAGCTGGGCGTACGGTCGCGCACAGAACTAGGCGCCAAGCTGGCGCCGGGGAGATCAGCGGCAACGCGGTAGCAGCGGCAATGCCGCAGTTTAGAGCCGCAGATCAACAGGAGACACCCGGCTCGCATTAGACGGATTAAACGTACGCGAATGCGTGATTGCCCGGCCGTCCGCGGGGGCTACCGTCCAGCTCATGGAAAAGCCAAGCATGGGCTCGGACGCGGTTGGTGACGGTGTCACCGCCACCTACCTCGTCGAGTGTTACATGCCTGGCCTGACCCCCGGCAAGCTCGATGCGCTTGCACAACGTGCGCAGCAGGCAGCCGACCGCTCATCACGTGGTGGAAGCGCGGTGTGGTACCGGAGCGTGACCTTCGTGCCCCAGGACGAGATGTCCTTTTTCCTCTTCGAAGGCGTCTCCCGCCGCTCGGTCGCCGAGGCCATCGAGCGGGCGGGCCTCAGCTACGAGCGAGTCGTCGAAGTCGTGCACCTAGCGCCGGGGAAGTAGCGGTGAGGTGAAGAAGGTGGTGTTCCCGATGGACGAGCATGAAGGAGGCGGACGCGGAGGCCGGGTGATGCGGTGGGTGGCCGGGGCCGCCTGCGCGTTCGGGGTGGCGGTGGTGTGCCTGGCCGCGTCGCCGGCCAGCGCCGCCGCGGGCGATCTTGACGGCGCCTTCGGCACCGGCGGCACGGTGACCACCGACTTCGCCGGGAACGGTGACGAAGCCCGCGCGGTTGCCGTTCAGCCCGACGGCAAGATCGTGGCCGCGGGAGGTGCCCTCGGGGCGACCGTCGACTTCGCGCTGGTCCGGTACCGGCCCGACGGGACGCTGGATGCTACGTTTGGCACCGGCGGCAAGGTCACCACCGATTTTGGCAGCGCTGAGCAGGCGTTCGCGGTCGCGGTCCAGCCCGACGGCAAGATCGTGGTGGCCGGTGGCGCCGCCACCGGCTTCGAGCTTGCCCGGTACAACGCCGACGGGAGCCTGGACGGCACGTTCGGCGCCGGAGGCAAGGTCACCACCCGCTTTGGCCTGGGACTGCCGTTTACCCGCGCGCACGCGATCGTGCTGCAGCCGGACGGGAAGATCGTGGTCGCCGGAACCGCCACCTCCGCGACCGCACCCGACTTCGGGCTTGCCCGCTACAACCCCAACGGGAGCCTGGATGCGTCCTTCGGCGCCGGCGGCACGGTCACCACCGACATCCGCGGCACCGACAGCTCCGACGCCGCCTGGGCGGTGGCGCTGCAGCCCGACGGAAAGCTCGTGGTAGCCGGCTCCACCGCGGGCCCTTCCGGCGACGCCTTCGCGCTTGCCCGCTACACGCCAACCGGCGCCCTGGACACCACCTTCGGCAGCAGCGGCCGGGTGATCACCGGCTTTGGCGGGGACCAGGACTGGGCGCAGGCGGTCGCCGTGCAGGCCGACGGCAAGATCGTCGCGGCCGGGAAGACCGGCCACCAATGCTGCGGGGGAACGTTCGACTTCGCGCTGGCCCGCTACACCGCCGGCGGAACCCTCGACACCACCTTCGGGACCGGCGGCAAGGTGACCACCGACTTCGCCGGTAGCACCGACAACGCCCACGCCCTAGTCATCCAGGCCGACGGCAAGATCCTCGCCGGGGGCGAGCGTCTCCCCGGCGGCAACGCCAGCGGGGCGAGCTTTGACTTCGCGCTCGCCCGCTACCAGCCGGGCGGGGCCCTCGACCCGGCGTTCGGCGCCGGCGGCCTGGTCACCACCGACTTCCCCGGGCACAACGACCACGCCTACGCCCTAGCGCTCCAGCAAGACGGCAAGGTCGTGGCGGCCGGCGACTCCTCGCCCGACTTCGCGCTCGCCCGCTACGCGGCTGCGACCGTGAACAACCCGCCCGCCGCGCGGGACGACAGCTACGCCACCGCCGAGGACACCCCGCTCACGGTCGCCGCGCCCGGCGTGCTCGGCAACGACAGCGACGCCGACGGCGACCCGCTCAGCGTTCCGGCGGCGTCGGTGACCGCCCCGGCGCACGGCACCGCCGCCGTCAACGCCGACGGCTCCTTCACCTACACCCCCGCCGCCGACTTCAACGGCACCGACACCTTCACCTACCAGGCCAGCGACGGCACCGCCCCCAGCACCGCCGCCACCGTGACCATCACCGTCACGCCGGTCAACGACCCGCCGGCGGCGGCCGCCGATTCCGCCACGGTCGCCGAGGACGCAACCACCGTGATCGACGTCACCGCCAACGACGCCCCCGGCCCGGCCAACGAGGCCGGCCAGGCGCTGTCGGTCAGCTCGGTCACCCAGCCCGCCCACGGGCAGGCGGCGATCCTCACCGGCGGCGCCGACGCTGGCAAGGTGCGCTACGCCCCGGGGGCCGACTACAACGGCCCGGATTCCTTCACCTACACCGCCTGCGACGACGGCACCACCAACGGCCTCGCCGACCCCCAGTGCGACACCGCCACGGTGACGATCACCGTCACGCCGGTCAACGATCCGCCCGCCGCGCGGGACGACAACTACGCCACGGCCGAGGACACGCCGCTGACGGTTCCCGCGCCCGGCGTGCTCGGCAACGACAGCGACGCCGACGGCGACCCG
>Ga0070709_10000470_pt1 | contig 23912 bp, 17 predicted proteins | sample LARL51metaG_FD_65449 | JGI IMG/M metagenome (GOLD analysis project Ga0070709, IMG submission 65449) | Corn, switchgrass and miscanthus rhizosphere microbial communities from Kellogg Biological Station, Michigan, USA - LAR L5-1 metaG | ecosystem: Host-associated > Plants > Roots > Rhizosphere ... | reverse complement strand
GAGCGAGCTTGGCGCCATCCACCACCCAGGCGGACGGTTCGACCGGTCGAACATGCGTGCTCTCTAACCCGCCTTCCCGTCATCGAGGCTGACGATGACGGCGGCATTGGCGATGAGGATCGCATCGCCGCCCTGCTCGGCCGGAATCTCGAGCCCGCCCTTGACCGCGGTCACGGTCACCGTGCCGTAAGGCAGCTCCTTGGCCACGGCCTCGGTATCGACGGTTTCCGGATTTGGCACGGCGATCGTGACATCGACGAACATGTCGTGCGGGGTCTTGCCGAACAGACGGACGAAGCCGAGGCTGGAATGGCGGATGGCATCGGACACTGCGCGCTTCGCGGCTTTAGTGGCATCCCGGCCGTGGACGTCGACGCCCATGCCTATCTCGGTAACGCAGCGCATGCGTGGCATGGAAGTCCCTCCGAGTTCGTTGCGGGCAGGAGCGGACGTGGTGTCCATTCATTTGCCAGGCTGAACGCGCTTCAGGCGGAGCGCCGACCAGTCCGCGTCGATGGCGATCTGGCTGACCGTATCGAGACCGTGCCCGGGCGCAAGCGCATGGATGATATCGCGGCTGAGATCCACGGCAAGACGGGACGACAGTTTGGGATAGGCGACCCAGAGGATCGCGGTCTGCGCCATCTTCTCGAGCAAACCCGGCAACGCAGCGTCGAGACGCGCACGATCGGGTGCGAACAGCAGCACGACATCGGCGTTCGAGACATCGGCGCGGGCCTTGCCGGCGCGGACCGTTTTCTCCAATGTCGCGGACGCCCCGATCACCGCCAGCCGGCGGTTGCCCTTGACCTGCAGACGTTCCGCAACCGGCTTGTCGGACATCCCTGCCCTGCTCCCACGCGATTTTCAGCGGGGATCGTACCGCATGGGATTATCAGCGCAATTCTTTCCGCCGCATGGACCGCAAGGTGCGCCTTTGGCTAGACGTTGTGGCACGCAATCATTCGGTCGTATTGCTCGACTGCCCGGAGTTGCGGAGCTTCCCTGGAGCACCGGTCGCTGGCCAGCGGGCAGCGCGGCGCATACACGCAACCTGCCGGCCGCTCGAACTGGCTCGGCGGCTCGCCCAGTTCGATCGCGCCGGTGATGCGCCGCGACGGGTCGGGTGTTGGGATCGCATTCATCAACGCCCTTGTATAGGGATGGACCGGATTATCCAGAAGCGCCCGCGTCGCCGCCAGCTCCATGATCCGCCCCATATACATGACCGCGACACGGCCGCTGATTTGGCCGATGACGCCGATGTCGTGCGAGATGAACAGCATCGACAGCTTCAGCTGCTCCTGCAGATCCATCATCAGGTTCAGGACCTGCGCCTGCACCGAAACGTCGAGTGCGGAGACCGGTTCGTCCGCAATGATCACTTCCGGCGCGGGAAGGATGGCGCGCGCAATTCCGATCCTTTGGCGCTGCCCGCCGCTGAGTTCGTGCGGGTAGCGACCGGCAAATGTCGGATCGAGCCCCACCGCGGAAAGAGTTTCCGCTATCCGCTTCGCGCGATCGGCGCGGTTTACAAAGGCACCATTGATGTCACCGGCCTCCGCAACGGAATCGCCGATCGAGCGGCGCGGATTGAGCGACGCGTAGGGATCCTGAAAAACCATTCGGATCCTCAAGCGCAGTTCGCGCAGCCGCGAGCCGTGCGCCGCAAGCACGTCGGTCCCCTTGAACACGATCGAGCCGCTTTGAATTGGCGAGAGGCGAATGATGGAGCGGCCGACCGTGGTCTTGCCGCATCCGGATTCACCGACGATGCCGAGTACCTCGCCCTCGCCGAGGGACAATGACACGCCGTCGACGGCCTGCAGTCGCAATTTGCGTCCAAGTCGCCTGACGTCAAAAGCCGCCCTCAGATCGCGAACTTCGAGAATTGCCTCGCGCGTCAAAGCGACCTCCCAAAACCAAGAGGGAATGCGCAAAGCGTCTCATGGCGGTCCGCAACGCGAAGCCGCGGCGGCGAGGCCTCGCGGCAGACATCGCGCGCTGCGACGCAACGCGGCGCGAAAACACATCCCGCAGCAATCGTCCCCGGCCTTGGCGCCTGTCCGGGGATCGGTCGCAAACGGCGCTCGCTGGTTCGCCCCGGCATACAGTCCATCAACGCACGGGTATAGTGATGCCCGGGTGCGCCAAACAACGCGGCGACGTCGGCCGTTTCGACGATGCGACCGCCATACATGACGGCAACGCGGTCGACCAGCTGAGCGACCACGCCCAGATCGTGGGTGATGAAGAGCATGGCCATGTCGAGGCGGTCGCAAAGCTCGCGCAGCAGCCCAAGGATCTGGATCTGGATCGTGACATCGAGCGCCGTGGTCGGCTCGTCGGCGATCAGGACCTGCGGCCGGCAGGCGAGTGCAATCGCAATCATGACTCGCTGGCGCATGCCGCCCGACAGCTGATGCGGATAGGCCGCGAGTTGCATGGCGGCATCGGGGATCCTGACCATTTCGAGCAACTCGCGCACCCGCTCCAGCGCGGCGCGTCCCGTGGTTCCGTCATGAACGCGAACGGCCTCCGCGATCTGGTCGCCAATGCGCAGAACCGGATTGAGCGACGTCATCGGCTCCTGAAAGATCATCGCGATCCGGCCGGCGTCGGCTTCGATGCGCTGCCAGGGCTGAAGTTGGGTGATATCGCTGCCGTCGAGTTCGATAAGCCCGGCGCGGACCCACGGCCCTGGTGTCGGCAGCAATCCCATGATGGCGAGCGAGGTGATGCTCTTGCCGCTGCCGGATTCGCCGACCAGGCCCAGAACCTCCCCCCGGTCGATCGAGAACGTCACGTCAGATATAATGTCGACAGGCGTGGCTGCCTTGCCAACGGAAACGGTGAGATCACGAACCGCGAGCATGTCACCCTTCCCCGCTGAACATATCGCGGAATCGCGGGTCGAGACGATCGCGCAGCGCGTCGCCAACGAGGTTCAGCGAGAACGCCGTCAGCACGATCATCATACCCGGAAAAAACAGCAGCCATGGCGCGCGGGTGATGAACGTCCGCGACTCGGCCAGCATGTTGCCCCAGCTCGGTATGTCCGGAGGCGCGCCAAGCCCGAGAAAATCCAGCGACGCCGCGCCGAGCTGAGCAAAGGCGAAGACGAAGCTCGCCTGGACCAGCAGCGGCGAGACGAGGTTCGGCAGAACATGCCTGGCAATCAGCCACCCCGTGGTGGCCCCCATGCTGCGCGCCGCCTCCACATAGGTCTCTGCACGCAGTCGCAGTGTGAGGCCATAGATGATGCGTGTGGTGGTCGTCAGATAGGCCGCCCCGATCGCGATGATCGAATTTGCGACGCTTGGCCCGAGGATCACGATGAGGCCGAGCGCAAGAAGCAGCGACGGAAACGCCATCAACACGTCCACGGCCCGCATCAGCACATGGCCAAGGCGCGGGAACAACGCCGAAAGCACGCCAATCGGCACGCCCGTGGCCATCGCGAACGAGACAACCCCGGCGCCGATCAACAGCGCCATTCGCGCCGAATAGATCGAGCGCGACAGCGTATCGCGGCCATATTGATCGGTACCGAACCAATGCACAGCGTCGGGCGGCATGAGGCGGATCACTGGATCAAGCGCGTAGGGATCGTAGGGTGCGAGGAATGGAGCAAAGATGGCTGCGAGGACCATGGCAAGAAGCACGCCCAGACCGACCATGGCGATCGGCCGGGCCATGAAAGGCGCGAACAGCAACATCGTGCGGCTCATTGCAGCTCCACCCGCGGGTCAAGCAGACGATACGAGAGATCGACGATCAGATTGATCGCGAGGTAGAGCACCACGATGACCAGGATGACGCCTTGAATCACGGGATAGTCTCTGCGCAGAATCGACTGGACGACGAGACGCCCGATGCCGGGCAACGCAAACACGGTTTCGGTCACCACCGCTTCCGACAGCAGTGCCGCAAAGGTGAAGCCGAAGGCGGAAACGATCGTCAGCAGCGCATTGCGCAGGATGTGCCTGCGCACGACCTGCCACGGACGGATGCCCTTTGCCCGCGCCGTGCGCACATAGTCCTCGCGAGACACATCGAGCATGCTGGCGCGCGTCAGCCGCAAGATGAGCGCTGCATTCGGGGCGGCAAGCGTCAGGCTGGGGAGAATGAGGTAGCGCAAATTGGCGATCCCGCCTTCGAAGATCGACGGATAGCCCGAGCTCGGCAGCCAGCCGAGCCGAGCGGCAAAGATCAGGATCAGGTAAAGCCCGACCCAGAAGGTCGGCACCGAGGCCATCAGCATGGCCGCGCCGGACAGCCCTTGATCGAGCCAGCTCCCGTGCCGCACTGCGGCGATCGTGCCGATCGGAACGCCGATCAGGACGACCCATATCATCGTGATGCTGGCAAGCAGGACGCTGGTCTCGGCGCCGTCGGCAATCACCGAAAGAACCGGCGCCTGAAAGAAGATCGAGCGTCCGAGATCGCCGCTCAGCGCCTGGCCGGCCCAATGCAGATACTGGATGATGATCGGCTGATCGAGCCCGAGCTGGCGACGCAGCGCATCGATCTGATCCGGCGTCGCCGTGTCACCGAGCAGGACATAGATCGGATCTCCGGGAATGAGATGAATGAATGCGAAGATCACGACCGATGCTGCAACCAGCGTCGCCGCGGTCGCGCCGCCGCGCTTCAGGGCATAAGACCACATCTGCAGCCTGTCTGTTGCCGGTTAGCAGTGGATAAGCACGTGCGGTCCAGGCATCTCGGACGCATTCGAACCGCACATCATGTGGCCTGCTCCACTATCACTTCGCCGACACGTTCCAGAATGCGGGACCGTTCGGATTGAGTCCCTTCAGTTTCGGTGATGCGATGTCATAGGTGTAGGCATCACCGACCTTCATCGCCGGAACCTGCTCGTAAAACAGAGCCTGGATCTTGTCCCATGCGGCTTTGCGCGCGGCCTGATCCGATGTATTGGTCAGTTCGGTCCGCAGCGCGCTGATCTCCGGACTGTCCCACCAGCCGGGATAGGTTGGATTGAGGAATGTCAGGAGGATCGGATCCGGCTGAAAGCCGTGATGGGTCACATAGATGTCCCACTGCTCGGACTGACCGCGCGTCTTGAGCAGCGTCGCCCAGTCGACGACCATCATCTGGACATTGATGCCGGCCTCCGCGAGTTGCCGCGTGAACACGGTCGCCTCGTCGAAGTGCGCCTGGTAGTTGGTCGAAACCAGCAGGCGGATCGGCGTCCCGGTATATCCGGCTTCCTTCGCAAGCTCTTTCGCCTTCTTCGCGTCGTGCTGGCTGTAAGCATCGGTGCCCGCCGTCGAATACCAGAAGCTGCCCTTCGGAAAGATCGAGCCCTGTGCATCCCAAAGCCCTTGGGGGCCGAACGCGACGCGTTGCGCCTGCGACTTGTCCAGGGCCATCTGGATCGCCCGCCGCAGCTTGTAATTGTCCTTGAGAATGCCCTCCTTCGAGTTCATGAAGAAGAGACCGAAGATCGGCGCGTTGCTGCGCACGACGTGGACGGATTTGTCGGCGCTCAGCTGCTCGAAGAGATCGCCCGAAATCATCTCGGCGTAGTCGTAGTCGCCGGCCTGCACGCCGCTCACGCGCGTGCCGACATCGGGGACCGGAACGAAGCGGATGGTGTCGAAGTTGGCGACTCGCGCGCCGGCGAAACCGTCCCCCTCTTCCTTGCGCGGGACGTAGCGATCGAACTTCTCGACTTCGACATAGCGGTTCGGACGCCATTCCTTGAACTTGTAGGGCCCGGTTCCGATGTAGTCCTTCTGCTCGATCGGCTGAGCGCCGGCCTTGCTGACGATCTCTTCGGGATAGATGGCAAGGCCACCGTTGACGTCGGCGATCAGGCTTTTCCATGCGCCGTTGGGCGCCGCGAGTTTTAGCGTGACCTCGTATTTGCCGCTCGCCTCGACGGACACGGCGTTGCCCATCAGCAGCTTGCCGCGGGCGCCGAACTGGCCCCAGCGCTTCATCGAAGCCACCACGTCGGCGGCCGTCATTTCCTTGCCGTTGTGAAATAGCACCCCTTCGCGCAGCTTGATGACGATGGTCTTGCCGCCGTCATCGACGCGGTCGCTGTCGGCCAGGAACGGGCGCGGGCTATAGGTCGAATCCAGAGCATACAGCGTTTCGAAGACGTGACGGCCGATCACGGCAGCGACATCGGCGGTGGTCAACATGACGTCGAGCGGGGGCGGTTCGCCGATCGTCGCTTCGCGTAGCACGCCGGCTGCATTCGCTTGCGCAGTGAGGAACAATGCCAGCCCCATCGCTGCGGCGCTGCGCATCAAAGCCCCCATCCGGGATTGCATCCTTACTCCTCCCATTTTCATGGTTCGCCCCATTCGGTCCGTTCAGGCAGGCCGGGCTCAAACTGCGCCGGCGCGACACGTGTTTGAAAGTTACAAACAAATCTGACGTCATTTCAAGAGGGCAATCTTGTGGAAAGCGAAAAAGACCCCTAAATTCCGTCCCCGGCGCGCTGCGACGCGAAAGTTTCTTACGAAGTGTCTTGCCCGGTTGACTTGAAGAGCCGCAAGCGAGCACGGGGGTTACGACCGGTGGCACGACCAGCGAAACCAATTGACCGGGCTGCGCGTGGCGGGACGTCCGATCCTGACACCGCTGCGGGCGGACGCGGTGAAGCTCCTTCCGACATCATTTCAGTGGTCAGGCAGATCAGCCCGACGCTTAGCCCCTCCGAACAGCGCGTCGCGGCAACCGTGCTCGCGGACGTCGATTTCGCCGTTCACGCCAGCAATGGCGACCTCGCGCGTCGAGCGGGAGTCAGCGAGCCGACGGTCACCCGCTTCAGCCGTTCGGTGGGCTGCCGCGGCGTGCGTGAATTGAAAGTCAGGCTTGCCCAGGCGATGGCGGTCGGCCGCATCTATCTCGAGCTGCCGCCGCATGTCGGTACCGATCTTGCGCGTCCGGCGCTATGGCAATCGGTATTCCGGGAAATTCGCCGGGCCATCGGCGCGGTCGAACAGCAGCTTCGCAAGGAGGATGTCGAGAAGGCTGCCGAAGCGATTGCCAATTGTTCCAGGCTCGCAGCCTTTGGCGTCGGCGGCGGCTCGACGATCGCGGCCACGGAGATCGAGCATCGTTTCTTCCGCCTCGGGATCGCCGTTTCACATTCCTCGGACCCGAAATTGATGCGGATGATTGCGGCCACGCTCGGCCGCAATGACGTGGTGATCGCCATATCGACGAGCGGGAATGCGGCGGAGGTCATCGAAGCAGCCATGGTCGCCAGGCAATATGGCGCGCTGGTCATCGCGGTCACCAGGCCGGGCAGCCGCCTCGCCGCGATTGCCGACATTGCGCTCGGCATGCACGTTGCAGAGGCGCCCGACGCGCTCAAGCCGACCGCATCACGCTATGCGCTACTCGCCGTGATCGACCTGCTCGCCGCCTCGACGGCGTATTGCAAGCCGCGCGAAGCGCAAACACGCATGCGACGCATCAAATACGAGCTGATGAAAGCCAATGGCAGCGCCGACGACCCGCTCGGCGATTGAGCCGTTGCCGCCTTTGTGCCAGCGTGCGGCGCTACCTTAAGGGGAGAGCGACGAATGGGCCCGATGCGGAACGACATCAGCACACTCAAGATCATCATCGCCTTTCTTCTCGGCTGCGCAGCCGTCCCGGCGGTCCCGGCAACCGGCGGTGCGGCCGACGGGCAGCCTGCGATCCATTGCGAGGGGCTGGCCGGCGTCGGTTTTCCAGGTTCAACACTCGTGATCGAAAAGGCCGAGGCGGTGCCGGACGCGCCGGCAGGGACCGTGCAGGTGCGGCCGGGCGATCCCCAGACCGTGGGCGTTGCAATCTCGTCCTATTGCCGGGCCGAGGGGGTCATCGACCGCCGCAGCGGAGCTGACGGCAAAAGCTACGCGATCGGGTTCGCGATCGCTCTTCCCGATCGTTGGAATGGGCGGTTTCTGTTCCAGGGCGGCGGCGGCTTGAATGGATCGATCCGGCCGCCACTCGGTGCTCAGGCCACGGGCGATGTTCCGGCTCTCGCGCGCGGCTTTGCGGTGGTGTCGACGGACAGCGGCCATCAGGGCGCCGTGTTCGACGGATCGTTCATGGCGGACCAGGAAGCGGCGATCAATTTTGCCCAGGCCTCCGTGGCCAAGGTCACCGCGGCCGCGAAGGCGATCATCGGGCGCTATTATGGTCGGCCGCCGGAGCGGTCCTATTTCGTCGGTTGCTCGACCGGCGGCCGCGAGGGCATGGTGGCCTCGCAGCGTTATCCCGATGACTTCGACGGCATCGTCGCCGGCGCTCCGGCCATGCGCACGGGCCATTCCAATCTCGGCCTGGCCTGGGCCAATTATCAGTTCACGCAGATCGCTCCCAAGGATGAAAGCGGCAAGCCGGAGCCGCCCCGGGCCTTCTCCCCGGCCGACCGCAAGCTCGTCACGGACGCCATTGTCGCGGCTTGCGATGCCGGCGATGGCCTGAAGGACGGCATGATCTTCAATATCCGCGAGTGCCGCTTCGACCCGGCGGTGCTCGCCTGCAGCGGCGCGAAAACGGATGCCTGTCTCGCCCCGGCCCAGGTGAACGCGTTGACGAAGGCCTTCGCCGGCCCAAAAAACTCGCGCGGCGCGCCGGCCTATTCAGCATTCCCGTGGGACAGCGGGATTGCCGCCGAAAATGTGTCGATCCCCGGCATCCTCACGACGGGGGCGCGCAGCCCGGTTGGTCCCGCGGTCTTCGAGACGATCAATGTCGACGAGATCGAGGACCGGGTGGACGGGGATGGAATGCAGCGGCTGCAGAGCACGGCGAACTGGACCAACCTCAACAGCTTCTTCGGACATGGCGGCAAGATCCTCTTCTACCACGGGGTCAGCGATCCCTGGTTCTCTGCGCTCGACACCATCGACTATTACGAGCGCATGGCCGCAAGCTCCGGAGGCCTCGAGAAGGTGCGCGCAAACTCCAGCCGGGCCTATCTCGTGCCCGGGATGGGGCACTGCTCGAGCGGGGCTGCAACCCTTGACGGCTTCGATCTGTTGCAAGCCGTCATTGACTGGGTCGAGCAAGGCAAGGCGCCGGAGGCGGTGACCGCCACCGGTCCGGCTTTCCCCGGCCGCAGCCGGCCGATCTGCGCCTACCCGCAACATGCAACCTACAAAGGTCAAGGCAATCCGGAGGATGCCGCAAGTTTTGAATGCCGTGATTGAGCAGCCGCCGTCCCGCCGCGGCCGAACGAGGCGCTTTGTCGAGCACGCGCCTTCAGCCCTGCCGGAATGAATAAGCCTTTATTCCGTTGATCGTGCTGTCCGAGAGAAGGTCGGCAGGCCTTCGGTGCGGTCCTCGAGCGCCTCGGGGCCCTCGGTCGGCAGCACCTTCGCCCAGTTCAACGCGCCATTGATGTCGTCCTTCCAGATCTCCTCGGGCAGGTCGTAGAGGAACTCGACGCCGTAGCCGTTGGGATCGTGGATGTAGAGGCTGTGGGTCATGCCGTGGTCGATGCGGCGATCGAACTTGATTCCCTTGTTCTGCAGGTAGGCGAGATGGGCAAGCCACGCTTCGCGGCTCGGCAGGGTGATGGCGACGTGATTCACGGCAGAGGGCATGCCGAACATCGCCCAGTCCTTGGGGGGCGGCGGCAGGTCGCGATTCTCGACCAAGGCGAGATCGTGGTGATGGGTCTCGCCAGCCTTGTCGCCTGCGTAGAAGCGCATGGGTGGATTGGGCCGGTCCGGCCGAGGCGTGAGCCGGCCGACCTGGCGGAAGCCGACGATCTCGGTCCAGAAGCGGTGCGATTCCTCGATGTCGCGGACGTTCAGCGCCAGATGATTGATGCCGCGCGGCGTGATCGGCTGGTCCATGGTGTTCTCCAATGCCCGTCGACTCTTATTGGGCCGCCTGTGTGCGCGCCGGCCAGGACTTGCTCGGACCATCTTCCAGCTCCTCAGCGAGGAAGCGTTCGAGAAGCCGGTCGGCGCGCGTGCGGTCGCCGTTCACCTGCAGCGCAATCAGGGCGCGCCCCGCCGAGCCGAGATAGAAGCGCTCGTACTGCTCGTTGCGGCTGCCGAGCGCAGTCGCGGCGAAGTCCCAGGCCAGGCGAAACAGCCGGCTGCGCTGCTCGGCATCGGCACCGACGCCCTTCAGATACTTCTCCAACAGCGGCCGCAGCGTTTCGTCATCCAGCGCCGCCCGCGCCGGCGTGGTCAGCAGATTGTGCGAACCGAGCTGGCGGATGATCTCGTTGGTGCGGGGAAACCAGCTCGGAAGCGCCGCCCGCAGGGCGGCCAGCGGGCGCACGTCGCAGGCCCACATGCCGTTGCCGTAGTCGCGCGCCGCCTGTTCGGCGGCGAATACGGCCGTGCGCGCGAACTCGGCGAACATGGCGATCTCGCCCAGCATCTGCTGCACCTGCGGCTGGCCGATGATGTTGATCGTCTCGGCCATGCGGTTTGCCAGACCCCAGGCAAATTCCAGCTTGGTCTGCGCGCGGATCATGGTCTGCTGCATGATGTTAGGCCACCAAGTGGTCTTCATCACGGAGTTGTAGACGGCGAGATTGGCGTCGATGAACACGCGATCCCTGGGCACCTCGACATCGTCGAAGATGACGAAGGCGTCCTGTTCGTCAAAACGGCTGGACAACGGATGGTCGAACCGATTGCTGTTCACCGCCGCGCTGTCGCGGCAGATGAATTTCAGGCCCGGCGTATCCATCGGAATTGAGAAGCCCAGCGCGTGCTGGGGCGCGGCATCGGGCATGGGTCCGCTGGGATAGACGGCGAGCTCGTCCGCGAACGGCGCCAAGGTCGCCAGCACGCGCGATCCCCGCACCAGAATGCCGTGGGCCGTCTCCTCGACCTTGTGGAGCTGCACCGGATCGTGACCGATCGGATTCCGGCCCCTGGACAGGTCGACGCTCGAATGAATGATCGTATGGGTGAGCGAAAAATCCTCGCGGGCAAGCTTCTTCTGGTAGCGCACCAGATTCTCCGCACCGCGCTCGTTGCCATTGATGGCCCATTCGTCGGCGCGGCCGGCGAAGCCGGCAAAATTGACGTTCATGAAATCGGGCGTGCGGCCCATCAGGCCGACCGAGTATTCGGCGACGCATGCGAGGCCGCGATGGCGGCGCCGCAGGTCTTCCCCGGACCGCGGGATCATGTGGCTGACATTGATCGGCTCGCCGGTCTCAGAGTCGGGCATCAGGCAGACATCGGCATGATGGTGCTGAAGGTCGAAGATTTCGGCGAGCGCGCGGGCGGCGCCCGCAAGCGCCGGATGATCGACGACCGACGACACCTTGTCGCCGCCGACCCAGAGGTCGCGCCTGCCCGCCAGACCACGCAAAAACTGTTCGCCGGTACGTGCCGCCATGCCTGCTCCTGCCGATGCCTGTTAGATCGAGCCTAGCCGAACTGCCCCGCGCCTCAGGCGAGCTCCCTTGTGGCAGTCAGCCGGGTGAGCGCGGCTTTGGCCTCCGCCGTCATTTGCCGCACGATCTCGCCTGCCGGCAGGATCTCGTGGATGTTGCCGGCGCTCTGTCCCGCCGTCAGGCAGGCCTGCTCGATGTCGCCATCGAAATCGCGCGTCGGCAGGATCGCGCTGTAGCGCGGGAGCGGGATGGTCTGTCCATTGAGGACCGTCGAACCGATCACCTGGCCCTCGGCCTCCTTCATGGCCTCGGCTTCCCGCCCCAGCGCCACACGTGCACCGTCATTGATGATCGCCCGCATCGCCTGATGCGGCCACTCGGGCCCGTAGATGGAAAGGATCGCCGTATCGCCGACATCGGCCGACAGCACACGGTCCTTGTAGGCCTCGTGCGCTTCGGCCTCTTGCGAGGCGAGGAAGCGGCTGCCGCACCAGACGGCGTCGGCGCCGAGCACGAGAGCGGCTGCCATGGTCTTGCCATCGACGATGCCGCCGGCGGCAAGCAACGGCAGGGCGAGGAAGCGCCTGCGGATACGCGGAAAGAGCGTCATGGTCGACGCCTCGGCCCGATTGTGCCCGCCGGCCTCGGCGCCCTGGACGATGAGCGCATCGGCGCCGAGTGCGGCCGCCTGCTCGGCTTCGGCGACGCCGCCGATCTGCATCCAGACCTTGATCCCGGCCTGCTTCAACCGTGCGACCTGCGCTGATGTCGGCAACGTCCAGAAGAAGATGGCCAGAGCCACCCGTTCCTCAATGAGCACGGAGAGGTGTTCATCGGTCACGAAGTCGCAGATCAGATCGACGCCGAAAGGCCGTTTTGTCAGGGCCTTGGTCTGTCGGACGAGATCGCGCAGGATTTCGGGCGGATTGATGTCGGAGCCGAACGTGCCGAGTCCGCCGGCTTCGCAGACTGCGGCCGCGAGAGCGGGACGCGCGACCATCGCCATGCCGGCATTGACGATCGGCGTTGTGAGCCCGAAAATTCGGGTGATGGATGTCGAAAACATGATCCAGGATTCCTTTGATCGCATGAGGGTGATCGGCGCGCGCGCCGGCCAAAATCTGACGTCAGGACGGCGCCGCGACTGTCGCGGTCGAGGCGCGTTTCGATCTGCTGATTTGACCCCGTATGGTCCGCGGCCATCGTAAGCCCGATCGCCGAGCGGCGGTGCCCGTGCATTTCACAGAGCGTGGCAATGTCGCAAAAGTCCGCATCTTTGTCGCTTTCAGCAATGACCACCTGTCCGGACATGGAATGATGACGCGGACGCCAGGGCTCGATAGCGCCCGGCCGCCACCACCGCCTCATGTAGTCTGACCGCGTGGATGAGGTCATGATGAGCCGATGAGTAATCGATGAGAACGTTGGGTCATGACCGCAGCGACCATTGCCGATCTGATACGCCGGGGACGCCGCACGACGCTCGCCGGACGCGATGGGCAATTGCGCCTGCTGCGCCAGGTGGCGGCAACCGGAGGACCGGTCGTTGCCTACGTTCACGGCCCCGCCGGCATCGGCAAGACGGCGCTCATGTCGGCGCTGGACGCGTGCCTCGAGGATGATGGTGTCCGTCGCCTGCACATTGCGGCAGGTGCAGTGGAGCCCAGCCCGACGGCTATCCTGACGGCGCTTGGCAGGGCCATTGGCCACGAGGCTCGAACGGTCGCCGATCTTGCAGCGGCGCTCGCGAGCGTCAAGGACGTCACGGTCGTCATGGTGGACGACATCGACACCTGGCGCCTGGCAGCTTCCTGGCTGCGAGCCGACCTTCTTCCCGCGCTCCCCGCAAGCACGCGTTTCGTTCTCGCCGGCATCGTCCCTCCGCCGCCTGCCTGGTCGATCGACTACGGGCCGTACTTCCTCGACATCAGGCTCGCCGCGCTTGCGCGGGCGGACAGCGATGCAGCGGTCGCTGCGGCGGGTCTTGCGGCTGATATCGCCGAGCGCATCTGGCTGCTCAGCGGCGGTCATCCTCTCGGCCTCAGAATGGCGATCCACGCGGCACGTACCGGTTCGCTCGGCACCGCGCGCGACGCCGGCGAACTCGCCAACGCGATCTTGCACGCCATCGGCGACAACGATTTGCGCCGGGCGGTCGAAGCCTGCGCGATCGTCCGGCGCGCGAGCCGTGCCGTGATCTCCGCCATCCTGGAGACAAGCGAGCCGATTCCGCTTTCGCTGCTCGAGGCCGTCGAAGCCCTGCCCTTCGCGACGCGCGATGCGGAAGGGATCTATATCGCAGAGCCGGTACGGCGTGCGATCGTCGACTGGATGTCAGGCGTCGAGCCCGAACGTTATCAGCTGTGGCGCAAGACCGCCGCGGACTGGATCGTCAGCCGCCTTCGCGTGGCCGGGCGCTCCGGCCGTTGGCGTCATATGGCCGATCTTCTGCACCTGTTGGAGCAGCCGGCACTTCGCAACGCGTTCTTCCCGCCGGGAGAGGAAGCGCCCCCTGTCGAACCGGCCCGCGCCGACGATTTCGATGAGATTCTCGAGATCGCCGAACTCCGTCACGGCCCGGGCGAGCGCGCCCGCATCGCGGCCTGGGCTGCGCGTTTGCCGCATCGCTTTTCCGTGGCGAGGGGACCTGGGGGCGACGTGCTGGCCTTCTATCTGTTCGCGCGCCAGGACGATCCGCATTCCGGGCTCGGTGCTGTCGACCCGCAATTTGCCGCGTGGCAGGCGCATCTGGCCGCGCATCCCGTCGCGGGCGAAGTCCTGTTCATCCGCCAGATCGCGGCAAGGGCCGATGGAGCCTTTCCGCCCGGCCGGACCGCCTGCATCCTCGACTTGAAGCGCAACTACGTCGAGCGCTGGGGGGTGGCGCGGATCTACTCCTGCGCATTCGCGGAGGAGCGCGACCTGCTGTCGCGATTAGGGTTTCGTCCGCTCGAACAACCGCAAACCTGCATGCCGGACACCATGGTGCTCGATATCCCCGGCGGCGACATGATCGCGTGGTTTGCGGCTCTGATCGATGCCGGCCCGCGCGGAATCGCCCATGCCGACAAGCTGGATTTCGCGCGCGACCGGCGCGAGATCGTGGTCGAAGGACGCGCCGTCGAACTGACGCCTCTGGAGGCGCAGGTTCTCGGCGATCTGGTCGATCGTGCGCCGGCCGTGGTGCGGCGGGAGGACCTCATCGAGCGCGTCTGGCGCCGCGCCTATGTCGGCAGCAACGTTGTCGACACGGTGGTGCGGACACTGCGCAAGAAGCTGGGTCCAAGACGGGACTGCATTCAGACGGTGTCCAAGGCGGGCTATCGCTACGTCGCGGTCGGCACGCCGGCTGAACCGGGCCGGGCAAGCGAGCAGGCTCTCACCGGCTGAAGGTGTTTTGCAATTCTTGAGGGCGCGCTCGAGCGCGCCATCGCGCCGGAATGAGTAGACATTCCTCCATTGCTCCATGCCGAGCGACAGAGGCGGATGCTCCAGCCAGCTCCGTCACAAGTTCACAAGCGTCTCGTCCCGGCGAGCGATGCTGATGATCGGATCGCAGCTGGCGCGATGTGTCACGGCGAGGCTATACAAGGACTGCACATCAATCGGCTCTTTGAACCTGCATTCGCGGAGCGGCGCGCGGATCCGACCGAGCACTGCAAGCACGTTGACGCAGTTCAGGCGAGTTCATATAAGCGCTAGGAAGTCAGGCATATCTGGCGATACGTTTTGAATGTGCCTGGCTCAGCCACTCGACGCAAGGTGCCGGGATAAGGGCGTGAGGGCTCACGGCCACTCAAGTGGCGCGTTGAACGCGCGTCGCGCCTCTCTCAGGCATGGCAGGCCAATCTGGCGAGCCTCGTTCGGTTCGGAACCGGAGTTGGACTGCGACACGGTTGGTCGACATGAACCTTTCATCGTTCATGGGCGCGGGTTGGGCGTCTGGGCCGCAGCTCCTGTCGGATAATGATGGGATTTTGTTGTGCCGAGCCTGCCGTGAAGGCGTCGACGGCAAACGAGACATCGTGCTGGCCGTACTTCCGGCCGCCGAACATCCAACTCCGCAAAGCCTCGACCGTCTCACGCACGAATATCACGTCAGGGATGAGCTGGACGGCGCCTGGGCAGCGAAGCCGCTGGAACTCGTGCAGGAAGCTTCGCGGACCATTCTCGTGCTCGAAGATCCTGGCGGCGAGCCGCTGAGCTGGCTGCTTGGAGCGCCGATGGAGATCGGGAGCTTTCTGCGCCTCGCCATTCAAATCGCGACGGCCTTGGGCGAGGTTCATCAGCACGGTCTCGTGCACAAGGATGTCAAACCAGCCAACGTCCTGGTGAACCGCACCAGCGGACAGGTGCGGCTGACCGGCTTCGGCTTCGCGTCGCGCCAGCCGCGCGAACGCCAGTCTCCAGCCCCACCCGAGTCCATCGCCGGCACTCTTTCGTATATGGCACCCGAGCAGACCGGGCGCATGAACCGTTCGATCGATTCACGAAGCGATCTGTATTCACTCGGCATCACCCTCTACCAGATGCTCACCGGCTCGCTTCCGTTTGCCGCGTCCGATCCCATGGAACTGGTGCACTTTCACCTGGCGCGGCAACCGGTGCCGCCGAGCGAACGGGTGCAGAATATTCCGGTCCCGGTCTCGTCGATGGTCATGAAGCTGCTCGCCAAAACGGCCGAGGACCGCTACCAGACGGTGGCCGGCGTAAAGCGCGATCTCCGGCGCTGTCTCGATGAATGGCAGGCTCACGCCCGCATCGAGAGCTTCCGGCTCGGCGAAGACGACGTCCCCGACCGGCTGCTGATTCCCGAGCAGCTGTACGGAAGGGCGCGCGAGGTCGAGACGTTGCTCAGCTCCTTCGGTCGCATCGTCAAGAGCGGCGCGCCGGAGTTGGTCCTGGTCTCAGGCTATTCCGGCATCGGCAAATCCTCCGTCGTGAACGAACTGCACAAGGTGCTGGTCCCGCCGCGCGGGCTGTTCGCGTCAGGCAAGTTCGATCAGTACAAGCGCGACGTTCCCTATTCGACGCTGGTGGAGGCGCTCGAGAGCCTCACCCGGCCTCTTCTCGGCAAGAGCGACGTTGAACTCGCAGCCTGGCGAGACGCTATTCTGGAGGCACTTGGACCGAACGCGCGCCTTGTCGTCGACCTGGTCCCGGAATTGAAACTCATCGTCGGCGAACAGCCGCCGGTCCCGGAGCTTCCCCCTCAGCAGGCACAAAGCCGCTTTCAGCTCGTGTTCCGGCGTTTCATCGGCGTCTTCGCCCGACCGGAGCATCCGCTGGTTCTGTTTCTCGACGATCTGCAATGGCTCGACGCAGCGACGCTCGATCTGCTCGCCGATCTGTTGCAGCAGACGGACGTGCAGCAACTGATGCTGATCGGTGCCTACCGGGACAACGAAGTCGATTGCAGCCATCCATTGATGCGAAAGCTCGCGGCAATCCGCCAGGCAGGAGCGAAGGTCGAAGAGATCAAGCTTGCACCACTGAGCTGTGACGACCTCCAACAGTTGATTGCAGACTCTCTTCGCTTGGACCGCGAGCGCGCCGCTCCGCTGGCCCAACTGGTGCACCGGAAGACCGCGGGCAATCCCTTTTTCGCGATTCAGTTCTTGTCTGCCCTTGCCGAGGAGGAATTGCTCGCCTTCGATCACCACACGCCCCGCTGGTCCTGGGATCTCGATCGCATTCACGCCAAGGGATACACCGATAACGTGGTCGACCTCATGGTCGAGAAATTGACGCGCCTGCCGGCCGATACGCAGAAGGCGTTGCAGCAGTTCGCCTGCCTCGGAAACGTGGCCGAGATCGGCGCGCTCACCCTGGTCCGCGGGATATCCGAGAAAGCCGTGCACGCTGAGCTTTGGCAGGCCGCTCGTCTCGGACTGATCGAGCGCCTGGAGACCTCCTATCGGTTCGCGCACGACCGTGTCCAGGAGGCCGCCTACTCGCTGATCCCGGAGGCATTGCGCGCCCAATCGCACCTGCGAATCGGACGGCTGCTGGCAGCGCACACCCCGTCAGAGAAACAGGAAGAGGCGATCTTCGAGATCGTCAACCAGCTGAACCGCGGCGTCGATCTGATCAACTCGCGTGAGGAGCGTGAGCACCTCGCCGAGCTCAATTTGATCGCGGGCAAGCGCGCCCAGGCCGCCTCGGCCCATGCTTCAGGGCTTTCCTATTTCGCCGCTGCTGCGGCACTGTTGACGGACGATTGTTGGCAGCGTCGGCACCAACAGGCCTTCGAGGTCGAAATCAATCGCGCCAAATGCGAGTACCTGACCGGTCAGCTGGCGGCCGCCGAGGTGCGTCTCTCATCGTTGTCAAGACGGGCCGGCGATATGGTCGAGCAGGCGGCGGTGACGTGCCTGCGCATGGAAGTCCTTGTTGCGCTCGATCAGAGCAGCCGCGCGGTCGATGTCGCCATCGACTATCTCGGACATGTGGGCATCACGTGGTCGCCGCACCCGAGTGAGGAGGAAGCAAGGCGCGAATACCAGCGGGTCCGCTCGGAGCTCGGGAACCGCACGACCGCGGAGCTGGTCGCACTGCCATTGATGACTGACCGGGCCTGCCTCGCGACGATGGACGTGCTGACCACGCTCATGGTGCCGGCACTCTTCACCGATCCGAGCCTCTATTATCTGGCTGCGTCCCGCTCGGTCAGTCTCAGCCTCGCGCGGGGTTACAGCGATGGCTCATGCCCCCAGCTCGAATGCCTTGGCCTGGCGGCTGCCACCCATTTCGGCGATTTCGAAGGCGGATTTCGACTTGGGGAGGTGGGCTATGAGCTGGTCGAGCGTCGCGGACTGAAACGGTTTCAGGCGAAAACCTACGTGCTGTTCGGGGCTGCGCTGCTGCCCTGGGGACGGCATGTCCGCGCTGGACGCGATGTGCTGCGATTCGCGTTGCAAGCCGCGAACAGGAGCGGCGACCTGACCTACGCGCAATTCAGCTACGTGAGCCTGACCGCGAATCTCCTTGCCGCCGGCGACCCACTCCCCGAGGTGCAGGGCGTAGCCGAAACGGGCTTCCAGCTTGCGCAAAAGAGCTCGACCGCCAACATCGTTGACATGGTATCGGCGCAGCTCGCATTCGTTCGAACGTTGCGAGGACTGACGCAGAGGTTTGGTCTGTTCAATCATGAGCAATTCGAAGAATCTCAGACTGAAGCCCGTTTCGCAGCGGCTCGGGGACAGGCCTCGACGCCAGAATGCATGTATTTGATACGCAAGCTTCAGGCGCGCTTTCTTGCCGGGGACAGCAAATCCGCCCTCGAGGCCCGCGCCAAGGCAGAGCCGCTCATCTGGACAATGGCCATGTTCGAGCTTGCCGAATATCACCTTTACGCTGCGCTTGCCTGCGCCGCGAACTGTCAATCCGCGCCCGCCGCCGAGGCGGCACGGCTCATGGGCGCCATCCTTGCCCATCACGAACAGCTTTGCGCCTGGGCGAAGAGCTGTCCTGAGAACTTTGACGATCGTGCCACCCTGGTAGGTGCGGAGATCGCGAGGATCGAAGGACGCGAGCTCGACGCGGAGCGCTCATACGAACAGGCGCTTCGATCCGCCCGCGCAAGCGGCTTCGTCCACACTGAGGCGCTCGCCAACGAGCTTGCTGCGCGCTTCTACGCGGCGCGCGGGTTCGAGAAGATCGCCCATGCCTATCTGCGCGACGCACACGATGGATACCTTCGTTGGGGGGCTGATGGCAAGGTGAGGCAGCTCGAACGGCTATACCCGCGTCTGCACATCGCGGACGACGGCGTGGCTGCCGAAAGGGCGAGCGAACGGGTCCAGCAAATGGACGTCACCGCTGTCGTAAAGGCTTCCCAGGCAGTATCAAGTGACATTGAGCTGCCCAGGCTGATCGAGACGTTGATGAAAATCGCGCTGCAAAATGCCGGCGCGGATCGCGGCTTGCTGCTCCTGCCGCGACACAATGACTTCTGGGTCGATGCGGAGGGCCAGTCGCGCGGCGACGAATTCTCGGTCGTGATGCGTCAGGCGCCGGTGTCGGCTCGCGATTGTCCCGACGCGTTGCTGCGCTATGTGGTTCGCACGCAAAAGACGCTCATTCTTGATGACACATCGCATCCCACTCCGCTCTGCGACGAAGCGTATGTGCGTCGCCGGCATCCCAGATCGATCCTCTGCCTGCCGCTGATGAAGCAGGCCAAGCTGACCGGGCTGCTCTATCTCGAGAATACGCTGGCGACACACGCTTTCACGCCGGAACGGGTTGCGGTGCTGGAGTTGCTCGCCGCCCAGGCCGCGATCTCGCTCGAGAACGCCCTGCTCTACGTTGATCTGCAGGAAATCCAGCTTGAACTGGCGCACGCCAACCGGGTCGCCACCATGGGCCAGCTCACCTCCTCGATCGCCCATGAGGTCAACCAGCCGATCAGCGCGGTCGCCATCAACGCTGATGCGGCGCTGAATTGGCTCAGCCTGACGCCCCCCGACGTCGAGGAAGCGCGCCTTTCAATCGAGCAAATCATCAAGGATGCCCATCGCAGCAGTGAAGTGATTGCCAGAACGCGTGCACTCGTCAAGAAGACACCTCAACGCAAGGAACGCTTCGATCTCAACGAGGCAATCCACGAGGTCGTTGCTCTGACCGGCGGCGAAGCATTGAAGAGCGGGATCAGAGTGAAGACGCAACTTGCAGACCGTTTGTCGCTCATCGACGGCGATCGCGTGCAGTTACAGCAGGTGTTGCTCAATCTCGTCGTCAACGCGGTCCAGGCCATGGCCACCGCCGCGGACGCGACGGGAGACCTGCTCATCACGACAGCTGCAACGGGGTCGAATCTCGTGCTCGTGCGGGTGGCCGATTCCGGGCCAGGACTCGATCCAACAACACTGGAAAGTGTGTTCGACCCTTATTACACCACCAAGGCCGAGGGCCTTGGCATGGGGCTCGCAATCTGTCGCTCAATCATCGAGGCGCACGACGGGCGCTTGTGGGCGAGCGCCAACAAGCCCCGCGGCGCGGTATTTCAGTTCACTTTGCCGACCAACGAAGGAGCCTGACGGACAGAGTCCGAGCCACGCGAACTGCCCCGGCTGCTTCCGGCTGGAGCGTTTGCCGGGTGGGACTTGCACCCACTGGAAAGCGCCGCCTTGTCACGGCGCACACCCGAAGCCGACGTCTACCGGATTGCACGAGGTGGATCAGTTTCAGTAAGTCCATCTCTTCGATGAGCAAACGGCTTGCGCAAAGCGGCCTCAATTTGAATGCGCATGTAGTCCGCTCGGTGCTCCTCGGAAGGGGAAGCCCCCTCTCGACAATCCGGCCAGCTTCTTCGGTGGCCGCTCGCTCGCCATGGAAGACAAGCTTGCGGGAAAGCCTTGGCTCAAACTCTCCCAGGTCAAGGTCGGGTGCTGAGGGCACAGCGGACTGTCTCGCACAGGCCGCACACTCCCGAATCTGACCCAGAGGCGTCGTCCGCAGATGGGAACTTTAAAGAGAGCAGAAGATTGCCCTAAATTAGGCTGGGCCACCGGTTCCTGGCGGAGGAGCCTAAAATGCCTTCAGTCGATCAATGCAAAGCATATGCTGCGGAATACAAAATCCTGGGAAATGATCGAGGAAATTCAGCTCGCCGATCTGCTGTGCTTAGGAACATTGCACATAGCTGGACAGCACTAGGGCACCAGCTTGAGAGCCTTGCGGACATCGCGAAGTCGGAAGGAAAGTAAGGTCGCCTCCGTATTCAACAGTTGGCGGGCTCTTTCATTCAAAATGTCACCGATTGGCCCGACTGAGAAAATCTGCACGGCTGAACTGGGGAGATGTCCGCTTTTGCGCAACGCCGACATCGCCCAGAAGCAGCTCTATGCCCAACTTCCACAATATGGCTCTAGCGGCGAACCCCAACGCGATTGACGCCACCGTTGAGGTTGGCTGAACCCACCGTGTGTGCGCGGACAGTGGCTCGCGCGACGGGGCGGGGCCGAAGCACGACGCCAGGCCTTGCGACGCAACCTCCTGGATAGCCGACATACGTGCAGTACACGACCGCGCCTGCCGGCTCGCTGCTGACCGTCACACCTGCAATTCCCAGCACCGCGCTGAAAGCGAGACCGGCGAATGTTAGCTTTGCAAGAGATCGAAATTCCCGCATGAACGCCTCCTGATTTTACCGTTGCAATCGATGCCATGCTGTCGGATGCAACACGGTCGGCTTCCGCAGCACGACAGCATTGATTTACATCAAGGCCGGCAAGTCGACTTGCGATGTCGCTGGCGATCGAATAGCAACACAGACATTCTCCTATCGATCCCGCTTGAGCAGTCGCGGCCGCCATCATGAAGACGGCTATTGTGAAGGGTTTCGGATGCCGGCCGCTTGAAGGATGGCGCCGCGTGTTCGGCGGCCGGCGTCCGAAAGCCTCCAAAGGAGGAAGCCTCGCTGGTGGACGTGTGCCGTGCCACAGCCTCGAGCTCGCGGATAAGGGGAGATCCTGAGCCAGTCGAACTGACGTCTCGTTCGTGGAGGAGATAATGAAGCGTGCCGTGCTGATGATTCTGATTTTAGTAATGTTTGGCGCTCGCTCCGAGATCCTGGCCACTGACTGCTCATCCTACTACATTTCCGAGGTCAATATCGTGTCGGTGGCCGATACCGAGGCTGGAAATGTTCAGACCTATGTTGGGTTTGGACATTCCAAGGAAGAGTCAGAGCAGAACGCCTTGGGGGCCTGCTCGCATGTTCGTTTCGACCTGCAGACTTGCTTGGAATCGGATCGCACCTCGGCCCGCAACGCCTTGTCGGACTCCGCGGACAATTCGCTTCATCTCAAGTACATGAAAGCGGTGAAGCGCATCACCGGTTGCGGCTAGGCTGAGACTACGGCGCGTGCAGACCGGTCCGATATCACCGTCCCGAACGAAGCAAACCGCTCCATCTGTTCGCTGTTCGGCTCGCTTGTGTGCTACTCGGCGTGCTGCAGAGTGGCAGCCAGGCGATTTCAAAAATCGGGAGTTCGCCTTCCGAGGCGGCATCTGGCCTGGCATCGGGTCCACGCAAACTGACTTGCCCTCGAATGCGCCATCTGCACCGAGCCACGCCAATTTGGCTTCTTCGCTTCAGTATGTCGGCGAGCCCGCCAAGCGAATGTCAGGCACAGGCCACACTAGATCTTGAGTTTGCTAGTGTCCCTTGGTTTCTGACGTACGTAAACGATAGCGCCGCAAGGTGACCCGAACGTCAGAACCGGGACTGCCGAGAGATGGCGGCGTACAGGCCGCCATCTCCGACGCACACATTAGTACTGATGCTGATTCGGGCAGATCCAATTGCCATAGTTGTTTTGATAGCAGCCGTTGTTGTAGTAGTTGTTGTTGTAATATCCGTACGCACCTGCTGCCGCTGCACCAACGGCGGCACCGGCCGCGACGCCGCCCCACGGACGATAACCATAACCATACCTTCCACCATAACCCGCATATCGTCCGCCATAACCTACGCCCGGACGCGCGATCGGGCGGGACACATGAGCATAGCGCCCACCAGCATAGCGCCCACCGCCAACACGTCCCGCATGAACGGCCCCGCCACGATATGCGCCACCGTGGAAGCCTCCAGCGCGGGCGCCTCCAGCGCGAGCGCCGCCGCGCGCAAACGCATCATCGGGAACCAGGGTTGCGCCAACCAGCACGAGTGCTGCGAGAACAATGAGAGCATAACGAAGCATCGCATTTCTCCTCTTGATTGGGGTGCTGTCTCTTCCTTGGCGACGGGTTCGTTCGGAACCGCTGAAGCATCGGGCCTACATCGGACCCGGCACGCGCTCATGCACAAGAACAGCACCTGTCTGACAATTCGGTGTGCCCGCGTTCAGTGCTTGAGATAGATCAATGATGCAAGCCGATCCGGCGGGGCAATCTGTCACTGCCCTATGGGACAATGGCGGCTTTGGTTTATTGTCTAGTCGCCGATCACATGACTTGACGCGACCTCTGACGCCGATTGCTGTTTGCTCAACTCATATCGGCGTGCGGTGAGCTACCGGGGTTCGATCCGAGCCTGGCGGTTTGACCAGTTTCGGGTCATCCCAGGCGCTTGGCCGCGACCGGCCTCCGAGCTAGCTAGTGCACATCGCGCACGGGGCCCATGAGTCAGCATTCCTTACGTGTGTCCTTGCTACGTATTGCCGTTGTGGTTGAAAAATGGCGATCTGTTGCGCTGAGGCAACACAATCCAGGCAGCAACTAGGCTAAGCTTCAACTTGGAATTGATGATTTTTGCGGTCGCGACGGCGCAGACCAGGAGCGACGGGGTTGGAGATATCGAATGAAGAGATTTTGGTTGGTTCCAGCGGCACTTGCCGCACTCGGCCTGGCCACCCCGGCGTCGGCCGCTGATTTGGCTGCTAGGCCCGTCACTAAGGCCCCTCCTGCCCCGATCGCCATGGTCTACGATTGGAGCGGCTTCTACATTGGCGGCAACGCCGGCTGGGGACAGGCCCGCGCCTGCTGGGATTTCGTTGACGCGTTCGGAACCGTTTTCAATGAGGGCTGCCGCAATGGATCCGGAGGAATG
>Ga0070709_10000469_pt1 | contig 23952 bp, 22 predicted proteins | sample LARL51metaG_FD_65449 | JGI IMG/M metagenome (GOLD analysis project Ga0070709, IMG submission 65449) | Corn, switchgrass and miscanthus rhizosphere microbial communities from Kellogg Biological Station, Michigan, USA - LAR L5-1 metaG | ecosystem: Host-associated > Plants > Roots > Rhizosphere ... | reverse complement strand
GGGAGGACCATCTCGTCAATCTGCTGCATCGGGATGTGGCCTGCTTTGGCGTCGGCTAGCAGATGCTTGAGATATGTGCCGCTAGCCATGTCCATGTTCAGGCCTGCGGAGAAAGCTTTCATGGCGGCGTCCTGGCCATCGCGGGCGTAGCCGTGGGTGATTAGGCTATGGACGGCATTGGCATCGCTGACGACAAATCCGTTGTATTTCCAGGCGTCGCGGAGAACATCGTGCAGAAGCCAGCGGTTGCCGCTGGCAGGGACGTCGTTCAGGTCCATGTAGGCACTCATGAAACTGCCAACCCCGGCATCGGCGGCGGCCTTGAAGGGGACAAGGTAGGTGTTCCACATCTGCTCTTCGGGGATGTAGACGGAGTCGTAATCGCGGCCGCCGTCGGCGGCGCCGTATCCGGCGAAGTGCTTGGCGCACGCCAAGACTTTGTCTGGCGCGCCGAGTTGGGCTCCCTGGAATCCGAGCACTTGTGCGCGGGCGATGGCGGCTCCGAGATAGGGATCTTCTCCGGCACCTTCGACCATCCGGCCCCAGCGGGCATCGCGGGCGATGTCGAGCATGGGGGCAAAGGTCCAGGTGATACCTCCTGCACGCGCTTCACCGGCGGCCACGGCTTGAGCCGATTCGACGAGCTTGGGGTCCCACGAAGAGGCCATGGCGATCGGAGCGGGAAAAATCGTATGGTAGCCATGGATTACATCGAGCCCGAAGATGATCGGGATGTGATGGGGAGACTTATCGACCGCGATATGTTGCATGCGGTTGATCTGCTTCGGGTCGGAGACCCAGAGCACCGATCCCGCGCCGTAGTTGCTGATGACTTCCTCCGGATTGCCGACCTGCTGGATGAACTCGGGGATTGGAAAACCTGGGAGCTGCGAAAGCTGGGCGATCTTCTCTTCGATGGTCATCTGCTTCAGGAGGTCTTTTGCGTTCGGGCGAGCCTGGGCAGAGATCCTGGATGTACAGAGTGGGATGACAGGCAATAAGACGATCAGGAACGAGAACAGCAGGGAACGACGCTGCGATGGGGAATCGGACATGGATTCGTTTTCTCCTCCGGGAGCGATGCCTCGGAACACGTTCGTAACCTGATGATTGAGGCGAAAAGAGTGTAAACCTTTGAAGGAAAAAGGTCAGTGCGTTCAACGGCCCTTTGAATGTTGATTAGAAGGGGTGGAGGCGGTAGAGTCTAGGAAGATCTAATTTGGGGCATCCTATGTCAAGTCAACTGAAAACCTATCTGAAGTTTGGCGGAGCGACCGCTTTCATCCTTTTGCTGCTCGCCTACCTGGCCTACACCGGCGTGCAGGACAGCAAGAGCTATTACGTGACCATCAAGGAACTGCATAAGATGGGTGACGGCGTATATACGAAGCGGTTGCGGGTCGCCGGAAATGTGCAGCCGGGATCAATCAAGCGGACGGGAACCCATGTGCAATTTGTTCTGGTGGAGGAAGATCAGAATCTGTCGGTCGACTACACCGGGGCCGAGGCTCCTCCCGATACGTTCAAGGATGATTCCCAGGCGTTGGCCGACGGCAGCTTTGGGCACGACGGTGTGTTTCACGCAAAGCAACTGCAGGCAAAGTGCGCGTCGAAGTATGCTCCGAAACAGCCCGGGGCGGCTCCGGCAGCTACGCCAGCCAAGAGCATGACGCAGGTGCAGACGAGTCCCGCGGAGCGGGCGAATTAGTACTTCTGCGGGTTTAGAAGTTATAAATCGGAGATCCTTCGCTCCGCCTGAAAAACGGCTCCGCTCGGGATGACGCCCTGATTGTTATTGCCTGAGCTCACCCGATAGCGGCGTGTTGTCTCCGGCGATTCTGTCCTTTGCAAAACTAGTCTGAAATCCATAGATTGCTTTCAGTGAATGCCGCCACCAGTGTGCTCGCACCCGCATCGATGATTACCGTCAAGAACGTGATCAAACAGTTCGGGCGATTTGCGGCGTTGCGTGGCGTATCGGCTGAATTCGACCAGGGGCGGTTTCACGCGATCCTGGGCGATAACGGGGCGGGGAAGACTACCTTGTTGCGCGCTCTCGCCGGCCTGGCGCAGCCGACGCAGGGAACGATCTCGATCTTCGGGAAGAATCCGCGGGACGCCTGCCGGGATCTCGGCTACATGGCGCATCCATCGCTGCTGTATGACGAGATGAGCGGGATGGAGAATCTGAGGTACTTCGCGGGGCTGTACGGTCTCGAAGGCGACACTCGGTGCGCGGAGGCGATTCGGGCGGTCGGGCTTGATCCGGAACTTACGCGCGGAGTCGGGCAGTATTCCCAGGGCATGCGGCAGAGAATGTCGCTGGCGCGAGCGATCTTGCACGATCCGAAATTGCTGTTGCTGGATGAACCTTTTTCCAACGTGGACGTTCACTCGGCGCGCGAGATGGTTGGCTTACTCAAGAACATGCGCGACGCGGGAAAGACGATTTTTGTGGTGACGCACCAGGCGTTGCTGCTGGAGGGCGTTGCTGACGAGTTCGTATGGATGCAGGCGGGGCAGATCGTGGACAGGACCGCCAGCGCCACCACTCGTCGTGAGAGCGTGCAATGAGCTCGTTCTGGGCAGTCCTCTCGGCGACGCTGGTGAAAGACATCCGCCTGGAATGGCGTTCGAAAGATGCCCTGAACGCAATGCTGTTTTTCTCATTGCTGGTCGTGGTCATCTTTGTTTTTTCGTTTGACCCGTTGGCGGAAGAATCCCGACACATTGTGGGCGGGCTGGTGTGGGTGGCGTTTCTTTTCGCCGCGGTGGTGGCGTTAAACCAGACCTGGGCGCGAGAGTTGCGGAACCAGGTTCTCGATGCATACCGGGTTTCGCCCGCTCCCGCGAATGCGTTGTTCATGGCCAAATCGGTCGGCAATTTTCTATTCGTAAGCGTGCTTGAGGCGCTGATGACGCCGCTATTCGTTATTTTTTACAACTTGCACGTGCTCGGCCCAGCGTGGCAACTCATTCCCATTGCTCTTCTCGGGACGTGGGCGCTGGTGGTGAACGGAACCTTCTTTGCCGCGATGTCAGTGCGAACCCGCAGCAGAGAAATCATGCTGCCGTTGTTGCTCTTTCCGATCTCGATTCCTGCAGTGCTCGGGATGGTGGCAGGAACCACGGCGGTACTTACCGGGGAGAATTCCGCGCACTTCTATATCGTGTTGCTTCTGACCTACGATGTAGTGTTTACTACGGCTAGTCTGGCCTTGTTTGGGACGATCTTACACGCAGAATGAAACGCCTTTTTCCGATCCTGTCGATCGTGACGGTAGCGCTGTTGGGTTATGCGCTATATCAGGCCCTGGTGGTTGCGCCCACGGACGCGTTGCAAGGGGACGTTTATCGCATCATTTACTATCACGTTCCTTCCGCCTGGACTGCCTTTCTACTCTTCTTCATCAATTTTGTGGCGTCGGTGCGATATCTTGCGCGTTCCAAGGCGTCCACAGAAACGGCTGTGAAGTGGATCGCGATTTTCATTGGTGTGGTTGGATTCATCGCACCATTTCTTCCGCCGGTTCGGGCAAAAATCCCGGCAGGCATGGAACCCAGCGCGGTGGCGACCACGATCGTGCTGATTCCGGTGTTCTATTTCCTCGTCGGTAAATTGTTTCCTGGCGACAAACTGGATGTCTTGGCCCTGACGAGTGCCGAGGTGGGCGTCGTCTTCTGCACCATCGTACTGGTGACCGGGCCATTATGGGCACGGCCAGTCTGGGGAATTTGGTGGGCGCCTGGTGATATTCGGCTCACTTCGACCCTGGTGATGTGGCTGATTTACGTCAGCTACCTTGTGCTGAGACGTTTCTCAAACAGCGCTCAGACACAAATGCTGGCGGCGGCTCTGGCAGTCTTTGGGGCGCTCGACGTTCCACTGGTGTATCTCTCGATCTGGTTCTTCCGGACGCAGCATCCGCAGCCGGTGATCGGCGGTGGTGGGCAGATGGATCCCCGGATGCTTCACGTGCTGCTGCTCAGCTGGATGGCCTTTCTGCTCTTCGGATTTCTCGTATGCTGGTCACGATTCCGGCTGGAATTACTGAAGCGAGAGGTTGAGCAGGCGCATGCGATGGAGTCTCTCGTCGGGGCTGAAGCTTCGTCGAGCACCAGTCTTCCGTTGAGCAGGAGTGCACGATGAACGCAGTTCGCTTCTTATTCGGGGCGTACATTGCGACCTGGGTGATTCATTTGTTCTACATCGGGACGCTTGTGAGCAGATTCAGCAAACTGCGCCAGCAGTTGCGGGAGTTGGGCAAGGGCAAGTAGTGGTGATCTGACTGATTTGTTTCTTTCGCTCCTACGGAGCTCTTTCCTGATGCTTATAGCGACCCACGGCTCGCGCCGTGGGCTGCATTCTGTCGCCGCTTCGCGGCTGCCTCCAGAATGCTTCCAGAAAGCGCGGATAAGGCAACAACGTTTGGGACAGACGTGTGCCAGCGCAACTATTTTGACTGTTTATGCACTGAAACGCTGCTCTCGGCGACTCTCGGTTCCTTCACGGCATATTTCAGCAAGCACCACAGGGCACGAACACCGTCTTTCCAGCCAATCTTCTTTCCTTCCGCATAGGTGCGGCCCCAATAGCTGATGCCAACCTCGTAGACTCGCAGGTTCCGTTTGGCGATCTTCACCGTGACTTCCGGTTCGAAGCCGAAGCGGTTTTCTTCGATGGGAATCGACTGGATGACCTCGCGGCGGAAGACTTTGTAGCAGGTTTCCATGTCGGTCATGTTGAGATTGGTGATCATGTTCGACAGAAGCGTGAGAAGCCAATTGCCGATGGAGTGCCAGAAGTAAAGGACGCGGTGAGGGCCTGCGCCTAGAAAGCGTGAGCCGTAGACGACGTCGGCCTGACCGCTCTCGAGTGGTTCGAGCAGGCGGCGGTAGTCCGCAGGATCATATTCAAGATCGGCATCCTGAATGATTACGTAATCACCAACGGCTTCCTGAATCCCGCGGCGAAGTGCAGCGCCCTTTCCCATATTTTGCGGTTGCAGAAGAACGTGCATTTGGGGGAACTGCTGCTGAAGTTCAGCGAGTATTTCGCGGGAGCCATCGCTCGACCCGTCATCGACACAGAGTAGCTCCAGTTCGAGGCTGACCGAAACAACGCGTTCGACCACGCGGCGCAGCGTCGCCTGTTCATTGTAGACGGGCATTACGACTGAGAGTTTCATAGAAGGCGGGTAGCGATTCTAACAGAGAGCATCGAAGCCATCGAAGTACGGCACTCAGTGGGTCGGGGTTAGGCGCAAGACGAGATCGCGACGACTGAGGATTGCTACACCTGTGACCGGCGACGTTTAGCCCTCTAATTGGTGGTATTGCTTTTCAGCTCATTCTGGAGGGCTGAGAGGAAGTCGGGAGTGCTGCTGGAGCGAAGGAATTCATAACCTTCGATCATGGCGGCCACACCGATTCGAGCGGAGGGCAGCGGGTGCTCGACGCGAATTACACGAGCGCCAAAGCGCACACGAACGGCATCGGTCAGAGTCACATGAGGCGGGAAGGTCAGTGTCACCTCAAGTTTGGTTCCGGCAGACACGGACCGGTCCAGGAAAAAAAATACGCCGCGGGCACTCACGTTCTGTGTTTCGGTGTGGTATTCCGAACTGCCTTCCAGTCGAACGATGGCGGGCAGACGCATATCAAAGCGCCGCATCGCCCGACGTTCCTGTGCGTTTGGCTGCATCGAATCCCGACTGCCGGTTGCCTCTGTTCCAGTGAATCGCAAACCGCAACATCCCCAGATTGAAACTTCGCAGCCCCCAATTTATAGAATCGCCAGCCGTTTGCAACAGCAAAATTCCATTCGAGCCGAGTCGGTAAATCCGCAAGGGTGTTGCAGAAGCCTGTGTCGAGCGGAGGCTGATCCTCATGTCTGATCCCCGCCTTCGAGACACTCGATTTTCCGTGACGCAACTTTGGCGCCGTCACCGGGTTGATTCCGACATCTTGAATTCTGCGCCATCCGGTCCCAACCCGGGTGCCGAATGACATTCGCGTAGGGTTTCGATGAAAGCGAATAACACACTTCTGGCAAACGCCATGGTTTTAGCTCTACTAGGAATTCTGGCGGGAGCCGTAGCCGGTATTGGTGTGGGCTTATTGACGGGCCGGTCTCCGGCGCCGTCAAGCACTGGCAGTCAATAGCGCTTTAAGAATTTTGCCGGGCGACACGCATCTTACGGGACTATGCCCCGCATCTGACCACTCTTAGGAGCGAGGAGACTTGCGTTTTCGCGTTCCCGATGGGCGCAATAGGTGGGCCCGGCTTGACTTGCCTATCCTTCAGATGTTTAAGTAGTTACTTAATTTTTCCGCCAGTTCCAGTGACCAGAAAGCTGCGGGCGACGCTCGCCCGGGATACACCGGCGCGAAGATTCTGCATACGAGTGCAACCGTCAACTCATCAGTGGTCTCGTCAAAACGATCTGGGCGGTAGCACTTGCACCAGAGCGGACCTGAATACATCGGAGGAAGCGTGAACGTAGATCGCCGCAGGTGGGGCACGTCCGTGCCCGGAGTTCGCATTATGGCCGCCGCCTTGGTATTGCTAGGGGCCGGGTGTGCTTTTCTCGGGTGGGGATTCCGGCCTGGCACTGCTTTGACCGATGGCGCGAATATGACGGTGCCAGGCAATGTGCTTTCGGGTCTTGGGCTGAATTCCGGCGACGTCGAGTCCACGGGAGACATTAAGGGACAGGCGCATTCGATTCTTGCAGGACTACCTCTTATTTTCGAGCCGAACCAGGGACAGGGATCGTTGGACGTAACCGATAACCGCGCCAGGTTTGTGGCGCATGGTTCCGGATACAGCATGGTTCTCGGTGACGATGGAGCGATTCTGAGCCTGGCCTCGCGAGGTCAAGCGGGCAATCATATTTCTCGCCTTTCTAGTCGTGCAGAAACGTTTCAGATGAAACTTGTGGGCGCAGATCCGAAGGTTGTGCCCGCCGCTGCCCAGCAACTTCCTGGCAAGAGCAACTATTTCATCGGGAGTGACCCGACAAAGTGGCGCCGCGGGATTCCCCAGTTTGCGCGCGTGCGTTACGAGAGCGTTTACCCTGGGATCAATCTCGTTTTCTACGGCAATGACGGGCATCTGGAGTATGACTTCCAGGTGGCGGCAGGTTCAGATCCCTCCCAAGCAGAACTGGAATTTGATGGCGCGAAACATCTTGCGGTGGAAGATGGAGCGCTGGTGGTTCGCGGGGAAAGCGGAAGTATCCGGCTCGACGCACCGACCGTTTACCAGAATTTCGACGGACGGAAACAACCTGTGGAAGGTGCTTTCGTGCTGCGAAGTCGGAATCGAGCAGGGTTTGCGGTGGGCGCCTACGACCGTTCGCGGGAATTGATCATTGATCCAATCCTGAATTTTTCAACGTACTTTGGCGGGAACGGCAACGAGCACTTTACCTCCGTCGGGGTGGACAGCGCCTTCAACATCTATCTTGCAGGTTCCACAACGTCAACCAATCTCCCAACGACCACGGGCGTCGTTCAGACCACCCTCGCAGGCGCGCAGAACGTATATATCGCGAAGATTCAGCCTCCTCTGAGTTCAGTAGCAGCTCAGTTGCTGGATTTGACCTATCTTGGCGGAAGTGGGACGGATTATCCGGTGGGTCTCGAAGTCGACGGGGCGGGGAATTCGTTTGTTGCCGGGACAACGACTTCCGGAGACTTTCCAACGACGATCACGAATGCATATCAGTCTGTCCCGGCGAGCGCGGGCACGCATGTGTTTGTGACCGAGTTGCGCAATGATTTTGCGCAATTGAACTATTCGACGTATCTCTCGGGAAACGGGACGGACATCGCCAGCGGCATGACGATTGATTCGGCCGATCAGGTATATGTGACCGGGACGACCACGTCCATCGAGACGCAGACGACCGATCAGTTTCCGGCCAGCAATCTGCCGCAAGCTCTGCCCTTCCAGAGTACGTCAAGGGCGCCAGGACTGCCGCAGTTCTTCGTGACCAAGGTCAATACGACCGCACCCAAGAATGCCAGCATCCGCTACTCGACCTATTTTGGAGGAGGCACTTTCAACACTGCCACTCCGATCGCAGTGGGTGGTGGCATTGCTGTAGACACGAACCAGAATGTCTACTTCAGCGGAACGACGAACTTCACTTTCTCGGGATGCGACGGCTGCAGCACCACCGATTTTCCGATCCTGAACGCCTATCAGCCCTGTCTCGACACGCCCACCAGCACGACGATCTTGAATCCTCAGTCGTGCGCGAATAGCACAAACCCAATTGCTACGGATGCGTTTGTGGCGAAGTTAGATCCCAATGCCGTGCAAGGACAACAGTTACGGTGGTCAACTTACATCGGTGGTACCGATGACGATTCGTCGGGAGCGATAGCACTCGATTTAGGCTCGGCCAACGTGTACGCGGTCGGGACGACGAACTCGGCGGACTTCGTGAATACGGGCGTGGTGAAGTCGTACGCTTCGTACCAGGCGTGTCTGAACAATAATCCCCTTACTCCGGCTAGTGGATCGGTCACATGCAACGCGACGGCGACTTCGCACACGGATGCATTCGTGACACGTTTGTCGAATCCAGCCAACATCTCCGGTACGCCAACGCTTGTTGCCCTTAATTACTTCTCGTATCTGGGGGGGGGGAACGACGAACAAGGCCTTGCCATTACGGTGGATTCGAATCGCGGAGCTATGATCACGGGTTCGACGACATCGCCGGCATCATTCACCGGCACCACTCCGAATGCTGGAACCTTTCCCGTGAGTCCTTTTCCCAGCTCAATTCAGAGCAATCTGAACGGGACCCAGGATGCGTTTATTGCGCGCCTGAATACTGGAGCGGTGGTTGGACAGACCACGAGTGCTTCGTGGGCCAGTTTCTTCGGCGGAACCGGATTGGAATCGGGAACTGGTATTGCTCTCGATGTGAATCAGGATTCGTATCTTGCCGGCGAGACCAACTCGACGGATCTGCAGGTTGCCAAAGCGGAGCAGGCAAACAATGGAGGGGGCTACGATTCGTTTGTAACGCAATTCGGAACCGCACTCAGCCTTTCCATCCAAGGTGTCCTGACCCTGGGAACGAACCAGCAATACATTAGCGCTGGTAACCCTGCGACCTTTACGTACACGGTGACGAATAACGGGCCCGATACGGCAACCGGAATCGTGGTTACGGCAAATATGAATTCAACGGTAACCAACGTTCAGTTTTCGAACGTGAGCGCGACCATCAGTTCTGGAACGTGCGGAGCCGGAAACTCCTCGAGTACGGGCATCAGTTGCGGTCCGATTTCGCTGCAATCGGGATCGACGGCAACAGTGACCATTACAGCGACGCCGACGGCGAGCAGCACCGGAAATTTTCCGGTGAATTTCAACGGCGGCACGGTGCAAGCGATCGCGCCGGGAAATATTGTGCTGGCGCAAACGTCAGTTCCGGCTAAGATGTCGGACTTCGGCATGGGCGTCACTCCGAGTAACCAAGCGGTCACGGTGGCTGGAGGGACGGCCACGTACTCGGTAACGCTAACGCCGAAACCGGTTTTCACATCGAGCATCAGTCTGTCGTGTTCCGGGCTGCCGGCCGCTTCCACTTGCAATTTCACTAGCCCGTCGGTCACGCTGACTAGCACGAGTCCGGCCACATCGACGCTGAATATCGTTACTACGGCACGTCCAGTGACGACGCCTGCAGCAAGTATGTGGGTTCGTCAGTTCTATGCTCTCTGGTTAGCATTCCCGGCTTTGGCGTTCGTAACTTTCGGACGAGATCGAGGGCGCAGGCGGATTCTCGGAATTAGCTTGTTGTGTCTGATTTTCGCGATGCTTCTGCTGCTGCCTGCGTGTAGTCACAGTTCGACGCAAAATCCGGTCAGTGGAACTCCGGCGGGAAACTACACGATCACCGTAACTGGAGCATCTGGCGGTGACTCGAAGACCCAGACCATCGGACTGAGTGTTCCGTAGAGAGTTCGCGGAAAAAAGAAGAAGCCCGCAGCGAGTGCTGCGGGCTTTTGATTTTTTGGTCGAAGGTCAGGCGCCAGCGGAAAGTTTGTGGTGTCCGCGCGCCTCGGCAATTCCGTACTGGCGAATCTTGTAGAGGAGAGCCTTGTAGCTGATCTGCAGGATCGCCGCTGCCTGCTTGCGATTCCAATTCGTCTGTTCCAACGCGCGAGTAATAGCGAGCGCCTCGGCTTCGTCCTTGGCAGAGCGGGCCAGAGATTTCAGGCCTCCCGGCTCGCCTGTTTTGGAAGGGTCGCCCGGTACGCCTCCGGTGCCGTCGTTGCGCGGCAGTAGTTCCGAGACCGCAAGATTTTCATCTCCTAGAATCAGATACCGCTTCAGAAAGTTATTCAACTCGCGCAGATTGCCGGGCCACGAATGATTGTGGCAAGCCTCCAGCAGAGCAGGGGAAAGCGGCAACGGCGGACGCGCATAACGCTCGGCCATGCGGGTCATCGAATGTTTGAGCAAGATAGGAATTTCTTCACGCCGGTCGCGCAGAGGCGGCAGGCTCAACGTGAACGCGTTGAGACGATAGTAAAGATCTTCGCGCAACCGTTTCGTGGCGAGCGCTTCAGGAATATTGATGTTGGTCGCGGCGAGAATGCGCACGTCAACTTTGATAACGGAGCGGCTGCCGAGTCGTGAGAACTGCTGATCCTGTAAAACGTGCAGCAGCTTTGCTTGCAGAAGCGGCGGCATTTCGCCAATTTCGTCGAGCAGAATGGTGCCCTTATTGCAAAGTTCGAATTTGCCGGGCTTGGCGTGAGTGGCACCGGTGAATGCGCCCGGTTCGTATCCGAAGAGTTCGCTTTCCAGCAGGTCGGCGGGAACGGCCGCACAGTTCACTTTCAGAAACGTGCGATGCGCGCGCGGAGAAAGCTTGTGAATCAGCCGGGCGAGGACTTCTTTTCCCGTACCGCTTTCGCCCAGGAGAAGGACGGGAATGTCGACATTGGCGACCAGCGCTGCTTGCGAACGGATCTTCCGCATGGCAGGGCTAGCGGCGATGAAAAATACGTCATCCGCAAGTTCTTCGACCTCACCGCTGAAGCTCTGCTTGCCTCGTCCGAGGCTTAGATCGATGACTGCATCAAGTTCAGCCTTCTGGAACGGTTTGGTGAGATAGTCCTGCGCGCCCAGCTTCATGGCCTGTACAACTTTGCGAGTGTCGTTGACACAAGAGAGCATCACGACCTTGGTGCCTGGCCGCTTTTGGCGCACTTGTTCGAGCGTTTGCAGACCATCGATGCCCGGCATGAGCACATCTAGCAACACGAGATCGGGCTCGAGACCCTTCTCGATTCTTTCAAGCGCTTCTTCACCAGTCGTCGCGGTCTCGACTTTATAGTCGTCCACTTCGAGCAGGGTCTTGATGTAGCGGAGCATCCCGGGTTCGTCGTCCACCAGGAGGATCTTCGCGGTCTGCTTCATCGATGTTTTCCTTTAGCGGCGACAGCAACGGCCGGTTTGTACGGAATCAGAAACGAGAACTTACAGCCGGCACCGGGATCGCTCTCAACCCATATTTTACCGCCCATCGCATGCACGAGGCGGCGCGCAATGGCGAGTCCTAAGCCCATGCCATCCTGTTTCTCGTTTCCAGGCAGGCGGAAGAAATCGTCAAAGACCTCGAGGTGAAATTCCGCCGGAATACCCGGGCCTGTATCGGAAACGCTCACCTTCACTGAGTTCGGGTGCGGTATGTTCTGCCGGCGACGCTCAGAGGCCGAGGGTACTGAGGCGGATCGGCGCTCCCACATATACGGCTCAGCATGGAGCCATACCGTTCCGGCCTGAGTCGTGAATTTGAAAGAATTCTCCAAGAGGTTGGATATGATGCGTTCCAGCTTCGGAGTGTCGAATGGAAAAACGGGCAATTTATCATTCGCGAGGAAGTAGAGCGCGATTCCCTTTTGCTGGAAGCGGTTCGACCATAGGCGACAGACTCCGGACAGGCAATCGTTGATATTGCCCATCTCAAAGTGCATGCGCAGACCGCCGGTCTCAATCGCGCTGTAGGTCAGGAAATCCTGAATAAACTGCTGCAGGCGTTTACCGCTGTCACGCATGTCCTGCAGAACTTCGCGCTGCCGTTCGCTCAGGGGGCCTAGTTTCTCGCTGTGTAGAAGTTCGACGTATCCGTTCAAGATCGAGAGCGGCGTTTTGAGATCATGAGCGGCGGACGCCAAGGCGTTAGTCGTACGCTGGTGACGTTCTCGCAACTCTTTGTATTCGGCGAGGAGATTCTCCGGACTGGGGACGTCCCCGTCAGAGCGAACGTCTGCAGCAGCGGGTTCGGAGGTTGTCACTGCGTCCGAAACACACGTGTTCTTATGAGCAGAGGCCATTGAAGAAGTACCACAGGTTGACACGGGGAGAGGAAACCGCACTCGGCTTGTCAACGTTGAGCGTCGGTAAAGGAAGCGTAAGACAAGGGCATTCTGTTGTCAACGAAAAATGCACTGGACTTACCCAAGTGTAGCAAAAGCTTGCACTTCGGGGCGGTCCTAAGAAGCAAGAGGCTAGTTTTGGAAAGCGAATTAAAAGCGAATATAACTGCCGAGAATAGCCGCTGGTTTATGGATTTGGCGGTAGTTGACCGGATCTCTCCGAAATTTGGTATTGTTTTACGCGTTAGTTGTAGTCCAATTTGGCCCCTGAGGTGCAGTTTGAGCCAGGTGAGGGGCGCTATGGAGAGGTCTGCCATGAATGGGGGAAGGTCCGCGAGCGAGCGCCGAAGGTGGGCTCGACTACCGCTGGCTATTCCTGTCTTCGTCCGCAGCAGAGACGATAAGGGCAAGGAGTTTCTGGAGTTCGCCACCTCACTGAACGTCAGCGCGGGAGGAATGCTGGTTGCGATTCGACGTGTTTTGCCCGCAGTAGCGCAGATCCGGCTCGAGATTCCCAGCGCGCCGGTAGCAGCGATGGCTCTCCTGCCGCGAGCGGCCCGAACTCTAAACGCACGGACGCTGCGCACCACTCCTGCAGAAGGCTATTACCTCCTAGGGCTGAAGTTCTCCCGGCCCCTGCCATTGTCCGACAAGCCCACATCCCGCCGTAGGAAATTAGTTTCAAACCTGTGAAAAACTTTGCGCAGTGGTGACCGAAAAGTGTTACTCTGGCCACCAAGAGTAGATTACCTGTGTGCCCTGTCATCGGGTATCGGTAAGTTGATAGTCTTCAAGCAGATAATCCGAATTCATAGGTTTTTTCCAGAGCCAGCAGGTTTGGCTCGCTGGATGCAGCGTTGAAGTATCTCCCCTATAAGCAGGTAAAAGCCAACCCATGACCAGCACTACAGTGAACACGCTCGTCCAGCCGTTAGGGGAAATGCCACCCGAAGCAATTGTTTTCGGTCGAACAGAAACTATGCAGGCCGTGCGGGACCGATTGACCAAATTGGCGGGCGCGAACGTTCCCGTTCTAATCCAGGGCGAGAGCGGAACAGGGAAAGACATTATTGCCCGCATGATTCATGCGGCTTCCCCATGGCGCACTGGGCCGTGGGTGAAGGTGAATTGCCCAGCTATTCCCGGGACTCTTCTTGAGAGCGAGTTGTTCGGATACGAAAAGGGAGCTTTTACCGGCGCGTATGGCGTAAAACCCGGACGCGTGGAAATGGCACATCGTGGCACGCTGTTTCTTGATGAGATTTCCGAACTAGACATGTCGCTGCAGTCGAAGCTTTTGCAACTTCTGCAAGACGGCCAGTTCTGCCGCATTGGAGCGCAGGAAGACAAGAAGGTGGAAGTGCGCGTAGTGTGCGCGACGAACCGCAAACTGGAACAGGAAATTGAAAACGGAACGTTCCGTTCCGATCTTTTCTACCGTATCAATGTCGTGAATCTCCATCTGCCGCCATTGCGCGAAAGGGCAGCCGATATCCCGCAACTAGTCGACTACTTCCTCGAATACCACAACCGGAAGTATAACTGCCGGGCCAAGGCGCTTTCGGCGGAGATGCTCACGACTCTGCGCAAATATCACTGGCCGGGAAATATCCGCGAACTCGAGAACCTGGTCAAGCGTTACGTGATCCTCGGGAATGAGGAAGTGATCTCGGCGGATCTGGCGCCGAAGAGCACAGATTTCTTCAACACAGAAATTCCAGTGGACGGACAGATTTCGCTGAAGAAGCTTACGCGACAAGCGGTGCGTGAACTCGAACGCAAAGTGATCTTGAAGGTTCTGCAGAATCATCACTGGAACCGCAAACAGGCGGCGCGCGCTCTGAGCATCAGCTATCGGGCATTGCTCTATAAGATCCGCGATGCCGGTCTGCCGTCGAATCGTTCTCCAAAACCTCCATCCCAGCCAGAGATCGCGGCCGACTAGAACTCGAGCAGCGTCGATTCCACAGAGTTAAGGTTGTGTTCTCGTAGTGCGCGGAATTCCGCGCCTGGCGCGGAGTTTGCGCTGGAACAAACTCGCCGTGCATAGGAAAAAATTCGCGGCTGGGGATGCGCAGACAATTTCACACGCCACTGTTGGAGCAGTCCAGATTTCCTCTTAACTTCAATGATTTAGCGAGTTCAAGAGTGTGCTGTTTGGAATCTGAGGTGCATCCTCCGACTTGCGCCTGTTTCTCCCTCCGGGCGTAAACGAAGTAACTCCTAGGAGAAGTCAGAAAAATGAAGAAACTCATCCTGCTTGCTGTCTTGGCACTGGCCCTGCCTACGGCAGTATTTGCCAGCAGCAACATCGACTACACAAACAGTGGCGGCACCCTCGCGGGTTCGAGCAGCGGACTTTCGCTGAACGGCTCGACGCTGATCGCCATCAACAGCGGTTCAGGACTTGTCACCGGCTCGAATTTGGGTTCGGTGAGCTTCCAGACCGGCTCTTTACTGAGCGGATCGCTGCAAACGGGCGGCACCTTCGCAGCGGGCGGTTCGTTCACCGTCACCGACAGCAGCAACGCAACCTTGTTCTCGGGAACATTTAGCGGCCCTGTGACCTGGACCATGCTGACGCTGTCGAACGGAACTCATAACTACACGTTGACAGGATCTCTTTCCGGTACGACTGGTTCTGGTTACTCCACTGTCGGCGCGACAGTGCAGTTGACCATCAACACCGGCAAGAGCTTCTTCAACGGATGCACCAGGATCTCAAGTGGCGACACGAACGTGGTTGTTCCCGAGCCGGGCTCTCTGAGCCTGCTGGGCACCGGACTTGTTGCCATCGGTGGTGCGATCCGCCGCAAGTTGAAGGCGTAAATAGTGCCGGTGCAGCATAAACCCCGCCGCAAGGCGGGGTTTTTATTTGCTTGAGAATACGGGCTTGCGCGAGATTAACTTCGCAATTCCGATAGCGCCTTGCGCGCGTCAGCATGATCGGGTTTCAGCTTCACCGCTTTTTCAAATTGCTGCCGTGCCAGCGACATCTGATTCGCTTTTTGATAGGCGAGTCCGAGGTGATAGTGAACCACCGCGTCATCCGGGGCTCCCGCCTTTTGGATCAGACGCAGGGCTTCCTGAAACTGGCTAATGGCAGAGGTATAGATTCCCTTGCGGTAGTAGGCATACCCGAGCGTATCGGCCGCGTTGGCTGAATTGGGAGTACCCCGACGTGCGGTCTGCGCCATATCCATGGCGACGTCAATGTTGCCGCCGTGTTCAAGCAGAACGTACGCGAGATTATTAGCGGCGACGGGATTCTCGGGCGAAACGCTGAGAGCTTGCTGATACATAGCCTTGGCGTTATCCCAATCCTGTTTTGTTTCGTAGAGTTCTCCGGCCAGAACAAAAAATCGAACTTCGCGGGGATTGTCCTTGGTGGCCTGCAGGTAGACAGGCAGAGCGCGGTCGACGGCGCCTTGCTCGATCTGAACTCTCCCGAGTTTCTCGAGCGCATCGATATTGTTCTTGTCGAGATCGGCCGCCTTACGCAGCGCAGCCTCTGCTCCCGTGTAGTCCTTCCTTCCCTGGAAGAGTGCGGTTCCGAGCAAGTCGTAGAAGTTGCTATTGTTGGGCGATTTCGCGATCTGGGCGTTTGCGGCGTCGATCGCCTTATCGTATTGCTTCTGTGCGACGAAGGTGTTCATCAGCCCGCCGAGAGCTTCGGAGGAAGAGGGGTCCTTCTCCAGCGCCTGGCGATAGAATTTCTCGGCATCGGCGAAGTGCTTCTGCGCAAGCTGAATGTTGCCGAGTTGAAAGAACGGCCCAGGAGCCTGCGGTGCCCGTTGATTGGCTTCATCGGCATCTTTCTGGGCGTCGGCATACCGTTGCTTGGCGAGTTCTGCCAGGCTGCGAATAAGGTACCCATCTGGCGCGTAAGGTTGGGCCTGGACGATCTGGTTCGCGGTCTGCAGCACGGCGTCCACTTCGCCACGGCTGATTTCAAGAGTGGCAATAAGGCGTTGCGCCTCCGTCATATCGGGTTTGATGCGGACTGCTTCGCGCCACTCCGCCTCGGCTCGGCGCATGTCATGTTGCTGGGCGTATGCCGTCCCGAGTTGATAGTGCGCGATCGCGTTTTCAGGATCGTTCTTGAGGGCTGATTGCAGCGTGTCGACCGCGCCAGCAGCATTGTTTTGCAGCCTTTGCAACTCGCCTTTGAAAACCAGAGCGTCTACATCGTGTGGGCTCGTCTTCAGAATTTCATCGGTGAGTTTCGAGGCTTTATCGATCTGATTCTTCAGAATCAGAATTTGAATGTAATTTTTCTTTACCTTCCCCTCTTTGGGATGATCACTGTATAAAGACTCGTATTCGGCCAACGCCTTGTCGAGTTCGCTGTAAGCGAAGTAGAAATCTCCGAGCATTGAGTAGCCCTCAGGCTTTCCGGAGATATCCTTCTTAGTCTGCTTCAGGAGCGCTTCCGCGTCGTCACGCTTACCCTGTTGCATCAAGAGGCGCACCAATGCTGCGCGAGGAGTGGGATCTTGCGTGTCGATCTCGATCGCATGCCGGAACTGTGTTTCAGCCTCTTTCAGGCGATTGTGCGATTGATAGAAGCCGCCCAGCGCCAATTGAGCGTTCATGGCTTTTGGGTCGGCCTGTACTGCCTTCTTAAAATTAGCTTCGGCTGGATCGGGCATGTTGGCCCGAAGTTGGAGCAGTGCGAGCAGCAAATAGGATTCGGAGCGCCCGGGATCGAGTTTTATCGCTTGATCCATCTCCTGCATCGCGGCCGTCAGATTATTCTGAGCGGAGTAGTAATTGGCCCACGCCTCGTGAGTTTCAGGATTATTGGGCTGCTTTTCTTTCAGCAGGTCCAGATGGGGCTTAGCCTGCTTGAGCGTGTCTTCTCGAACTGTGCCGTCGCTGTTCCTCGCCGTTACCAGGAGGTTCGCAAGATCGGTGTGGGCGCGATAGTTCTCGGGTGAGAGTTCGACGGTACGGTTGAGTTCCTGGAACGCCAGGTTCACATCGCTCAATTTCAAATAAGCCTGGCTGAGCTTGAAGTGAGCGTCAGCATAACGGCCGTCAATCTGGACGGCGTTGCGGTACTGGATCGCCGCTTCACGATATCGGCCTTCCGCGAAGTATTTCTCTCCGCTCTCAAAGTATTTCTTCTTGCGAACCTCGGGATTGCGGGAGCAGCCAGAGAGCAGCGCACACAGGCAACAGGCAAACAGCAAAGATCGCAGGATATGGGAACGAGTCATAGGGTTTCTCTCAACGGGAAACGGATCATGGCGAAGCATCTAGGGGATGAATCGATCTTACTCCACAGTAACAGGGCAAACGCATTACCGGAGTCACAGTAGGTACGCGGAGGCAACATCGATCGCTCTCAACGCGGAATGTAGTTGTTCAGCAATGGCAGAACATTATTGGCGAAGGGCATCAGACGTTGTTGAGCGGACTCTATGGTCTCGCCCGGCAGGATGGGCGTTCCAAGCCTGACCAGAGCGCCATCACTGCGGTTCATTCGAATGGAATCGGCCACCAGATAGTACTTTGCCCAATATTCACTAGCGACACCACGGTCATGCGCCCAGTACCAATACAAGACCAACTTGCGGGAATCGCCCTTGGCAATGACGTAGCGGTTGACTGGAAACGCGGCATGCGAAGGGAACGACAACGTGAGGCGGCTGGACTGAACCGGAGCCCAGCCCGCTCCAGGCAGGCAATTTTTCGGGGAGTGGATCGTATCCCCGGCACGCTGGCTGGCAAAATACGCGATAAAGAGGTCGATGGGAACCTCCTCTGTTTGCTCGTTGCGGTACACACGCAGGAGAAAGTTCCCCGGCCCTAGCACTTGGAGAGACTCGCTGGGGATCTCAATGTCGGTGCTGTCTAACCCTGCGACATGCTCCGGGAACGAAGCCAAAGGCTGGCGCGCCGGAAAGACCTCGCTATGCGTACGGGCTTGCAGAAAAATCGCGGTAGCGATCAAAAGCAGAGCGACCGGAAGAAAGCGCTTGATGGAGAGAGTCATTCTGCGGCACCGGCTTTCGGCAGAACCTTGTTGATCAGCCCATGCAGTCCGTAAAGCATGAGCAGTGAGATGACAAAGGTGAGCCATCCCCAGGAGGTGTGATAATAACCCTGTGCCATCTCAGGGCTCCAATATTGAGCCAGCAGGCCTGTTCCTATGATGCGCACATTGTTCGCTGCGACTGCAATCGGGATTGAGGCCAGTGCGAGCAGCCAGCGGAGCCAAAGGCGCTTCTCCATCAAATACCCGTAAATGACCGAGAGGGTGATCAGCGACATGAGGGAGCGGATACCGCTACAGGCTTCCGCCACCTCCAAGGGCATGGCGGGGAGATTAATGACGTTTCCTTCCCGTAAAACCGGTACACCCAGCCATGGCAGTATCACGCTCGCAACCTGGGAGGCGAGCAATTGCAGCGGGAACGCGATCTGATTGAAGACGATCGCAGGGATGGGGATCATCAGAATCAGGAAAGCAAGAGGAAAGAACAAGGCCCGCAGATAGTGCCAGCCGCCGAACATCACGATCAAGCCGGCGAGCAGAATCAGCAACGAAAACCGCGACAGGAACAGCTCGGCTCCCAGTTGTCCTACCATCAGAGTGCACATCGCGACCGCGACAATCCCTAATCCGGACCAGGACGGGCGCAACGGAATCGAGGCCAGTCTCCTCCGCTCTTGCCAGACCACATATGCGGAAAACAGTGGGACGAAGAATCCGTGTGAGAAGTCGGGGCTATTCCACCACTGCCCAACCAGGTGCGCGAGGATCGACCAGTAGAGCCAGACAGTGATTGCGATCAGCGACCCGATCTGCCAAAGCGGGAAGGACGGCAAGTAGGCAGCCTCCCGACGCACACTCGAAAGCTCGGATTGCAACAGTTGACTCAAGATCCCAAGGCCGTCCAAGCGTACGGGGGATAGTTCAGGATAAGACACATGGACGTTTCACGCAACGCTGGGGGACATGGCGTTTCGGCCCGAAAAATGGGGTTTCCCGGGGTTTGATTGCGCCGCCCATCGAGTGCCGGAACGAACTGAATTCCAACGATCATTCTTGGATGCGAGTTCTCTGAGACACCAGAACGGGGCCAGGATGATGCCGGACTTGGAAATAGTCCGTGAGCGTTGCGATCGTCTAAACTCCGCTCTCCAAGCCTTATTTCGTGAGTCCCGTCGGGGAAAAAAGTCCTCGTGTTTGCACCCTTGCAGAGCGGGAAAATGAGATATCAATTCTGACCTCGGTCGCGTTTGCGAGCGCTGGACTTCAGTTTCCTTTATGGGCAAGACGTGCGCCCGAATTGAGCTGAAATGCCCAACTCCCCTTTGGTAACAATCGGCGGGTTACAGGCGTAACGATACAAGGCCTTTGAGCGAAGATATCCTTCGGCTGCCAGAGAAAAGGCTCTGGGTTCGAGCGCTAATTCCGGCTTCATCGAATCTGGGTGCAAATGAGAAAAGTTTTTCCCACAGTTGCCGCCTGGCACGTAAAATACGGCTATTGAGAAGCCCGAAATATCCCCCTTGGAATAGACCAGTGTTTCCGTAAGTTGTTAATAAATAACAATTTTGTAGATTTTTTGGCGCTGGCGCGCATAAATGTCGAGTTTCGGTCCAACTCGTGCTTCTAGAGAGGCTAAGAACCGTACCGGTCGTGTATCTGGGGAGCCTGATGGCAGGGCAAAGAAGGATAAATTGTCCTCCGCATCGAAGCTATCCGGGCTCGCCGACGACTTCGAGTTTTTCCAGACTATGAGCAACTTTGTGGAAGGTGCCAGCCCAAGCATGCGACCCGTCGAGGCGGTGATCCGGGAGCTCGCTCAGAGTGACGTACCGGTTTTGCTGTTGGCCGAACGTGGCGCTGGCAAGCACACCACCGCGCAGCGGATTCACGATCTTTCCCGCCGGAGTGCGCAACCATTCCGCACGTTCCACTGTTCCAACACAAAGCCCGAAGACTTGCAGAACGCTGCCGTCGGCGAACACAAGTCTGCGGGCACGATTTTTCTGCAGGAAATGGGCGAACTGAATTCGGATTGTCAGGATTATCTGCAAAGCGTCCTGTCGCGAAACGGAAATGGCAGCCCGAATGGAACGCCGAGATTTATCTGCGGCAGTGCGCTCGACCTGGAACTCGAAGTTAAGGCTCGGCGCTTGCGGGAAGATCTTTACTATCGGATTAGCGGCGTATGCCTGCGACTGCCTCCTCTGCGGCAAAGAAAAGAAGACATTCCGATTCTTATCCAGCACTTGCTGACCAGGTACGCACAGGAGTTCCATCGTCCGGTTCCGGCTTTGAGTGAGGAACTACAGCGATTTTTTCAGGACTACTCGTGGCCCGGGAATCTGCGTGAGCTTGCGGCAGCGGCCCGCATCCTGGTGGCACTGGGCGACGAGCGTCTTGCCATGGGTGGGTTGCGCGCGCTTCTTCAACAAACTCCAGGCTCGGGCAATGGGCGCACGATTTCATTGAAGGCGGCTTCAAAGGCGGCGTCCCACGAAGCCGAGAAGGAATTAATCCTCAGAGTGTTGACCCGAACGCGCTGGAACCGCCGTCGGGCTGCCGAGGAACTGCAGATCAGCTACAAGGCCCTGCTCTACAAACTCAAGCAGATCGGGTACGAGGGGTATGGTGCATCGTAAGGTTCGAGGGAAAGCTATGAAGAAAGCAATTCATGTGGTGCTGTTGCTTTGGGTTGGTCTGGAGACGACCGCGTTGCTGTCGCAAGCAAGCGGCACGCAGCCCAGCGCCGCGCCGAAAACCGACAACGCAAGCGCAAAAGCTCCGGACGAGGTACAGTCCGCGAATGTGGGCTCGGACTACATCATCGGCGCCGACGACACGCTGCATATTTCCGTGTGGAAGGAGCCGGATCTTACCGAAACTCTTCCGGTTCGTCCCGACGGGAAGATATCGATGCCGCTCCTCAACGACATCACGGCCGCAGGATTAACCCCGTTGCAACTGCGCGACACGATTACTGAACGCCTCAAGAAGTACATTGCTGATCCGCGCGTCACCGTGGTTGTGACCGGGATGAACAGCCGGCGGATTTTTGTAACGGGAGAAGTCACACATACCGGACCGATGACGTTGCTCCCGCACATGACCGTGCTGCAAGCATTGGCGCAAGCAGGCTTTACGCAATTCGCCAACCCGAAAGCGATTTATCTGCTCCGCACCGAGAATGGAAGGCAGCAGAAAATACCTTTCAACTACAAAGAAGTCGTTAAAGGCAATCATCCAGAACAAAACATCATGTTGAAGCCAGGTGACACGATTGTCGTCCCGTAAGGAACTGCGAATGAACAGACGTCATAACATCCTGGTCGTAGGAATGGTAGTGCTTGCCCTCGGCACCGTGAGAGCGCAAGACAATCCAACGCCCTCGCCTGATTCGCAGACGAGCGCACAGCAACCCGTTGCGCCCTACGGTCAGGAAAACGCTCCCCAACCAATTAACGACAACCCGCCGCTTTCCGGACTTGATATGCCGTCCTTGCAGGAGCATGCGGCTCCCTTGAGTTACCTGCAGCCGGGAGCCACGTTCAGTGAATCGGCCAGCACTAATATCGGGAATCAACTCAGCGGCGACACTTCAGTCGGCACCATCAGCCGAGCCTTGGGAAGTCTGGCGCTGAAGAGATTGTGGAGCCACTACGATCTTGCGCTCGACTACATGGGAGGCGTTGCTTACTACCAGAAGGGAGGTATCGGAGCGAAGTTATTGCAGGAATTAGGCTTGGAACAGAAGATCATGTGGAAGCGCGGGCAATTGTCGCTTCGGGATAGCTTCAGCTATTTGCCAGAAGGAAATTTCGGTGCTTCGTATGGATCGCTCGGATCGATCGGTGTAGGCAACATGGGCAGCACCTCATTCGGTTCGTTTTGGGGCGGCACTAGTTTAGGAGCCTTGGGACTTAGTTCGCGCATTATGAACGTCAGCCTGGTGGAACTTTCGGAGAACTTGAGTCCGAAGTCTGCTTTCACGGCCACCGGCGGGTATGCGTTCACGCATTTTTACGGAGAAGATGTCAGCGGCGCATCCTTCATCGGCAGTTCGCAATTCTCTGCTCAGACCGGTTACAACCGGACTCTGACACCTCATACACAGGTTGCTGCGATATACGGATACCAGGCATTCGATTTCAGCGTCGCGGGAACGTCTTTTCATTCCCACATCGTTCAAGGGATGTTCGGACACCGAATCTCGGGTCGAATGGACCTGATGATGGGGGCGGGGCCGCAGTTCACGAGGCTCGGAAGTCCTTGCGTATTCCCGGATGACATCGGCAACCCACACTGCACGATCGTTGGGTCGGGTTTGGAGGGGACCATTCCCAGTAACAGGATCGGCGTGGCGGCACAAGCTCGCTTGCGCTACAAACTGTCCAAGGACACCCTGGAACTGAGATACGAAAGATTTGAAACCAGCGGCGGCGGATTATTCGCTGGGGCGCAAACTGATCTGGCTCGCTTCAACGTCGAGCATACCCTGTCGCGCATATGGAGCATGTCGCTGGACCTCGGATATTCGCACAATGAGCGCCTGCAAGCTATATGCACGGCCCAGTCGCCGAGTAATTGCGTAGCCGGCGATTCCAAGTTCTACAACGATGGGTTTGCCGGCGTAGCGTTGCACCGCTACTTCGGACGGAACTGGCATGGCTTCGCCAGCTATCAATTCAGTGAACTGGCGTTTGACCAGTCGTTCTGTACCACCACCACGACGCCGTGCGACCGCATATCGAATCGACATGTTGTGACAATTGGAGTGGATTGGACCCCGCGCCCGATCCGTATTGACTGATGGCGAGGCCGCGGAGCGCGGCCGGAATGGAACTTAGGAAATGATTACTAATCGTGAATTGACCATGCAGGATTATTCGGCGATGTTGCGCCGCCGGGCGAAGATCATTCTGATTCCCGCCCTGTTGGCGCCCTTGGCGGGGTATCTGATCTCGTACGCCTTTGCGCCGAAATACACCGCACAGTCGACGGTCCTGATCGAAGGCCAAAAAATTCCGGAGTCGATGGTTCAGCCGGTTGTTCTCCAGGATTTGACAGCCCGGGTTTCGACTCTGACGAACCAGGTTTTGGCCGAGAGCAAGCTGAAACCTCTGGTGGAGAAACTCTATCCAGGGAAGAGTCCGGCGCAGGTGGGAGAGTTGATCGACAGCATCCGTCAGAACATGGCGGTCGAGGCCGTTCCCTCCGAGCTGTTGGCGATTGGCGCGGGAGGCAAACCCAAGAAGCCGGGAACCAGTCCATTCCCCGGATTCAACGTGAAGTTCACGGCTCCCAATGCGCGCGAAGCCCAGCAAATCTGTAACGAACTGACCGATTTGTTAGTCCGGGAATATGCCAATCAGATCAACGACGCCGCCGCGGGAACTTCCGAAGTGCTGAACCGCGGCATTGAAGACGCCAAGAACAATTTAGACGGCATGGATTCCAAACTGGCGGAGTTCAAGAAGCAATATGTGGGTCAGTTGCCGAGCGATCAAGAGAACAACCTGAAGATTCTAACCGGG
>Ga0070709_10000468_pt1 | contig 23965 bp, 21 predicted proteins | sample LARL51metaG_FD_65449 | JGI IMG/M metagenome (GOLD analysis project Ga0070709, IMG submission 65449) | Corn, switchgrass and miscanthus rhizosphere microbial communities from Kellogg Biological Station, Michigan, USA - LAR L5-1 metaG | ecosystem: Host-associated > Plants > Roots > Rhizosphere ... | reverse complement strand
CCGCCCACCAGCTGCCGGTAAGGCGCCTCGAGCCAGTCACCCCAGAAGCCCTGGGCTCCCGCCACCCGCACCACGGATTTCGTCACGGTGCCCCCGCTCCGGGCCCCAGCATGACGCGCCGCTCCGCATCAGACGAACCCGGCACGGTCACGCGCGCGTCGAGCAGCGGGCGGAATCCCTCCGGGAGCACCGGCGGTGTGACGCCGCCCATCTCCACCGACGAGCGCCCGCCCGCCACCACCGAGATCGGCCGCCGCGCACCGGTGGCGCTCGCACTGTCCAGAAGGAAGCGTACCCGCACCGTCGCCTGCCAGGGCTGCGGGTGGTCGAGCAGAGCCAGCGCCGGAAAGAGCTCGATCAGCGCCGGCGCCCCTGCGGCTCCGGCCGGCAGGTCGAAGGCCTGACGGCCTACGGCATAGTTGAGCGGACCGTTGTTCAAGTTCTGGCCCGCCGTATCGAATACGGTCACGCCGAAGTCGGTGAAGCGGCCCCACTGCGCCGGCGGCATCTCCACATCCACCTCGGCGCGCGCGGCCCACCGCGGCACGTCCACCGCAATCGACTCCGCCGGCGCGCCCCGGCCCGATACTTGAATGTCCCGTTCAGCGCCGATGAGACGGAGGGACAGCGTTCCGCTGATGCTCGAGGACGTAGCGTTCGAGATCTCGATCCCGCCCCCCGTCGCCCCCAGCGATGCGAAGCTCAGCTCGGCATGCACGTCCACGTTCGTGGCTGTCAGGGGCGGTGCGGTGACATCCAGCTCGTAGACCCCGGGCACGAGATCTTCCCCGCGCACCCGGAAGGCCGCCCACGGCGACGTGTCGGGACCGGTTTCCGCGTCGCCGCCATCCCGGAAGGGGCGCCCCGGCGGCTCATAGAGGTGCACGGACGCGGCATCGGTCGGACCGGACCCCCGAACCGCAATCGAGAGGGTGGCCCCCGCCGTCGGTACCAGCAGGAAGTACCGGTGGACCTGAGATGGCGCCACACGCCGGTGGGTGTCGGACAGCGCCCCGCGGGTGAGATCGTACGGCACCACGACGGTGTTCTTCACACTGAAGAGCGTTCCGGCCAGCGTGTCATCCGGAACGGTCGCCGTCACGGTGCCGACGTACACGCCCGGCGCCGTGAGGCGCCGCGGGTCCATGGCGATCGCGAGATCGATGCCCCTCGGGTCCGTCGTAATTGTGGACGGAACGGACATCCACGCCGCATCATCCTTCAACTCGACACGGGCCGGGCGAAAGCCGTCCACATGCTCGATCCGGACGTGGGCCACCGTGTCTCCGGCTCCCTGCAGCCCCTCCCTGCGGAATGCACTCGAGCCACCCTGGTCCGCGCGGACCAGGAACCGGCCACCCTGATGTCCCGCCGCCAGCCAGCGGTACGCGGCCTCGAGGCGCGGCGCTCCCGCTCCGTCATCCAGCGACGTCCAGCCGGTGAGCGGCGCCGCGGTGGCGCGCAGGGCGGCGATCAGGTCCGCCGCGGTGACGTGCCGGCCCTCCTGCGCCATGCCGGAGAGCAGCCGCGCCACCAGGCCCGCCGCGTACGGCGCGGACATGCTCGTCCCCACTTTGATTTCGTGGCCGGTGTCCCACCGCGGCACGGTGGAGTACGCGGCCCCGGGCGTGACGATGTCCGGTTTTCCGATGCTCCCACCCCGCGAGCTCCAGTCTCCCATGACGTCCGGGGAGGGGACCTCACCCGGGACCGTCGGCTTGGCGAAGGCGCCCGGCAAGAGCGAGCCGACCGCCAGCACCAGGTCGGCGGAACCCGGGTAACTCAACGTGGACAGCCCGGGGCCGTCGTTGCCGGCGCTCACGCTGAACACGATGTCGGGGTGTGTCCGCAGGAAGGCGTTCACCGCCGAGTCGATGACCACGGGGCCTACGTGCTCGTCACCCACGCCGAAGCTCATCGTCAACACGAGGGGCAAGCCGCGAGCCGCCGCGAACGCGGCCGCGTACCGCATGGCCCGGATCATGGCTCCGTTCACGGAAATCCCGCCGCGCGCATTGTTCGCAATCTTGAGGCTCAGGATCTGCGCCCCCGGCGCGATCCCGTCGAATCCCGCGACGTTGTAGATGTTGTGCCCCGCCGCGATGCCGGCGACGTGGGTGCCGTGCGCTCCGGTATCGCCGGTGAGGTCGAGCACGGGGGCGCCGTTCTCCTCCGCGAAATTGGCGGCCAGGGTGATCGGCTTGCTTCCCAGCGCAATGGTCTGACGGCCCTCGCGATAATCGTGGAGCGCCATTTCGTCTTCGAACGTGCCGTTCAGGTTCGAGTCGATGAACGCCACCCAGCCGTCCGTGGCGCGCACCACCACCACGGGGAAGACGTCGGTGTTGTCCCCGTCTCCGTTCAGGTCACCCCCGGGGGCGCGCCCCAGCGTGATCTCGCGGAGGAATCCGCCGTACCACGTAGTCGACACCGCCATCCGGCCGATGCGCCCGCCGCCGGTGAGCTGCCTGCCGCCAAACGCCAGGGTGTTTCCGTCCGGCGTGAATGGGGTGAGGGTCACCCGCCCTTCACTGGAGAAGTCCCTCACCTCGATGACCTTCGGAGCGCCGGTGGTGGTCGTGATGAGCCCGGGCACCGCCGGATCCACGCCCGTGTCCAGGATGCCGATCACCACGCCCCGGCCGTCGTAGGTCGGATGCGCCACCGCGAACCGGTCGACGCCCGCGCTCCGCAGCGAGAGCATGCCGGCGAGGTACGCGGCCGCGGGCGAGAGGACGGGATGGAGCGGCGGCAGTGCGTCCGCCGGGGCGGGCGCCAGATCTCCGGGTACGGGAGCGGAGGCGGGAGCCGAGGCGTTCTGTGGCGCCGCGGCCGGCGTGGGGCGGGCACCCGCGCAGCCGGCCATGACCGCCGTCGCCAGCGCGCCCACCGCCCAGCGCGAGGAGCTCATCGGACGTCCGGCAGCGAAAAGGTGCCGAGGTGGGGCCCGGCAAATTCGGCGGAGGTCTCGAACAGGAAGGCCAAGATGTCCCGCGTCTCTTCCGGGGTGACAATCGCGTCCACGTACCCGCGCGCGGCGGCGTATTTCGCGTCGAGCTGGTGCTCATAGTCGGCGCGCATCGCGTCCACGGCGCCCGCGTTCTCCGGTTTGCCCGCGCCCGCGCCGAACACCGCCTGCACCGCCGATTCGCCTTCCATCACGCCCATCCGCCCTGTGGGCCACGACACGATGAAATCGGGATCGAAGCCCTGCCCCGCCATGGCGTAGTATCCGGCCCCCGACGCGTGATTGAGCGTCAAGACGATCTTCGGGACGGTGGCGGTGGCCATCGCCTCTACGAACCGGGCGCCGGCGCGGATAATCCCCGAGTGTTCCGCTTCGGTGCCGATCATGAAGCCGGAGACATCCTGCACGAACAACAGCGGGATGCGCTCGCGATCCGCGTTCTCGATGAAGTACGCGGTCTTTTCGGCGGATTCCGTATAGATGATGCCCCCGATCTTGGGGGGCTCGCCCTTCTTGCCCTTGATGAGCTGACGGGCGTTGGCGATGACCGCCACCGGACGTCCGGCGATCCGGCCGTGACCACAGAGAATTTCGGGCGCGATGTCCGGCTGGAAGGGATCGAACGCGCCGCCGTCGAGCAGTCCTTCGAGCACGAGATGCGTGTCGTAGCCCATGCGGTGATCCGCGGGCAACGCCTCGTACAGCGCCTTGCCATTTCGCTTCGGCGCGGAGCCGGGGAATGCCGCCGGCGTGCCGCGAGGGAGCCGGCCGACGTACTCACGCATGCGCGCGATGCATTCCTGATCGTTCTTGGCCTTGTAGTGGGCGACGGCGGAGACACTCGTGTGGGTTCCCGCGCCCCCCAGGGTCTCGGCATCCACCGTCTGACCGGTGGCGCCCTTCACCAGATTGGGTCCGCCGAGTCCCATGAACGACGTGCCTTCGACCATGAAGATGACGTCGGAGAGGGCCGGCAAGTACGCGCCACCGGCGATGCAGGGGCCCATCACGGCCGAGATCTGCGGCACCCGGAGGTAGTGCCGCATGATGGAGTTGTAGTAGAAAATCCGCGCCGCGCCGTATTGCCCCGGGAAGACCCCGCCCTGATAGGGGAGGTTGACGCCCGCCGAGTCGACCAGATAGATGATGGGAATGCGCTGGCGCATGGCGACTTCCTGCGCGCGCAGGATCTTCCTGATGGTCTCCGGCCACCAGGACCCGGCTTTTACCGTCGCATCGTTCGCCACCACCACCGCCGGACGTCCGGCGACGCGGCCCAATCCCGTGACCACACCGGCCGCCGGCGCCTGCCCGTCGTACTGATCGAACGCCACCAGGAGCCCGAGTTCGAGCCAGGGACTCCCCGGATCGAGCAGGGCCGACACGCGCTCGCGCGCGGTCAGTTTTCCCTGGTCGTGCTGCCGGGCGATCTTCTCCGCCCCGCCACCGGCTTCGATGCGGGACTTGAGGTCGCGGTACTCGGCCGTCAGGGCGTGGAGGCGACTCATCTACGCGGCGACATGCGTAGCGGCCCACTCCTCGATGTACTTGATGAGCTCGGAGGTTGGCGTGCCGGGACCGAAGAGCTTGCCGACGCCCTCGGCCTCGAGGCGGGAGACATCTTCCGGGGGAATGATGCCGCCTCCCGTGAGCAGGACATCGTGGCGTCCCGCGTCCCGGAGGAGCTGCTTGACCCGGGGAAAGAGCGTCAGGTGCGCCCCCGACAGGATGGAGAGCCCCACCACGTCCACGTCCTCCTGGACCGCAGCGCGGGCGATCATCTCAGGCGTCTGGTGGAGGCCCGTGTAGATCACTTCCATCCCGGCGTCCCGCAGGGCCGCGGCGACGACCTTGGCGCCGCGGTCATGCCCATCCAGACCGGGCTTGGCCACGAGGACGCGGATCGGGCGCTTCCGGCGGATCGTCATTCTAGAAGAACACCGGCTCGCGGTAGGCTCCGTACACGCTCTCGAGGGCGTTCCGGATCTCGAAGAGGGTGCAGTAGGCACGCGCGCAGTCCAGCATGGGGCCGATCACGTTCTGGTCGTTGTGGGCGGCGACGCGCAGGGCCTCGAGCCGGGACTTCACCAATCCGTCGTCCCTCCGCGCCCGCAGGGCTTTCATCTTGGCCTTCTGCGATTCCTCGGCCTCGCCCGAAACCTTCAGGATCTCGACCGGGTGATCCTCGGACGCCACGAAATCATTCACGCCGACGATGACCGACTTGCCGTCTTCCACGTCCCGCTGCTGTTCCGACGCGGACCGGGCGATCTGGCGCTGGAACCAGCCGGCTTCGATGCCGCGCACCACGCCACCCAGCGACTGGATCTCGGCAAAGAGCGCTTCGGCTTCGCGCTCGAGCTGGTCGGTGAGTGACTCGATGTAGTAGCTGCCGCCCAGCGGATCGATCACGCCGGGGACGCCCGTTTCGTAGGCCAGAATCTGTTGCGTCCGCAGAGCCACCTGCACCGCCTGTTCGGTTGGCAGCGCCAGGGTTTCGTCGAGCGAATTGGTGTGCAGGGATTGGGTGCCGCCGAGGACGGCCGCGAGGGCCTGGTAGGCCACCCGCACGATGTTGTTGAGGGGCTGCTGCGCGGTGAGCGTCACGCCCGCGGTCTGCGAATGAAACCGCATCATCCAGGAACGCGGATTCTTGGCACCATAGCGGTCCCGCATGTGGCGGGCCCAGATCCGGCGCGCGGCTCGGAGCTTCGCGATCTCTTCGAAGAAGTCGTTGTGGATGTCCCAGAAGAAGGAGAGCCGTGACGCGAAGCTGTCGACGTCGAGCCCCCGGGCGATCCCGCGCTCCACATAGGTAAAACCGTTGGCCAGCGTGAACGCGAGCTCCTGCGCCGCCGTCGCGCCCGCTTCGCGGATGTGGTAGCCGGAGATGGAGATCGTATTCCAGAGGGGGGTGTGCTCCGCGCACCACTCGAACATGTCGACGATGATCTTCAGCGCAGGCTCCGCCGGATACACCCAGGCGTGCTGTGCCATGTATTCCTTCAGGATGTCGTTCTGCACGGTGCCGCGAAGCTTGGCGATGGGCACGCCCTGCCGCTCCGCCGCCGCGACGTAGAAACAGAAGAGCATGGCCGCGGGGCCGTTGATCGTCATGGACGTCGAGACCTGGTCGAGCGGGATCCCGTGGAAGAGCGTCTCCATATCCGCGAGGGACGAGATCGCCACCCCGCACTTGCCGACTTCACCCTCCGAGCGCGCATGGTCGGAGTCGTACCCCATCAGCGTCGGGAAATCGAACGCCACCGAGAGGCCGGTCTGCCCGTGCTCCAGGAGGAATTTGTATCGCTGGTTGGTGTCTTCGGCCGTGCCGAACCCGGCGAATTGACGCATGGTCCAGAGCCGGCCGCGGTACATCGTGTCGTGAATGCCGCGGGTGAACGGAAAACTTCCCGCCGTTCCGAGCTGTTTGGCCGCCTCGAATTCCGCGAGATCGTCGGATGTATAGACCGGCTTGCGTTCGATGCTCATGGCGTCACTCCGCCCTTCACCTGGTCCAGGATCTCGGCCGCTACCTCATACGGGTTGCGGTCGCCCTCCACCATCGCGTCCAGCCGGCGTTCGAGCACGTCACCGGCCGCCGTCTCGTCCCACAGCCACTCCGCCAGATGCCGCTCCACGAGGGACCGGGTCCGCTCCAGGAGACGGCGGCGCCGGCGCTCGGTGAGCCGCCCGCTCGCTTCCAAGTACGCCCGGTGCCGATCGAGCGCTGCCACCAGGTCGCCGATGCCTTCGCCCTGCGACGCCACCGTACCGAGCACCGGCGGCTCCCACTCCACCTTCGCTCCTTCTTCCGCCTTGCTCTTCCGGACCCTCGCGTCCGGCTTGTGGTGCGCGGAAACGTGACGGAACGCATTTCCCCGCCGGATGCCGAGCATCACTTCGATTTCCTGCCGCAGGCGGTCGGCGCCGGGGCGGTCACTCTTGTTCACCGCGTAGATGTCCGCGATTTCCATCACCCCGGCTTTCAGGGTCTGGATGGCGTCCCCCGATTCCGGCACCAGCACCAGCACCGTAGTCTCCGCCGTCCGCGCGATATCCAGCTCGGTCTGCCCCACCCCCACCGTTTCGATCAGGATCCGGTCGAACCCGAAGGCGTCGAGGACATCCGCGACCTCTTCCGTGGCCATCGCCAGACCACCCAGTGATCCGCGCGTCGCCATGGACCGGATGAACACGTCCGGGTCGAGAGACACCGACTCCATCCGGATGCGATCCCCGAGCAGAGCCCCACCCGTAAAGGGACTGGTGGGATCCACCGCCACCACGGCGACCTTGAGCCCCGCACCCCGAAAGTGCTGGACCAGGCGCTCCGTCAGCGTGCTCTTCCCCGCCCCCGGAGGGCCCGTGATGCCGATGCGCCGGGCCCCCTTGGACCCGACCCGGCCATGGATGTGCGACAGCACCCCCTCGTACCCGGGGCGCCGGCTCTCCACGAGGCTGATGGCGCGCGCCAGCGAGGCAGGGTCCTGCCGTTCCAGACCTTCCAACAGGCTCTCGGTCTCCATCTCTATGAAAACTAAACGCTTCCGGGGGTCACGTCAGCCCTGGAATCGAGGGCCGTGACGCGCACCGGGCCAGGACGCACCAGCAGACGCTCGATTCTGACCGTGGAAGCCGTCACGATATCGAACTCCAGACCGTCGACCGTGACCCGCTCGCCCGCTTTCGGAATGCGACCCAGCAACTGCGTGAGGTAGCCGCCCACCGTCTGCGCGCCACGAGTCTCAAGGGGGCGCCCGAAGCGCTCCCGGAGCCGTTCGACCGGCGCCCCACCCTCGACCTCCAGGACCGGCGTCTCCCGCTCCGGGGCCTTCGGCTCCATCGGGAAGAGATCGCGCATGAGGGTGGTCAGAAGATCCTCGAAGCTCACGACGCCGGCGGTGCCGCCGAACTCATCGACCACCACCGCCAGCCGGGCCCCCCCGCGTTGCATCTCGAGCAGGAGGTCCGCGGCGGGCCGCCCCGAGAGCACGGTGAGAATGGGACGCACGGGAATGGGGGCGTTGGGGTCGAGCCAGAGCAGATCCTTCGAGTACGTGACCCCGACGATGTCGTCGAGCGACTTGCCGAGCACCGGATACCGGGAGTAGCCGGCCTGAAGAAACACGTGCGCGGCCTCTCCCGCCGGGGTGCCCTCCGGCAAAGCGACGATCGCCGTGCGGGGCGTCATGACGTGCCGCACGGGGCGATCGGCGAACGCCAGCACGCCCGACACCACCTGGAGCTCGTCGACTCCCGCCAGGGCGTCGGACCCGGCGCCCGTGAGCATGGCGGCAAGGGCGTGACGCGTCGACGGCTCGCGGCGCGGCAAGAAGGGGCGGAGCGCGGCACTCAGCCAGTTGATGATGGGCAGTGCCCGCAACACGATGCGCTCGGCCCACCGCCGTCCCAGCACCCGCGGGACGACGTACGACGCGACGACGAACACGGGGACGACGACCGCGAAGGTCAGGATCCCGAGGAAGGTGGGCGTGAGCTCGAGGAAGAGCGCGGGGACGGCCGCGCCCGCCACCAGCACTCCGAGCGTGGTCAGGGCGTTCGCGGTCGCGAGCACCCGACCGGGGTTTTCTACCAGGGCGGACGTCGACCCGGAGCCCCGCAGCCGGAGGCTCACCCACCGCCCCAGCTCGGCCTGACTGACGGAGGCGGCCGCCACACCGATGGTCGCGGCGGTCCCCGCCACCAGCAGGGCCAGCGCCAGGAGGAGCAGTCCGGCGGTCATTCGCGCTCGAAGTACACGCGGGTGACGCGGCGGCGGTCCACCCGCTCCACCACCACCCGGAATCCGTCGAGATGGAGCTCTTCGCCGGCGCGGGGGACGCGCCCCAGCACGGAATAGATGAGGCCTCCCACCGTCGAGACTTCGGGATTGTGGAAGTCGCCACCGAGGGTCTGCGAGAGGAGATCCAGACCGACGCCCCCATGCACCCAATAGCGGTCGCCATCCTGCTCGATGGCCGGAGGCTCGGCGGCGGGATCGTCGCGAATCTCCCCGACCACCTCTTCCAGGATGTCCTCGAGCGTCACCACTCCCGAGGTCCCGCCGAACTCGTCCACGACGATGGCGATGTGCGCGCGCCCGCGTTGAAAATCGTGGAGCTGGGCGTCGAGCACTTTCGACTCCGGCACGTAGGCGGCCGGGCGCACCAGCTCCCGCCACTCGTCGGGCCGGGGCTTCAGTCCCAGCGCGATGGGCACCAGGTCCTTCGCGAAGACCACGCCGAGCACCGCGTCGGGACTGCCGTCGAACACCGGCAGGCGGGTGTGCCCGCTTTCCTTGAAGACGCGGAGCAGCTCGTCGTACGGAGCCGACACGTCGATGCCCACGAGATCCAGGCGTGGAGTCATCACTTCGTCCACCGTCGTGTCCGCCATCATGAACACCCCGAGCAGCATGTCGCGCTGCGCGCCGCCGAGCACGGGAGAGGCGGGACGGGGGCTCTGCACGAGACCATGGAGCCCGCGATCGGCCCAGCCCAGGATGGCGAGCAGGAAGTCGAAGGCGGCCAGGGAGCGACGGGCGACGGGTAACACGGCGGAGGCCAGCTCGGGGGCGAGACTCGCGAGGCTTCGGGGGAGCGCATCGCCCACGACGAACAGAAAGACGGTCGCCACCGCCACGGCGACGATTCCACCCAGGGGCCCCCGGGTCCACCAGGCGAGGGCGCTGCCGCCCGCCACGGCGGCCAGGACGAGGAGGGCGAGCCGCGCGACATGGAGCCCCCGATGCAGGGGCACGCGGGCCACCGGCGGCGCGTCCGCCAGGGTGTGCGCCGCCTCCCCGACCGCCGCTTCTTCACCGAGCGCCAGCAGTCCCGCCCACAGGACGGCGCCGAGGGCGATGAGCGCCTCGATGAGCAGCAGCGGACCGGTCGTCATCGGCCGGCTCCCGTCAGGCGACGGACGTAGCGCTCCTGCGTCCGCCACATGCGGGACCGCGTCCGTCCCGGCCCGCCGGGGTGGTCGTAGCCCAGTACATGCAGTGCGCCATGCACCGCCAGCCGAATCAGCTCTTCCCGCAACGCCCGCGCCCCGGAGCCGCGCACCCAGGCCCGCGCGGCCGCCGGACAGACATAGATGTCACCGTGGAGGGTCCCATCCGGCTGCGGGAGGGGAAACGAGATCACATCAGTGAGGCCCCGGCGACCGAAGGTGCGGCGGTTGAGCGCCTTCATGCGCGCGGGCGGAAGCAGGGTGACGGACACCCGCGCGCCGGGCGCGCCTTCCCAGGCCAGTACCCGGCGCACCACGGTGGCGAGCAGGCGCTCAGTCGCCGGCGGCGGGCGCCGACGGCTGCGAGCCCTGCCAGCCCGCCGAGATGCCGCCACGATCTTCCGGGTAGTCAATGCGGTTGTGGTACATCCCCGACAGGACGCGGACGAACTCCGCTTTCACTTCGTCCAGCTGCTGCAGCGTGATGGGCGCTTCGTCGAGCTGGCCCGCGGCGAGCTTGTTCTTGGCGATGTGCTCGATCACGCCCTCGATGCGGTCGGGGGTCAGGTCGTCGAGGACGCGCAGTGAGGCTTCGATGGAATCGGCGAGCATGGCGATGGCGGTTTCGATCGACCGGGGGCGCGGACCGGGATACCGGAAATCGGCCGGATTCACTCCGCCGTCGCGTGACTTCTTCGCCTTGTCCAGGAAGTAATTGATTTCGGACGTGCCGTGATGCTCGGGGATGAACGCGGTGATGATCTCCGGCAGCCGGGCTTCCTGCGCCAGGCGCACCCCGTCCACGACGTGCTGGCGGATGATCTTGGCCGATTGCTGCGGGGTGATCCGGTCGTGCGGGTTGCTCGAGCCGCGGTTCTGGTTCTCCACGAAGAAGCCCGGGTTGCCGAGCTTGCCGACGTCGTGGTAATAGCATCCGACGCGTCCCAGGAGGCCGTTCGCGCCGATCGCGTCACACGCGGCTTCGACCAGGTTGGCCATCGCGACGCTGTGCGCATACGTCCCCGGGGCTTCGAGGGACAGCCGGCGGAGCAGCGGACGGCCGGGATCGGAGAGCTCGAGGAGCGTGAGGTCGGTCGTGACCGTGGTGACGCTCTCGATCAGCGGCAGGAGCAGAATGGTGAGCGACGCCGAGACCAGCGCGTTGGCGGCGCCGAGCAGGGTCATCCAGCCGATTTGACCGATGGGCCAATGCCCCACCAGGCCCAGGGCGAGGGCCGCATCCAGGTATCCGATGGCGGTGATGAGGACCGCGAGATAGAGGTGACTCCGCCGCCGCAGGGTGCGCACCGACAGCGCGGCCGTGATGCCGCCCGCAAGACACACGAACAGCGCGGGCCCGTCATGGAACACCGGCTGCACGTCGACGAGGGCCGCGAAGATCATCGCTCCGATCATCGACACCCGGCCGTTGAACTGCGCCGTCAGGATCATCGCGAACAGCGGGAGCGGAATGAGCTCCGGGTGCTGCGGCGCGAGCGCGGCGATCACCGCCGCGCTCACGATCATGAAAGCGAACAGCCCGCCGATCATCGCCACCTGGCGGTTGTCGCGGTACGTCTCCCGCCGGTAATAGTAGAGCAGCACCCAGAACACGCAGAGGATCAGCGCGTTCTCCAGCATCACGCCGATCATGGTCTCGACGTCGAGGGCCCCCCGAGTGCCGAAGGAAAACGCGGTCTCGGACAGGACGGCCAGTCCCGCGACCCACCACCACCGGGCGAGGTGGTAGCGCAGCCGCTCTTCGCGCGGGATCGGCGGGTCAGCCTTGGCTGTCTTCCGCATATGCCTTGATGATCTCCCGCACCAGCCGGTGGCGTACCACGTCGGTGTCGGTCAGATAACAGAAGGCGATCCCGTCGATCCCCGGAAGAATCCGCTCCACCTGCAGAAGCCCGGAGTCTTCGCGGTTGGCGAGGTCGATCTGGGTCTTGTCCCCCGTGATCACCGCCCGCGAATTCACACCGAGACGGGTGAGAAACATCTTCATCTGCATGCCGGTGGCGTTCTGCGCCTCGTCCAGAATCACGAACGCGTCCGAGAGCGTGCGCCCGCGCATGTAGGCGAGCGGCGCGATCTCGATCACCCGCGTTTCGATGGCCTTTTCCACCCGGTCCCGCGGCATCATGTCTTCGAGCGCGTCGTAGAGCGGGCGCAGGTACGGATCGACTTTCTGCTGGAGGTCTCCGGGCAGGAATCCGAGGTTCTCCCCCGCCTCGACGGCCGGCCGCGCCAGAATGATGCGGCGGACCCGGTGCCGCGCCAGCGCGTCCACCGCCGCCGCCACCGCGAGATAGGTCTTTCCCGTTCCCGCCGGGCCGATGCCGACCACGATTTCTCTTTGCTGAATGGCCTGCAGGTATTCCCGCTGGCCCGCGGTCTTGGCCTGAATGACCCGGCGCAGTCCGGGCAGGATGATCTTGTATTCGCCGCCCTCCCCCGGCGCCGGGGGGACGCCGTCTTCCATCACCAGGCGTTCGACGTCGTGGACGTCCACCGGATCCCCCACCCGGGCGAGATCCACCAGGGCCTGGGTAACGGGCACGGCGTGGTCCACGGCGTCGGCCTTGCCCTGGAGGGTGAGCGTGTCACCCCGCAGGGAGACCCGCACGCCGAGGCGCTTGGACAGCTCGATCAGATTGGCGTCGTTCACGCCCGCGAGCGTCAGGGGATCGACTCCCTCCACCGACAGCCGGCGGGTCACGTCGTCACTCATCAGGTCACCTCGAGATGCAGGGCCGCGATGTCCTCGGCGCGTGCCGGAGACGGCGCACCCTCGAACAACGCCCGCGCTGCGGTCGTCTTGGGAAACGCGATGACGTCGCGCAGCGAAGTGGCCTGCGCGAGCAGCATCGTGACGCGGTCGAACCCCACCGCGAATCCGCCGTGGGGGGGCGCGCCGGCCGCCAGCGCCTTGAGCAGAAATCCGAACCGGGTATCGATCTCCGCGGGCGTCAGCCCCAGATGGCGGAACACCGTGCGCTGCACCGCCGGATCCGTGATCCGGATGGAGCCCGAGCCAAGCTCGTTGCCGTTGTAGACGGCGTCGTAGTGCAGCGCGCGACACGCGAAGGGCTCGGCATCGAGCTTCGCGACGTCCTCCGGGTGCGGCGCCGTGAAGGGATGGTGCGCGAAGACCGGCTGCCCCGTCTCCGGATCCGGCTCGAAGAGCGGGAAGTCCACGACCCAGCAGAACGCATGGGGCGTCGACGGCGCGAGCTTCAGCCGCTTGATGGCCTCCGCCCGCAGCGTGCCCAGGACCGGCCGGATCTCCGACGGCGCCCCAAAGAGCATCAGCGCCATCGCCCCCTCGGCCACGCCGAGGGCCGCCGCGCGCTCCACGGTCAGCTTGACCGACCCGGAGATCTGCTCCGCCTGCCGCTTCACCCAGACCACCGTCTTGCCGATCGCCTTCTTCGTGATCTCCGAGAGCGCGTCGATCTCCTTCCGGGAGAGCGCGGCCCCGCCCGGCACGAGGAACCCCTCGAGCCGGTTCTTCGCATCAGAGCCGAGAGCGCCCGCCAGCGGAAGATCGGTCCAGCTCGAGAACTCCCTGGTCCAGTCGCCCAGCCGGATGTCGTACCGGAGATCGGGTTTGTCGGTCCCATAGCGCGCCATCGCGTCCTTCCACGTCAGCCGCGGAAACGGGGACGAGACGTTCTGCCCCGCCTCCGCCCAGCAGGCCACCAGCACGGCTTCCACGAACCGCTGCACGTCCTCGGGGCCGACGAACGACGCCTCGATGTCGATCTGGGTGAACTCGGGCTGACGGTCGAAGCGCAGATCCTCGTCCCGGAAGCAGCGGGCGATCTGGAAATACCGGTCGAAGCCGGAGACCATCAGCAGCTGTTTGTAGATCTGCGGGGACTGCGGCAGCGCGTAGAACTCCCCCGGGTGCACGCGCGAAGGCACGAGATAATCGCGGGCCCCTTCGGGAGTCGGCTTGGTGAGGATCGGCGTCTCGATCTCGAGGAAACCGAGATCGGACATGGTCCGGCGCGCCCGCTGCAGGAGCCGGTGACGCAAGACCAGGTTCGCCTGCATCTCGGGACGGCGGAGGTCCAGGTGCCGGTGGGTGAGCCGGAGCTCCTCGGACGCGAGCTCCTCTCCCTTCCCGCGCGCCACCGGAATGGCGGGGGTCTCGGCGGGACCGACCACGCGGACGGACGTCGCATGCACTTCGACATCCCCCGTGGCCAGCTCGGCGTTCTTCATGTTCGCCGGCCGCGCCACGACCTCGCCTTCCACCACCACCACGGTCTCGGCCCCAAGTCCGCCGGCGCGCGTCACGACGTCCGCGCCCGCCCAAGCCGGTCCCACCGCGACCTGTACGAGACCGGCCCGGTCGCGCAGGTCGAGGAACACGATGCCGCCCAGGTCACGGCGGCGATGCACCCAGCCGCCGAGGGTCACCCGCTGGCCCACGTGCGCCGCGCGCAGCGCGCCGCAGTAGGCCGACCGCCAGGTGGTTTTTTCCGAATCCGTCACGCCCCTCCCCCTTCTTCCGCTTCGCAGAGCACGCGATAGAACTCATCGGCGGTCCGGGCGGCGAGCAGCCGGCCGCGGACCGATTCATGACGGACCAACCGGGCGATCCGGGAAATCGCCTTCACGTGCGCTCCCGCCGCCGTTTCCGGCCCCGCCATCAGGAAGAACAAGCGGACCGGCTCGCCGTCGACCGTTTCGTAGGGAACCGGCTCTGTCGCCGTCCCGGCCACCACCCCCAGGCTGGACAGCGCCGGGGTCTTGCCGTGCGGCACCGCAACGCCGAACCCGATGCCGGTCGGAAACTGACGCTCCCGCTCCAGGACCGCTTCGAGAACCTCCTGCCGGTCTCCCCCCGCCCTCCCGTCAGTCGCCCCACCCGACACCGGCAGGAGCAACTCCACGAGCTCCCCCAGAATCCCATCCTTGTCATGGGACTTGAGGGGTACCCGTATGCGGCTCGGGGACAGCAGTTCCGAAAGGCGCAAGGCTGGCTCAAGTGGTGTAAGCGATTGAATCTAGTTAAGTTGAGGCGTGAACGCCACTTGGCGGATCGGACGGGTTGGGGGGGTCCTCCTGGCCGTTTTGGGGGTCGGGGGAGCCCCTCGGCGCCTGACGGCCCAGGCGGACCCGCTCGGGGCGGAGCTGTGGCGGGTGGCCGGGACCACGGTGGCCGTCCCGTTCGCGCTCGCCCAGGGCACCAGCTCCGCATTCTGGAATCCCGCCCAAACCGTCACGGCCCCCACCATCGCTGGCGACGTCGTGCAGACGCCCGACGCCATTTCCGCCACGGGGATCCTCGCCGTCGTGCGCACCGGCCCCGGACGACTCGGCAGCTGGGGCCTGGTCTATGGCCAGGTGGACATCGGCGACATCACGCGGACCTCACTCACGCCGGACCCCGAAGGAACCATTCCGGTCTACACGCGCGACGTGGGCCTCACCTGGGCCAAGGCCTTCGGATCGACCACGCTGGGCGCGACGGTGGGGGCGCACGACTCACGGCTGGATCAGGCGGACCTCCAGCACTGGACCGGCGACGTGGGCGTCGCGCAGCGCTTTGGCGACGTGCTCACGCTTGCCGCGGCTACGCACTTCTTCTACCGCTTCTCCACCAGTGACGCGAGTCAGGATCTCTACGCCGGCGTGGAGTGGCGGGCTCTCCACGGCCCTCTGTGGACCGGCTCGGGGGACGTGTCGGTCAGGCTCCGCTACGGTGCCACGCTCGCCCATGGAACCGGCACGGACCACGCCATCGGCGTGGGGCTGGATTTCGGACCGCCATTTGCCGTGGACGGCATGCTGGTCCGGGAGAGCTCGTTCGGCAATTCCGCATGGCGCGGAGTGGCGGGGTTGCGCGTCAAGATCGGCCGCTACGGACTGTCCTTTGCGCGCGACGCGGGCGTGAGCGGCCTCGGGTCGTCGTACCGGATCGGTCTCGAAGCGAGACTCAAGTGACCGACCTCCTGTCGCTCACGCCCGACGCCGCGCGCCAGTCGCTCACGGCGTGGCTCACTGCGCGCGGCGAACCGGCATACCGGATCCGGCAGCTCACGCCGCGGCTCTGGGAGCGGCCGGTACCCCGCTGGGCGGACGCCACCGATCTCCCCGCTCCTCTGCGTGAGGCGCTCGACCTGGACTTCCCGCTCGGACGGCTGACGGTCGCGGCTCATCAAGTGTCCGCGGACGGCACCGAGAAGTTCCTGTGGACGCTCGCCGACGGGCAGGCCGTGGAGTCGGTGCTGATTCCCGAAGGCAAGCGGCGGACGCTCTGTATTTCTTCGCAGGTGGGGTGCGCACTCGGTTGCGTCTTCTGCGCCACCGGCACCATGGGCTGGAGCCGGAACCTGACGCCGGGCGAAATCGCCGGTCAGGTACGGGAGATCAGACTGCAGAGCGCGGAGCGGTCGCCCACGAACGTGGTCTTCATGGGGATGGGCGAGCCGTTGCTCAACTGGGAAAGCGTGGACGTCGCGCTCACCATCTTGAACCACCCGGAAGGCCTGGGGATCGGAGCGCGCCACATCACCCTCTCCACCGTCGGCATCCTGCCCAAGCTGGCCCTGTTCGCGAAGCGACCCGAACAATTCCGGCTGGCGGTGTCGTTGCACGCGCCGACGCAGGCGATGCGCAAGGAGCTGATGCCCGTCGAGAAGAAATACTCGCTGCCGGAGCTCCTCGGAGCGCTGCAGGGATTCGAGCGTCGCGTGACGCTCGAGTACGTGCTGATCGCGGGGAAGAACGATTCCCTCGAAGCCGCCGAGGCCCTGGCAAAGATCGCGAGCCCCCTCGCCGCGCTCGTGAACCTGCTGCCCCTGCACCCCGGCGGCGCCCCCGGACTCTCGCCCAGCCCGCGGGCCCACATGCTGGCGTTCGAGCGCCGTTTGAAGGATCGCGGTGTGGAGGCGGTGCTGCGGAGGAGCCGCGGCCTCGATATCGCCGCGGCGTGCGGCCAGTTACGGGTGGAGCGGGAGCTGGGGCGAAAAGTCCCGGCCCAGGAGCACGCTGGCGTCGAGTAGCAGGGTCGAATCGGGATCCATCACCACCTTCCCAACCTTCAAGGCCCGGCGGATGCGTTCCCCGACCGCCGCCGGCCCGCGCCGCACCAGGATCCGGGTCGAGTCGAGCGGTGCTTTGGCGTCCCCCAAATTCCCGAACGAGAGCACATCGATGCCGGCATCGCGCAACACCCGGGTGCCCAGGCGGGCGAGCCCCGGACGGCCGCTCGCATTGAGCACGGCGACCGTCACCCGCGGGGCGGCCGCGCCTTCACCCGGCACCACCTCGCCGGACGCACGGGCGCGGCCGCCCCGGCACCCCACGCCGAGCGCGAGCAGCAGGATCAGACCGGGACGAGCGAGTTCCAGAATTCCACCGTTTCGGGAGCGAGCGGCCAGCCGGACCGAACCGTCCATTCAATGCGCAATCTCGCGACCTCGATGAGCACCGCGTCGCGCTCCGCCGGGACCCGTCGCGCCAGGGCCGCCCGGCGCTCGCGGTCGAACGTCCGGCCCGGTTCCAGAAAGTCGCCGAGATAAAGCATCCGCCCCACGTCGTCCCACCCCGCGTAGCCGAGCGAGTGGTAACGGACGGCGTCCAGCACACCGCGATCGGTCTCGCCGTCCCGGGCCGCCCGGTCCGCCGCGGCGGGGCCATGGGCGAGCTCGTCCGCGGCCGCCTCGTCCCGCAACGCGTCGTGGAGCCACGCGGCCGTGGCCCACCGGCTCCGTTCCCGTTCCGCGACCTTCATGGTGACGGCCCACCCATCGATCAGGACCGCGACGCGCTCCACGTGCGCCCGCCGTTCCGGGCTCGCCACCGCCCACGCCGGGAGCGTCAAGGCTTCCGTACCGACGGATCGCCGCTCACACCCTCGCCCAGGATCACGTTGTCGAGCAACCGGGTGTTCCCGACCTTGCCGGCGACGATCGCGACGGCGGACGCGGTCACGCGCTCCACGTCCCGGAGCTCGTCGTCCACGAGGGCCAGGTAGTCCGGGGTGACACCCGCCGCCGCGAGGACCAGCAACCCCTGCGCCCGGATGGACACGGGGTCCGCTTCCCCGCCCCGCCAGAGCTGTTCCACGGTCCGCAGGGTGCGCGAGAGTCCCAGTGCCATCCGGCGCTGGTCGGCGTTCAGGTAGGCGTTGCGCGAAGAGAGCGCCAGTCCGTCGAGCTCGCGGACCGTCGGCGCGATGACGAGGTCGATCGGGAAGTCCAGGTCGCGCACCATCCGCCGGATCAGCATCGCCTGCTGGAAATCCTTGCGTCCGAACACCGCGACGTCCGGCTCCACCAGATGAAAGAGCTTGGCCACCACCGTGAGGACGCCGGCGAAGTGCCCCGGCCTGACCGCTCCTTCGAACCGCTCCGCCAGCGGACCGGGGTCCATGCGGATCAGGGGATCCGCGGGGTACATGGCCGCGCGATCGGGAACGAAGAGGCAGTCGACCCCGCGCTCCGCGGCGAGCGCACGATCGCGCCCCAGATCCCGCGGATACTGGGCGAAGTCTTCCCGCGGGCCGAACTGGAGCGGATTGACGAAGACCGACATCACCACGAGGCCCGCCGCCTCCCGCGCCCGATCCACCAGGCGGAGGTGCCCCTCATGCAGGGCGCCCATGGTGGGCACGAACGCGACGCGCGTACCCCGGGCCCGGTGGGCGCGAGTCCAGGCGCGCATCTCAGAGAGCCCGGTGATCTCCTGCATCGGGCCTCGGGCGGGTCTACTTGGCGAAGGAGTGGTCGGCGTCCGGATACTTCCCCGAACGGACTTCCGCCTTGAACGCCTCGGCCGCCTTGCGCACCTCGTCGGCGAGCGCCGCGTACTTCTTCACGAACTTGGCCGAGAAGCGGTCGTTCAGCCCCAGCATGTCGTGGAGCACCAGGACCTGCCCGTCGCAGGACGGCCCCGCACCGATGCCGATGGTGGGAATGGACAGCGACTTGGAGATCTCCGCGGAGAGTGGCGCGGGCACCAGCTCCAGCACTACCGCGAACGCGCCCGCGTCCTGTAAGGCCAGGGCGTCGTCTTTCAGCCGCTGGGCCGCGACGTCATCGCGGCCCTGCACGCGGTACCCGCCCAGCGCGTGGACCGACTGCGGCGTGAGCCCCAGGTGCCCCATGACGGGAATGCCGATGTCCACCAGTGCGCGCACGGTGGGCGCCATGGAGCGCCCCCCTTCCAGCTTCACGCCGTGACAGAGCGTCTCCTGCATCACCCGGCCCGCGTTCCTGATCGCGTCCGTGGGACTCACCTGATAGGTGAGAAACGGCAGGTCGCACACCACCAGCGCGTGCGTCGAGCCACGGCGCACGGTCTTGGTGTGATAGATCATCTGCTCCAGGGTGGCGGAGAGCGTCGTATCCTGCCCGCCCAGCACTTGATTCACGGAATCGCCCACCAGGAGGATCTCGACGGAAGGGTCGAGCAGACGGGCGAAGAGCGCGTCATAGCAGGTCAGCATCACGATCCGCTCCTGCCGCTCTTTCATCTTCAGGAGCTCGTAGGTGGTGACTTGCTTCAGCGCGTCGGTCATGAATCCTCGGGGGCCAGGTCCTGGAGCTCCGTCAATTCCCGGCGCCAGAAGGGCCGGTTGGGCAGTTCGGGGTGCGGGACCGTGAGGGTCCCGGTGCTGACCGTGCGGTCGCCGTAGCGCACGATATCCAGATCGATCTGCCGGGGACCCCAACGCACGGTCCGCACCCGCCCCAGCGCGGTCTCGATCCCGAGACAGGCGTCGAGGAGGGCCTGGGGCTCGAGCCCGGTCTCGAGCTCCACCATCTGATTCAGATACGCTTCCTGCGGCACCGCGCCGAGCGGTGCCGTTTCCTCTACGCTCGAGGCGCGGACCACCGTGGTTTCGGGGAGTGCGGCGAGCCGCTCCCGGGCGCGGGCCAGCCAGTCGGCGCGGTCCCCCAGGTTGGACCCCAGGGCCACGAAGACCCGCTCTCCGCGCGCCATGGTCAGAATGGTACCGCCCTAGGCGAGGTTCGCAAAGCCGCGCGTCAACTCGCGGAGGTTGGTCGCCACCTGCTCCAGCTCCTTGGTGGCGCGCTCCAGATCGGTGAGGCCGTCCGCGGCCTGCGTGGCGCGCGTGGCCACGTCATCCGCCTCTTCGCGGTTCTTCCCGGCGATCCCGGCGACGGCGTGCATGCGGTCCCGGAGCCGGCCGAACGCCTGATTTTGTTCCGCGGCCGCGCCCGCGATGCGGCGGGCATGCTCGGTGGCGTCCGCGGTGGTGGCCACGATCCGGTCCAGCGCCTCCAGCGCGCCGGCGGAGAGCTCCTCGACGCCTCCGACGTTCACCTGCCCCCGCCGCATCTGCTCCACCACTTCGCCCACCTGCCGGTGCACGTCGTCCACCAGCCCGCCGGCCTCCGCCGCGGCCGCCCCGCTCTGTTCGGCCAGATGCCGGATTTCTTCCGCCACCACCGCGAAGCCTTTGCCGTGTTTCCCCGCGCGGGCCGCCTCGATGGCGGCGTTCAGCGCGAGCAGGTTGGTCATGTCGGCCAGCTCGCGGATGGACGCGATGAAGCCCGTGATGCGGCGGCTGACGACCCCCAGCTCCTGCACCTTGCCGGAGCTTTCGCCCACGAAGGTCTTGAGGGCCACGAGCCGCTCGATGGCATCCTGAATCCGCTGGCGGTTCCGCGCCGCGGTTTCGCTGGCCTCGCTGGACGACTTGGCGGCGGCGGCCCCGTCCGACGAGACTCGCACCGAGACTTCGGAGAGACTGGCGGTGGCCTCGAGCCCGCGCGCGATCTCCGACTCCTCGTTGACCACGCCGCCGCGGATCACGTGCGTCGCCGCCGCCACGCCGCGCGCCGATTCGCGCAGAGCCACCGCGGTCCGCGCCAGCGTCGCGAGCTCACTCGTCATCCGCTCCACCGTGTCGGCGAGCGGGCGCCGCAGATCGGTGATGTGAATGGCCGTCGCGAGCTGGGTCGCGAACGTCGAGATGGTCACGACGTCCGCCTCGCGGTACGCCCGCCGCTTGTGGTGCTCGAGCTCCAGCGTCCCGATCACCTGGTCACCGAACTTGAGGGGCACGATCACGAGCGATCGCACGTGGTCCGGAGGGTTGACGATCCGCTGGTCCCGGGCCACGTCGTCGATGACGATGGGGTCACCGCGCTCCACGGCCTCGTTCCGCAAGGCCAGGATGCCGCCGTCGGGAGCGCCGGCGCCCCGGTCGGGCCGCCCCAGGTCACTCCGGTAGGCCAGCTGCATCCGGTCCTCGACGTGCCGGAAGATCCGGAAGTCCCCCCAGTCCACCAGCCGGTGCGCCAGGCCTTCGATGCGCCGGAAGGAATCGTCGAGACTCACGTTGGCCGTGATCACGGCCTCCATCGCGTGGATCTTGTTGAGCTCCTCCGCCGAAATGGCCTCCTCCAGCATGCGCTTGAGCAGGAGACCGACGGCGCCCAGGACGGCGGCGACGAACAGCCAGGCGACGGGCGGCCACTCGCGGACCACACCGACCACCGTGGTGGTCGCGAACAGCGTCGCGCCGTATCCGATCAGCTCGTACCGGACGATCAGGAGCTTCTCGTCCTTCTCGAGCTTGGCACGGAGAATGAGCGTGAAGTAGAAGAGCACCCGGCTGATGGCGAAGTACGACAGCGCCAGGAAGAAGAGGGGCGGAATACTCGCGGTCGTGAACGCCGCGGTTACATTGTCCGACAGGTGCCGGATCTCGGCGTACACCCCGTAGGCCGAGACGAGCGCGATCACCTCGCGCCCCGCGTTCACCAGCGCCACCGGCAGAGCCTTCCGCTGCATCCCCCAGTCGGCGATGATCACGCCCAGCACGAGCCCCAGGCAGGTGACGGGCACACCCGTGAGCAGCGCGCCGGAGAGGGCGACCAGCGCGGTCTGCGTGAGATAGGAGTACTTGGACAGTGCCACGGGCCGCGCGCGGAGCGCGATACAGGCCACCGTGATGATCGCCAGCGCGCCCCATTGATTGAGCCACCGCGGATCGGCGGCGAGGACCACGAGCAGGAGCAGCGCACCCGAGTACTGGAGACCCCGCGCGTAGACCCGGACCAGCGTGTCGACCCTCACGCGGCCTTCCCTCGCACGCCGGCCGCCAGCTCCCGCACCAGTCGCGTCACGCCGGGCACGCCTTCCCGGCCCAGGACGTCGACCAGGGCGCTTCCCACCACCACGCCATCCGCGAGCCGGGCCGTGTCCCGCGCCTGCGCGCCGGTCCCGATCCCGAAACCCACCGCCACGGGCAGGTCACTCGCGGCCCGCACCCGCTTCACGTAATCAGGGAGATCGGCCGGGATCCGGTCCCGCGCTCCGGTGACCCCGAGCCGGGAGATGAGATACAGGAATCCTGAGGCCCGCTCGACCGCGCGCGCGATCCGCTCGGCCGGCGTGGTGGGCGCGATGAGCCGGACGAACGCGAGCGGCCCGGCCGCCACCCGGTTCTCGAGGTCGACATCCGCGCCCGCGGGCAGATCGGTGAGCAGAACGCCGGACACACCGGCCCGCTCCGCATCCGTCAGAAACCGGTCGACGCCATAGGCGAGTACCGGGTTCAGGTACGTCATCACGACCACCGGGACGGCCAGCTTCGCCTCGGCGATGAGATCGAGCGTGCGCCGGACGCCCACCCCCTGCGCAAGGGCAGCGTAGGTGGCGCGTTGGATGACGGGACCGTCGGCCAGCGGATCCGAGAAAGGCACGCCGACCTCGATGATGTCGGCGCCCGCGGCGGCCGACGCCGTCAGCGCGGCGACGAAGTCCGCGGGGGTGGGATAACCGGCCGGCAGATAAGGGATCAGCGCGGCGCGGGAATCCGCTTTGACCTTCCGCCAGCGTTCGGCGAGCCGCGGAGACGACTCAGACAAAGTAGTCCTGGACCTTGATGCCGTACTTGATCGGGTCGGTGACCTTGATGATGGACCGTGGGTACGCCCCGTTTTCCTGGACGGCCAGGTCCGCCAGGAACCCGGGATGCAGGAGTCCTCCGTCCGGCGACGTCACGATCCGGACGACGGGCCGGTGCACGTGCGCGGTGTCGGCGTTGGCCGAGTGCACGACGGCCACTTCGTAGGTGTCGAGAATGACGCAGGTGCCCACGGGGTAGATGCCGATCAGGTTGATGAACGCCTTGACCACCGTGGGGTCGTAGCCCCGCCGCGGGTTCTCCCACATCTCTTTCAGCACCTGGTCGGGCTGAATCGGCGTGGTCTGATAGGCCCGCCGGCTGGTGGCCGCGTCGAACCCGTCCGCCACAGCCACGATCTTGGAATAGATGGACAGCACCCGGGGCCGGATCGACTTGGGATAGCCGGTCAGGTCGTTCTTCATATGGTGCTCGTAGGCGGCGATCATCCCGCGGTACGGGATTTCACCATACCCCCGGAGCCCGAACAGCGTCAGCACGCCGAGCCACGGGTGGGCCTGCATGATGCGCCATTCGTCGTCGGTCAGCCCGCCTTCCTTGTTCAGCACCTCGAGGGGCACGCGCGACTTCCCCACGTCGTGGAAGAGCGCGGACATCCCGACATCATACAGCTGGACCTTGCTCAGACCGAGCTTCCGGCCGAGCGCCACCGAGAAAATGCAGACGTTCACCGAGTGCGTGAACGTGTACTCGTCGTAGTCCCGGAGGGTGGTCAGGCCCATCAGGGACGACTCGTTGTTCAGCACCTGGTCGACGATGGCCTGTACCGCCCGTTTGACCTTCTTCACGTTGGCGGTGCGGCCCATGCGGATGCTGTTGATCACTTCCTTGGTGACGGCCACCGAGCGGGCGTAGGTCCGCTTGGCCGCTTCCTTCTGTTTTTCCACGTCCTCGGCATCGTCGTCGGTGTCGAGGGGCGGCTCGACGTCGATGAGCGTCACTCCGGCTTCGTCCAGCTTCTGACTCAGCTCGTGGACTTTGTTGGGGTCGGCCTCCCGGGCCGCGTACGCGAGGAGGAGCGACACGAAGATCTGGAGCTGCTTCCGGTCCACGCCGGGGAGGACCCGGACGGCGCCGATGCCGCTCTGGCGGAAGACGCCCAGGATGTGGGAGAA
>Ga0070709_10000460_pt1 | contig 24322 bp, 16 predicted proteins | sample LARL51metaG_FD_65449 | JGI IMG/M metagenome (GOLD analysis project Ga0070709, IMG submission 65449) | Corn, switchgrass and miscanthus rhizosphere microbial communities from Kellogg Biological Station, Michigan, USA - LAR L5-1 metaG | ecosystem: Host-associated > Plants > Roots > Rhizosphere ... | reverse complement strand
CCTGCCGCGGCGACGGCGCACGCAGGTTCGGCTCTGGCGGCGTGCCGGGTTTGAGATTGTCGCCCTGCCGCGGTGGCTCACCCGGTCGCGGCGGCTCGCCCTGCCGTGGCGGTTCACCCGGACGTGGAGCTTCTCCCGGGCGCGACGGAGCCGCGGGCGCCGGCTTCGTGCCGGGTTTTTCGCCCTGCTGTGGAGGCTGGCCCGAACGTTGCGGCTGGCCCTGCCGTTGCGGCTGGCCATGTTTTCGCTGCTGGTTACGTCCGGGCGGCTGTGCGCCTGGCCGGTTCGGTTGCGGGAGGCTGTTTTGCCGCTGCGGCGTTTGCGGCGTGGGCTGACGCGGCGGATTGTTGCGGTTCGGCGCCGCGTTCGGATTGGCGCGACGGATCGCGCGCTGCTCGGTCACGATCTGGCGGCCGACATTTTGCGCCGCATGGACTTGGCGCACAAAGCCCTGGTCACGCGCCACCTGCTCCGAGGAGATCCTCAGCGGCACGGCACTGACCCGGCCGCCCGGCGCGCCGGGTAGCCGGATGCTAAAACCGCTCGCGCCCTGCGTCAGCGCACCGAGCCGTGCGCCCAGGCGGTCGTTGACCTCGATGCGCCCGACATGGCCGTCCGGATCGGGATAGAGTTTTATGTTGACATTGTTGCCGCCGCTGGCCGCGCCGCCCTCCGGCACTTCGACAAGCCCGGTGGTGCCGCGAATGCCGAGCGTCGAGGTCGGCGTCGTGATCTTCATGTCGCCGGTCTTTGCCACCGCCGCGGCGACGAAGGCGACCGTGCCCTTCGCGACGTCGAAGATGCCGGCATTGTCCTTGCCGCCGTCCTCATAAACATAAGTGTCGATCGTGATCTTGGCGTTGGCCGACAGGTGGAAGGTGGTGCCGTCGTTGAAGGTGATGCCGAGCGCGGAATCGGCTGCGGTCTGCACGGCATCGTTCAGGAAGATGTCGTCCTTGAGCTTGAGCGCGATCGAATCCTTGTTGCGGATCACGGTCACGACCCCGGTCAGGGTGGCGACATTGCCGATCGGTTCGTCGGAGGCGGCAGGGGTCGGCGAGGGGGAGGGCGCGGGCACCGGCGTCGCCGGCTCGGCCTGTGCGGCCCTCATGAGGCCCGATACCGCCTGATCGATCCCGGCAGCTGGATCATCGCCAGTCGGAGCCGGCATTGCCGCCGCGCCGGAGAGGCCGTGGATCAACAGACCGAGCATCAACCAAAGCCGCTTCCGCGCCACAGCCATCGCCCCCCAAAGGCTCGATCAGGACGGACGGCAGTAAGGAAGCTGGACGCTGAACCCGGCGTGAATACCTGTATCAGGTCCGCCGTGCGGTATTCGTGATCCCGCCGCAGTGTCCACCTTTCCCCGCTGGGGAGAGGTGGACCATATCAGCAGGATCGCCAACCAAACGTCGTGCTCTAATCGCCCCAGCCCCAGTAGTTGCGCCAGCCGCTCTTCGGCGGCTTGTTGGCGTAGTTGACCGACGTGGTCCGCTCGGAAGGCTCCACTTTGAACACCGCCCTGCAGCCCTCGCTCAACTGGGCCTTCTTCTTCGCCATGCACGCCGTGATGCGGTCGACATCGGGAATTTCCGCGCTGCACAGACGCATCGCATCGCCGGTACAGCGCTGCGCCTGATCCTGCGTGTAGGCATGTGAAACCGACGTCAACGTTACCAACGCCAGCGACGTTGCAGCCAGCAACGCGCCGTTACTCTTGATCGATCGAAAGCAAGCCACCTGATGTCCCCCTGAAGCTGAAGCGCATGCGATCACCGCCCGCCGAAGCAGCGCCGCTCCACAGAAGGATAACGAAGCGTGGTTTGCAGTCATTTGCCGTGATGAGCGAAATTGAATCTTATCCACGGACATCTGGGTTCCACCGCGGCGGAACCGATGATGGAGGATCGACGCGCACGATGCGAAAGGCCCCGCATACCGTTGCGGGGCCTTCGGCGCACTGCGATCGACGATGTCAGCTCAGACGCTTCCAGGTCTGGCCGCCGCAGAACAGGCCACCGAATGCGCAGCCCTGCACCTTCAAGAGATTCGGTCCCTTCATCGCGATCGTGGAGTCGTAGTTGCCGCCGCCGTCCGGATCATGGATGCGACCGACCCATTTGCTGTCGGACGGCTTCATGTTGATCAGGATTTTTTCGCCGCTCTTCTCGGCATAGCCGCACAGATTGGCGCCGCACGGCTCGATGCGCACATTGCCCTTGTTCTCCTCGGTGGCCCACAGGCCGAGCGGCGTGGTCGGCGCGGACTGCGCCGCGGGAGGAGCGGCGGCAGGGCTGGCTGGCGCGGCGGCGGGGCCGGGCGCGGGCGGCGCGATGGATGCGCCGGCGGCGTCGGCGGAAGCAAGGTGATTCGTGGTCGGCATCGGCGCGGCGGGCGCGCTCGACGTCGTCGTTGGCGGCGCCGGCAGCGCGGGCTGCGCCGGACCGGCGGCCGGTATCGTCGTCTGCGGTACGGTGGCCTGAATGGTTGGCGCCGGAGCGGGAGCGGGTGCCGGTGCAGCCGAAGGACTGATCGCCGTCTCGTCCTCGTCATTGCGACCGGACGTCAGCCCGCCCAGATTGATGCCGCCGAGACCCGTGATCTTGAGGCACGACAGCGCGTCGCAGTGTTTCGGCGCTTCGATCCGGATCCGGTGTCCGTCGATGTCCAGCGAGATCGCCTGCCCGGCGTGGGCGGCGGTCGAGGCCAGCACGAGAGCAGCAGCGAAGGTGAGCGTTTTCATCAGAGCCTCCGGCGAGCGGGTTGTTGCAACTCGCCGAAAACCTTAAGGCGCCGCGGCCGCGGCTTCCGTGATGAAGGTCACAGGATTGCGGCGCGCGTCGAACGACGGCAACGGACCGCAGATCAATGGCAGGTGACCAACGTCACATGCAGAACGTCGGCGGCAGCCTAGTCTCGTCCGCGCGGGCAACCGAGTCGTTGCCCGCATATGGGCCTCGATTTCGCGCGCAGGCCGGCGACAGAAGGTATCAGAGGAAGATACCGACGGTAACCGCACGGCGTGAAAATCTCGCGAGCCGGGTTGTGATGGAACCAGAGACGCAGCTAATCTGTCCACGGGCTCGTCAAACCTTGTACTGGACTTTGATACTGGATGTAGGAATTGAACGTTGAGATTAGTGGCTCCGATGCGCGCCTCTTTTTTCTCCCTTTTGCTTTGCTGTTTTTTTCTTTCATTCGGACAGCCCGCTTGCGCGGATCGGCGCGTCGCGCTGGTGGTCGGCAATGGCGCCTACCAGAATGTCGCGCGGCTCACCAATCCCCCGAATGATGCGGCGGCAATTGCGGAGGCGCTGAGGGCTGCCGGGTTCGAGGCCGTCGAGCTCAGGCGGGATCTCAAGGCCAGCGAGATGCGCCGCGCGCTCCGCGACTTCGCCGACACCGCGCGCAGTGCCGACGTGGCGATCTTCTATTTCGCGGGCCACGGCGTCGAGATCGACGGGATCAACTATCTCATTCCGGTCGATGCCGTGCTCGAGCGCGACGTCGATGCCGCGGACGAGGCCATTGCGCTCGATCGCGCGCTCGGCGCCATCGAGCCTGCCCGCAAATTGCGGCTGGTGATCCTGGACGCCTGCCGTGACAATCCGTTTGCCAGGGTCATGAAGCGCTCCGTCGCCTCACGCGGCGTGGAGCGCGGACTGGCAAAGGTGGAGCCTACGACGCTCAACACGCTGGTGGCCTATGCGGCAAAGGCCGGCTCGACTGCCTCCGATGGCGAGGGCACCAACAGCCCTTTCACGACGGCGCTGGTTCGCTACCTGCCGCAACCGGGGCTCGATATCCGCAAGACCTTCGGGTTTACCCGCGACGAGGTTCTGAAAACCACCAACAACCGGCAGGAGCCCTTCATCTACGGCTCGCTGGGTGGCGAGGATTTCATCCTGGTCCCGGCGCCAGCGCAGGCAGATCCCGCGCGGGCGATCCGGCAGGATTATGAACTCGCCGAGCGGGTCGGCACGCTCGAGGCCTGGGACTCCTTCCTGTCGGCCTATCCGGAAGGTTTTTACGCCAAGCTCGCGCAGGCGCAACGCAACAAGCTGCTCGCCGAACAGGCCCGTTCTGCCGCAGCGGCAAAGGTCCGCGAGGCCGAGCGGGAACGCGCAAGGCTGGCGGCCGAAAGCGCGCGGGCCGATGCCGAGGCCAAAGCGACGACCGAAGCCAGGGCTGCGGAAGAAGCGCGCATCGCCGCTGAACAGAAGCAGGCGCTCGAGACGGCGAGGAAGGCGGACGCCGAACGTGCGGAAAGCAAGGCGGCCGAGGTCGCACGCCGTGCCGAGGACAGAAAGAAGACGCTGGACGACGCGAAAGCCGCGGATGCCGAGCGCGCCCGACTGGCGCAGCAGGTGAGGGCCGCGGAGCAGGCGCGCATGACAGCGGAAAATGCCAGAGCGGCCGCCGAAGCAGATGCAACGCGCGAACAGCTTGCACTGGAACGGGCAAGGGCGCTGGCGGACGCGAAAGTCGCGGAACTGACCCGGATCCAGGCCGATGTCCGCTCGAGGCTCGAGGAGGACGCGCGCCGCAGCAGTGCGCAGCAGGCGGTGGCGGACACGCAGAAGCCGGTCGGTCAGCTCGCCGCGCTCGCGCCAGCGGACGGTTCGGCGCCAGGCAGCAAGGACAATACGGCGCGGGCGCTTCAGATCGAATTGCAACGGGTCGGCTGCGGCCCTGCGACGATCAGCGAAAGGTGGGACGATCCGGCGCAAAAATCGCTCGCGCTGTTCAACAAGAATGCCGCCACGACGTTCGACACCAGCGTTGCCAGTGCCGATGCGCTGGATCGCCTTCGCGCGAGGAGCGGCCGCGTCTGTCCGCTGGTCTGCGAACGCGGCACCAAGGCCGATGGCGATAGTTGCGTGAAAATCGTCTGCAAGAACGGATATCAACTCGCCGACGACAACTCCTGTGAGCCGATCCCGCGAAGCACCAGGCGCAAGGAGACGCCTGCTGTCGCAACCGCGCCGCAGCCGAGGTCCTTGCCTGCCGAGACGTCGCGAGAGAGGCCGGCGGCGCTGCCGGGCGGGGCAACGGCGGCGGGCGGGATCAAGCGGGCCGATGAGGCCGCGAGCGGCGGGACCTACCGCAACTGCATGGGTCCGCGGCCGGGTTGCTACGAGCGGTCGATCCGGAACATGACGCCCGAGATGGCACGAATCTGGTGCAGTCGGAAACCCACCTGCTGAGGCATGGCACGCGCGAGATACCAGCAGCATGCGTTCAGGGCCATTCTGCTGGCGGCCTGTCTGTTCTGTTTCGGACTGCATCCCGCGCTGGCCGACAAGCGCGTGGCGCTCGTGATCGGTAATGCCACCTATCAGAACGTCCCGAAACTCGGCAATCCGCTCAACGACGCCGAACTGGTGGCCGACGGGCTGAAGAACGCCGGGTTCGACAGCGTCGAACTCAGGCGCGATCTGAAGGGCAACGCGATGCGCCGCGCCATCCGGGATTTTTCCGACGCGGCACGGGGCGCCGACGTGGCGATCATCTATTTCGCCGGCCATGGCATCGAGATCGACGGCGCCAACTATTTGATTCCGGTCGATGCGGTGCTGGAGCGCGACATCGACGCATTCGACGAGGCTGTCCCGCTCGATCGCCTGTTGACCGTCATCGACCCCGCCAGAAAACTTCGCCTGGTGATCCTCGATGCCTGTCGCGACAATCCGTTCATCAAGAGCATGCGGCGTACCATCTCGGCGCGCGGCGGCGGGGGACAGGGGCTGGCCAGGATCGAGCCGGGGAGTCCGAACACGCTCGTCGCGTTTGCGGCCAAGGCCGGCTCGACCGCCGAAGATGGCAATGGCAGGAACAGCCCGTTCACGGCCGCAATGGTCAAATATCTCACACGGCCGGGGCTGGACGTGCGCAGGGCCTTCGGATTCACGCGCGACGAGGTTCTGAAAGCGACGAACAACCGGCAGGAGCCGTTCATCTACGGCTCGCTGGGCGGCGAGGATTACCCGCTCGTTCCGGCCGCGACCAAGCCGGTGCCCGACACCGCGCAGGCGATCCGGCAGGACTACGAACTCGCCGAGCGCATTGGCACGGTCGAGGGGTGGGATTCCTTCCTCTCGACCTATCCTGACGGCTTCTATGCCAAGCTCGCGCAGGCGCAACGCAACAAGATCATCGCCGAGCAGGGCCGGCTCGCCGCGGTCGAGCAAAGCCGGCAGCTTGAAGAGGAGCGCGCCAGGCTTGCGGCCGAAGGCGCGCGGGCCGGTGCGCTGGCCAAGGCTGCCGCCGACGCCAAGGCCGCGGAGGAGGCTCGCATCGCTGCCGAGAAGCAGAAGGTGATCGAGGAAGCCAGAATCGCGGAGGCCGTGCGCGCGCAGGGCAAGGCGGCCGAACAGGCACGGCTCGCGGCCGAAAAGAAGAAAGAGGAGGACAGGGCAAAGGCGGCCGAGGCGGAACGGATGCGACAGGCGCAGGAAGCGAAACTGGCGGAGGAGGCGCGGCTCGCGGCGGAGAACGCCAAGGCCGCCGCCGAAGCCAAGGCCACGCTGGAGCGATTGGCGCAGGAGAGGGCCAGAGTGCTGGCCGAAGCCCAGGCGGCGGAAGCCGCGCGCGCCAAGGCTGAAGCCGAGGCCAGGGCCGAGGAGGCCAAGGCGCTCGCCGCGAAGGCGGCTGAAGCCGGCAAGCGAGCGGATGCGGCAAAGCCCGAACCGACGGCTGCGGATCCCAATCAGCGTCCGATCGGCCCGCTCGCGGCGCTCACCCCGCCGGGCGAGAAGGGCGCGATCATGCCGAACGAGAATATCGTCCGCGCTCTGCAGAACGAATTGCACCGGGTCGGCTGCGGCTCTGGAGCGGTCAGTGAGACCTGGGACGAGCGTGCGCAGAACGCCCTGCATCAGTTCAACAAAAGTATCGGCACCAAGTTCGACGTCAATCTGGCGAGCGCGGATGCGCTGGAAGCGGTTCGCGCCAAATCAGGACGAATCTGTCCACTGATCTGTGCGCACGGCTTCAAGGCGGACGGCGATATCTGTGTCAAGATCGTCTGCAAGGACGGCTACGAGCTCAATGACGACAATGTCTGCGAACGCACAAGCCCCAAAAAACGCAGCCGCGAGCGGCCGGCTGTCGCAAGTCCCGAGCACAGCACACCGGCGCCCGGCCGCGTGCCCGCTCCCGCCGAGGCGGAAGGTCCGGCGAGCTCCAAGCGGACGGAGGCCCTCTACGCCCAGTGCAGACTGCAAGCCATGATGTCGGACACGGGCGGTGGCCGTCATCGTCGCCGCGGTCCCGGTTTCCTTGCGCTCGACGCGTGCGTTCGCAATGGCGGCAGGATGTGATCCGAGGACCGGCACGACTCCTCATCGCAACCCGGATCAGGACAAGGGGGATGGCGCCGTTTCCGATGCAGCAGGACTAGAACAGCCCGAGCACGATCGCGCCAACAAAGGCAAACGCGATATACGCGGCGACTGCGCTCAACCGATTTGTGAGAGTCATGGACTTCTCCGGGTCTGCGTCGCACTCCCCGCACTCAGAACACGCATATTAGCACTTGGCGGACACCGCAAAAAGACAGCCGCTCTGTCCGTCGTGCTTGCGCAATCGCGTCTTGCGCGGCGCACGTGGTTAAAGATTCGTGAAATCAATGTGTTGATCAGCCTTTAAGCAAAATCTTAAGCAAAACGAACGAACCTGCGCAGCATGACGCGCGGAGTTCGTTTGTATCTCGTCGGCTCCTTCGTCCTTGTCTCGCTTGCAGGTTGCGGTCGCGGCTTCTTCCAGGCCGAACGTGAACCCTGGCGCGCCGAGGCCGAGATCGCCTGCCTGAAATCCGGGGCGGTGAAAGAAGGCGCCGACATCGTCCGCATCTCGCCGATCACCGGACCGGGCGTTTGCGGCGCCGACTATCCGCTCAAGGTCGCAGCGCTCGGCGAAGGCTCCTCTGGCTTCGGCTTTGCCGATGAGGATCTGCGGCCGCCCGCAGACATCGGCAACCAGCCGCGCTGGCCAGTCCGGCCGGCGCCGCCGCCGACCTATCAGCCGCCGCCGCAATCTTATCCGCCGTCCCAGGGTTTTCAGGCGCCGAACTATCCGGATGCGCCGCCGCGTCCGCCGGCTTACGGGCAGGCGCCCTCCGCGCCAATCTCGCTGGCCGCGCCCGGCGTTCCGTCAGAGGAAGACGAGATCGATCTGCCGGACGAGGGGACGCCGGGATCCTCTCCGCCGCCGCGTCCGGCCGCGCCCTACGGCGCGCAAACCTATCCGCCGCGCGCGCCGTATGCCGCGCCGAACGCGCAGCGTCCCTTCGCGCCGTACAGCAGTGCGCCAGCTGCCTCGCCCAGCGACGGCCTGCCAGCGCTTGGACCGGCGCGCGGCGATCCGGTCGCGGCCGTCGGCCCGGTCGCGGTAAAACCCACCGCGACGCTGGCCTGTCCGATCGTCTCGATGCTCGATCGCTGGCTGGCGGATTCCGTGCAGCCGGCCGCGCAACGCTGGTTCGGCGCGCGCGTCGTCGAGATCAAGCAGATCTCCGCCTATTCCTGCCGCGGCATGAATGGCAATCCGAGCGCGCACATCTCGGAGCACGCGTTTGGAAACGCGCTCGATATCGCGGCCTTCACGCTCGCCGACGGACGGCGCATATCGGTGAAGGACGGCTGGCACGGCCTGCCCGAGGAGCAAGGTTTTCTTCGCGACGTGCAGGGGGCGGCGTGCGCGCGGTTCAACACGGTGCTGGCGCCGGGCTCCAACGCCTATCACTACGATCACATTCATGTCGACCTGATGCGCCGCGCCTCGGGCCGCATCATCTGCGAGCCGGCCGCGATCTCGGGCGAGCAGGTGGCTGCGCGTGCCCAGCAGCGCTTCGGCTACGGCCAGCGCGATCCCTCCGTCACCGGTTCGCTCGGCGGCGCCAAGGAAGCCTCGCATCGGCGCAAGAAGGGCGAGCGCGTCAACGAGGAAGACGAGTTCGAGGACGATTGATTGAAGTGTCGGGTGGGCAAAGCGAAGCGTGCCCACCCTCTCTTGCGCGAGCGTCATGTTTGAGACGCGGGCTTCGCAATCGCCCAGCCCACCCTACAATTCCGTCGTGTTACTTGATCAGCTCTGCGCCCACTTTGCAGATCGCCGCGTCCTGGTCGCCGGTGCCGCCGCTGCAGCCGATGGCGCCGATCAGCTTGCCGCCGTCGACCAGCGGAAAACCGCCCGGCGAGGCTACGAGGGTCGGATCGAGGGTGGCGACATAACTATGGCCTGCCTCGTAGACATTATAGAACAGCTGCGTCGGACGGCGGAAACGCGCCGCGGTGCGCGCCTTGCCTTGGGAGATACTGACCGAGGCAATCTGCGCGCCGTCCATCCGCAGGAAGTGCACCAGCTCACCGTTGGTGTCGACCACGGCGATGTTCATTTTCCAGTTGCGCTTCTTGGCCTCGGCTTCCGCTGCGGCGAGAACCTGCTTGGCCTTCTCCTCGCCGATCGACTGCCCATAGGGAATGTCGAATGGCATGGCATCGGGCGTGCCGCCGGCCGGCGCGTTGGCCGGAGGCGTGGCGGGTGCCGGCGCCGCCTGCTGCGCGAGCGCCGCGTGACCGACGCAGAGCGTGACGGCAAGGGTTGAGACGAAAGAGACAATACCTCGCATGCTGATCCTCCCGGTTGCATCGGTGTCGTTGCTCGCACCGATCGGCGCGGACTATTGCAGAGCGGCCGGTATTTCTCAATATGTGAGAGGCTGGCCGTCATTGTGGAATGAGCGAAAGCCGTCATTGCGAGGCGCGCAAGCGACGAAGCAATCCAGTCCGTCCTCGCGGTGAGATTGCTGGATTGCTGCGCGGAGCGTGTCATCCGGCCGCGCTTCGCGCGGACCGGGTGGCTCGCAATGACAGCGGCTATTTCGCCAGGCGCTCCAGGAGATCATTGACCAGGCCGATCAGGAGATCGAGCTTGTAGCCGGTCATCGGCAGCGGGCTCGCATCGGTGGTCGCGCGGCGCGCGGCCTCGAGCATCGTCTCCTCATTGGCCTCGGCGCCGAGCAGCAGGGCCTCGGAGGCCAAAAGACGTAGCGGCCGCGGCGCAATGCCGCCGGCCGCCAGGCGGACGAAGCGGAAGCGGCCGTCGGCGACGACAGCGCGGGCGCAGACTTCGACCAGCGGCCATTCGGCATGGCTGCGGCTGATCGCGCGCTTGTAGAGCGCGCATTCGCCGGCAACCGGCGCCGGCAAGACGATGCGCCGAATCATCTCGCCCTGCTGCAGCGCGTGATCCCGGCCGCCGTCACTGCCGTCGCCGAGCAGGTCGCCGACGGACAGGCCGTCCCTGCGGTCGGTGTCGATCGTGGTCGCCTCATAGGCCAAGAGCGCGACCGCCATCGAGGAGGGATGCGGCGCGATGCAGGGGCCGCTGTCGAAGGCGACGTGATAGAGATGGTTGCCGGTGCGGGCCGGGCAGTCGATGCCGCCCTTCTTCAGGCAGGCGATGTGCGGATTGCGGTAGTACCAGCAGCGCGAGCGCTGGGCGAGATTGCCCCCGAGCGTCGCCAGGTGCCGGATCTGCGGCGTTGCCAGCCCGCCCGCGGTCGCGGCAAGTCCCGGATAGGCCGCGGCAAGTCCGGTATCGCCGGCAATCGCCGCGATGGTCGTGAGTGCGCCGATGGTGGCCGCGCCATCATCGGAAAAGCTGATGCCGCTTTCGAGCTTGGAAGCGATGTCGATCACGGGACCCCTGGCGATGCCGCTGCGCAGCCGCTCCGACAGGTCGGTGGCGGCGGCACGGAATTCGGGGCTCGGCTCGGCTGAAGACGTGGTCATGCCGCGGTCCTCCGCAGCGCCGCCGCGAGCCGGTCGGGCCGGAACGGAATCTCCGTCAGCCGCACGCCGATCGCATTGTGGATCGCATTGGCGATCGCCGGCGAGGTCGGCACGGTTGCGACCTCACCGATGCCGACACTGCCGCCCGCCACGTGGTCGAAGCCGGCCTCGTCAAAATGCACGGCGATGCGCGGCGTGTCCGCGATGCCGGGGATACGATAGTCCTCCATGCTCGCGCTCAACACGTGGCCGGTCACCGGATCGGTCTCGCGCGCCTCATAGAGCGCATAACCGACGCCCTGGATCACGGCGCCGGCGGCCTGGCTGTGCGCGAGTGCCGGAGCCGCCACCTTGCCGATCGCAAGGCCGGTGTGCACCGAGAGCACGCGAACATGGCCGAGCCAGGTGTCGACTTCGACCTCCACCACCTGCACCGAGCTCGGCACGCCGGCGCCGACCACGATGTTGGAGAACCAGCGCAGCACGAGGCCGAAGATCGTGCCCATGATGCCGACCTCCTTGAACGGCGAGCGAATGCGCGGGTCTGACGGCGCCGCGTCCTTCGTCCGTTCCGCCGAGACGGCGAGGTCGGGAGAGGCTGCGATCATGTCGCGCCAAGGCGCATTCGAACCCTGCGGCGGTGACCGCTTGGCGTTCTTCACGATCGCGGCCTTCAGCTTGGTCACGGCCGCGAGCGTCGGCGGCACGATCGACGCGGTGACCCGGCTGCCGCCCGACGCTGGTCCCTCGGGAAGCGTCGACTCGCCGATCCGTACGTCGATGTCGTCGGGTTCGAGGCCGAATTCGCGCGCGACCGTGCTCGCGATCACCGTGCGGATGCCGGTGCCGATGTCCTGCACCGCGCTGCTTGCGATGATCCGCCCGCCCTTGACGGCGAGTTCGACCTGGGATCCCGGCTGCCAAAGATAGAGCCAGTAGCCGGTGGCGACGCCGACGCCCCGGCGGTAGCGGCCGTTCTGTGCCGCGACCGGCGTCCTGTCGCGCCAGACTTCGAGGCCGGCGGCCCAGTCGTAGAGCCGCTGCCGGTTCGGATCGGGGTCCCAGCGCTTGCGCAAGGCGATCGGATCGATCTTCAGCCGGTGCGCGGCCTCGTCGACGGCCTGCTCCAGCGCAAACGCCATCGGCGGCCCGCCGGGGCCGCGGAACGGCGCGCCGGGCGGCAGATTGCTGACGACGTCGAAGTCGGCAAGCTGCTTGGCCTCGGCCGGATAGATCAGGCGCGCCAGCGCCGCGATGGTCGAGTTGGTCGCCGCGCCAGTGTCGGCATGGGCGGTGAGCGACAGCGCCCTGAGGCGGCCTTGCGGGGAGACGAGCAGCGCGAGTTCGAGCTCGGCGGCCGGACGATAGCCGGTCACCGACAGCTCCTCATGGCGGTCGAAGGCCACCCGGACCGGCGCTTTTGCAGCGCGCGCGAGCTCTATCGCCACAATGGTTTCGACGCCGAGCGCAGCCTTGGAGCCGAACCCCCCGCCGACATGGTTGGCGATGACCCGCACCTTGTCGGACGCCAGCTTGTAGCGCTTGGCGATCAATTCGCCGAGGTGGTGCACGGCCTGGGTCGAGACATGAACGGTGAGGCGGTCGCCGTCGAAGCGCGCCACTGCGGCGTGCGGTTCGAGGCAGGCATGCGACTGCGTGCCGACGCGAAAAACAGCTTCGACCAGCAGCGGATCGCGCACCTTGCGGGCCCGCTCGATCCAGCCCTTCGCCTTCCTCGCCTGGTGCGAGAACACCGCGGTCGGGCCGCGCACATTGCCCTTCCAGGGGGCCGGCCCGCCGGCGCCCTCGGCGACATTGCCGGCCTGCTTGCGGCTGGTCTTGTCGAACACCGTGGGGGCATCGGGCTTTCGCGCGGCGTCCAATCCGATTGCGGCGGCCATCGGTTCACTGACGACACGGATTGCACTGATGGCCGCGAGCGCCGCCTTGCGGCTGGTCGCAGCCACCGCCGCAATCGGCGTGCCGACATAGCGCACCATGCGGTCCTGCGCCAAAAGCGAGGCGACCGCCGCGACGCCCTCGACGGCGCGCGCCGGCGCGAGGTCGAGCTCGGCAATCCTGCCATGCGCGATGTTGGCGCGCAGGATCACGCCTTCGAGCTGTCCATCATGGCGGATGTCGACGGTGTAGCGCGCCGCCCCCGTCACCTTGGCCTGGGCTTCCATCCGCGGCGCCCGCACCTCCTTGCCGTCAAAGCGCCCGGCGCACGCATCTGCCACGGCGCGAAAAATGCCGTCATAGGCGCCGCAGCGGCACAGATGGCCGGACAGCGCCGCGCCGATCTCCTCGCGCGAGGGCGTCGCCGTGTCGTTCGCGGCGCGCCAGCGGTCATGGAACGCCGTGGCTTCAACGATGAAGCCCGGCGTGCAGAAGCCGCATTGCAGGCCGTCATGCGCCATGAAAGCCTTCTGAACCGGATGCAGCTCGGATTCGCCGATGCCCTCGACGGTCGTGACCGTCCGGCCGGCCGCGGCCTGCGCGGGCATCAGGCAGCTCGCCACCGGCACGCCGTCGAGCAGCACCGTGCAGGCGCCACAGACGCCCGATCCGCACACCAGCTTGGTCCCGGTCAGGCCAAGATCGTCGCGAATGACGTCGACCAGGAACGCATCGTCGTCGTCGGGTAGCGACGCGGGGCGGCCGTTGATCGTGATGCTGCTCATGTCCGGTCTCCAAAAGTCTCAAGCGCGGACCAGGAGATCGGCAAAAGATAGCGGAAATGTCAAACGACCGCGCGGCTCCGCGACGCGGCTATCGGGGCTTGACCCCATAGGCGGCGAGAAACATCCGCGTCGCACTGTCGACGATTTCAGCGGTGCGCTCGGCGGAAGGCGCGGGCGCCGCCTGAAACAGGAACGGCATGAAGGTCGGCCCCTGGCACAACTGCATGAATTGCAAGGCGGCCAGAGGGCAGTCTTCGATCGCGAGCTCGCCGAGCTCGGCGCGCGCTTCGAGATAGGCGGCGAGCTTGCTGATCGTGTGGGCGATCACGTTATTGTAAAAGCGCCGGCCGACCTCGGGCATCCGCTCGGCAATGGCCATCACGGTGCGCGAGGCTGATCCGCCGCCGGGCCGGCACAGGATCTGGACATAGGCACGGCCAAACTCGGTCAGGGTCTCGACGACCGGGCGCTCCGGATGGAAATTGTACAATTCCTTGCTGTATTCGGCGATTTCGGTCTCGACGATGGCCTCGAACAGCCCGCTTTTGTCGGGAAAATAAACGTAGAGAGTCCCCTTGGAGACGCCGGCCGCGCGGGCGATCTCGCCCATGCTGGCGCCGTCAAAGCCCAGGTCCATGAAGACCTTGTGAGCGCCATCCACGATCTGGCGGCGCTTCGAGCTGTCCTCGTCGCCCACCGCTCTCAGCGAGCCATGGTCCATCGCAACCATTGGTTTAGCTTCTCTGCAATCATTTTCAACCCGGGAAACCCAACGGAAGGACTCCCTTGGTCAAACTCCCGCATTGAACCTACCTTGACCGAACCGTTCGGTCAATGATAAATGCCATAGTGCGAAGCCGCAAAGGCCGGATCGGGCTTGTTGCTGCGAGGGGATTTGTTTCGGGGAAGCCGTATGGCCACAGTCAGAGATCAAGCCGCGCGCGTTCTGCGCGAGGAGCCGGGCGGAGTGGAGGGCGATACCGCCAGCGAGGCGTCCCGTGGGCTGGGGGAAACGCTCCGGGCCCATGTCCCCGACGAGACCAAGCGGCGTCCCGCCGAGCCCGCTCCCACCATCGACAAGCCTCCGCCGGCTGCCGTAGCCCCGGGGAAGCCCGGCAGGCGCCGCTTCGTCCTAATGGGAATCGGGCTCCTGCTGGCGCTCGCAGCCGCCGGTTACGGCGCCAATTACTGGCTGGTCGGACGTTTCTTCGTTGCCACGGATGACGCCTATGTCCGCGCCAACAACACCATGATGGGCGCGCGGGTGACGGGTCACATCACCGCGATCCTGCCGAGGGACAACGCCCTGGTCCATGCCGGCGACGTCCTGTTCAGGATCGATGACGGCGACTACCGGATTGCCGTGGACGCCGCGCGCACCAAGATCGCGACGCAGGAGGCCACGATCGCGCGGATCGGCCGTCAGGTCGACGCCCAGGCCAGCGCGGCCGGACAGGCCGCTGCCAATCTCGCCTCCGCCGAGGCCGGGCTGAAGCGTGCCGACCTCGACTATGACCGGCAGCAGATGCTGAGCGGCAAGGGTTTTGCCTCGCACGCCACGTTCGAGCAGTCCGAAGCCGCGCGCGATCAGGGTGCAGCCGGCGTGAAGGCTGCCAAGGCGGCCTATGACAATGCGCGCGACATGGTCGAAGTGACCAGGGCGCAGCAGGCCGAGGCCGAGGCGCAGCTCGCGGAGCTCAAGACACAGCTCGCCAAGGCCGAGCGCGATCTCGATTTCACGCAGGTCCGCGCGCCGGTCGACGGCATGTTCTCCAACCGTCTCGTCAACACCGGCGATTTCATCGCGGTCGGGCAGCGGCTCGGCAATGTGGTGCCGCTCGACGAGGTCTTCATCGACGCCAATTTCAAGGAAACCCAGCTCCGGCGCATCCGTCCGGGACAGCCGGTGACGATTTCGGTGGACGCCTATGGCCATCGCAAGTTCAAGGGCATCGTCGAGAGCATCTCGCCCGCCGCGGGCTCGGTGTTCACGCTGCTGCCGCCGGACAACGCCACCGGCAACTTCACCAAGATCGTGCAGCGGCTCGCGGTCCGGATTCGGGTGCCGGCGGACGTGGCGCGTGAAAGCCTGTTGCGCGCCGGCATGTCGGTCTATGCGACCGTCGACACCACCAAGGGCGCCGAGGACGCCGACGCCGAAACGGACCTCGATTCGCCAACCATGATTCACCCGCAATAGGTTTTTTGCGCGCCGGCCCTGCAACCGGCGCGCCTGCTTGACCCGAGCACGACATGGCGAATGCGACAACAGCACCGTCAGCGGCGATCGGCGCGCCCAGCGCGCCTGCCGAGCGCATCGCACCGCGCCGGCTGATCGCGTTCCTCATCATGGTGTTCGGGATGTTCATGTCGATCCTGGACATCCAGGTCGTCTCGGCCTCGCTCAGCGAGATTCAGGCGGGCCTGTCGGCGAGCTCGAGCGAGATCTCCTGGGTCCAGACCGCGTACCTGATCGCCGAGGTCATCGCGATTCCGCTCTCCGGCTTCCTGTCGCGGGCCCTCGGCACGCGGCTGCTGTTTGCGATCTCGGCGGCCGGATTCACCGTTGCGAGTTTTCTGTGCGGCTTTGCCTCGACCATCGAGGAGATGATCCTGTGGCGCGCGATCCAGGGATTTCTGGGCGCCGGCATGATCCCGACTGTGTTCGCCTCGGCCTATACGGTGTTTCCGCGCTCGAAATTCCACATCGTGACGCCGGTGATCGGGCTGGTTGCAACCTTGGCGCCGACGATCGGCCCGACTGTCGGCGGTTTCATCACCGATGCGATGTCGTGGCACTGGCTGTTCTTCATCAACATCATTCCGGGCATCATCATCACCATCGGCGTGCTGGCGCTGGTCGATTTCGACGAGCCGCATTTCGAGCTGCTCGATCATTTCGACTGGTGGGGCCTGTTGTTCATGGCGGGTTTCCTCGGTTCGCTGGAATATGTGCTGGAGGAGGGCCCGCAATATGAATGGCTGCAGGACACCTCGGTCGCGGTCTTTGCCTGCATCGGCTCGATCTCCGCGATCGCCTTCTTCTGGCGCGTGTTGACCGCCCGGGTGCCGATCGTCGATCTGCGCGCCTTCACCAACCGCAATTTCGCGATCGGCTGCATGCTGCAGTTCTGCATAGGCATCGGCCTGTACGGGCTGACCTACGTCTATCCGCGCTATCTCGCCGAGGTGCGCGGCTACAGCGCCCTGATGATCGGCGAGACCATGTTCGTGTCCGGCATCACCATGTTCCTGATGGCGCCCGTGGTCGGACGCATGCTGCAGCGCTTCGACCCGCGCTACATCATCATGTTCGGCCTCATCGTCTTTGCGCTCGGCTCCTACCAGATGACCTGGATCACCCGCGACTTCGATTTCTACGAGCTGCTGGTGCCGCAGATCCTGCGCGGCATCGGCATGATGTGCGCGATGGTGCCGACCAACAACATCGCGCTCGGCACGCTGGCGCCGGACCGGGTGAAGAACGCCTCCGGCCTGTTCAACCTGATGCGCAATCTCGGCGGCGCGCTCGGCCTCGCGATGATCAACGAAGTGCTCAATGACCGAACCGACCTGCACATCTCTCGTCTGCAGGAGCGGGTCAACTGGGGCAATGCCACGGCGGTCGAGACGCTGAACAACTTCACCCAGCGCCTGCAGGGCATGGGCGACGCGGCAATGATGGCGATGAAGCAGCTCTCGCAGATCGTGCACCGCCAGGCGGTCGTGATGGGCTATGGCGACGCCTTCTTCATGCTGACGCTGTTCTATGTCGGCCTCAGCCTGCTCGTCCTGCTGTTGAACAAGCCGACCGCAATGGCTGGCGGAGGCGGCGGCCACTAGGTCTGCCCCCATGGTGAGGAGCCGCGCCTCTGGCGCGGCGTCTCGAACCAAGAGAGCCCCGATGTGAAATTCCGGGCCTCATCCTTCGAGACGCGCATGAGAACGCGCTCCTCAGGACGCGGGGAGGGAGCCGATTGTGGCACCAATTCGACCTGCGGCCAGCGGCCTGCACGGTTGCAATGGCTCTCAAGTCAGGTTATATGCTACGCATTGTCGCATCGAACCGGGGAGATTTGCATGACTATCGCATTTTCGCAGATCGTGCGCCCGCGTCCGACGCTTTCGCTGGGCGCCGTATCCGGCAAATAGAAGCCGTCTTCGCCCGCTTCGATCGGGGCATTCCCCCCGATCCCCAAAGCTTCCCGTAAGTCACTGATTTTTCAAACGACGTCCGCTGTGCGTCCATCGCCAGGCGAGTCGTCCAGAATGGAGCCGGCCGGCGCGGCGAGCGCGGCCGGATGATGCCATGACCTTCGATATCAAGAAGCGGCCCGCTGCGATCCGCGTGGTGATGCCGTTCGTGTTCCGTCACTGGTTCAACCAGCCGCTGGCCACGCTCACCGTTGCCGGCGGACTGCTCGGCGCGACCGTGGCCGACCTGTTCATGCCGGTCTTCTCCGGCCATCTCGTCGACGCGCTGACCCGCGGGCCTGCGGATGCCGATGCGCGCCGTGCCGCGCTGATGGCGTTCGGTGCGATCGTCGCGCTCGGCCTGACCTCGATCGCGTTGCGCATGATCGGGCTGCAGGCGATCGTGCCGTTCACGCTGAGAATCATGTCCGACGTCGCGCGCGACGCCTTCATGCGGGTGCAGCGCTTTTCGACCGACTGGCACGCCAACTCGTTCGCCGGCTCGACGGTGCGCAAGATCACCCGCGGCATGTGGGCGCTCGATCTCTACAACGACACCATCCTGCTGGCGCTGCTGCCCTCGCTGATGGTGCTGCTCGGCTCGATGGTGCTGGTCGGGCTGCACTGGACCTCGCTGGGCCTCGTGATCGCGCTGGGCGCGCTGGTCTATGTGTCGATGACGGTCGCGCTGTCCGTGCGCTACATCGCGCCGGCGGCGCGCGTCTCCAACGCCTGGGACACCAGGGTCGGCGGCACGCTGGCCGACGCGCTGACCTGCAACGCGGTGATCAAGTCGTTCGGCGCGGAAGCGCGCGAGGATGTGCGGCTCGCCCGCGTCATCTCGCGCTGGCGCGCGCGGGTGAACCGGAGCTGGATGCGCTACAACGCGACCAACGCGGTGCAGCTGCTGGTGCTGCTGTGCCTACGCGGTTCGGTGATCGGCGGGGCGGTGCTGCTGTGGATCGCCGGGCGCGCTTCGCCGGGCGACGTCACCTATGTGCTGACCAGCTACTACATCATTCACGCCTACTTGCGTGACGTCGGCATGCACATCAACAACCTGCAGCGTTCGGTCAACGACATGGAGGAACTGGTCGCCATTCACGACGAGCCGATCGGGATTGCGGACGCGCCCGACGCGCGGCCGATCGCGATCACCGGCGGCCGCATCGTGTTCGATCGGGTGACCTTCCTCTATGGCGGCCATCGCGATCCGCTCTATGAGGGCCTGTCGGTCGACATCCGCGCCGGCGAGCGCGTCGGCCTGGTCGGGCGGTCCGGCTCCGGCAAGACCACCTTCGTCAAGCTGGTGCAGCGGCTCTACGACGTCTCCGGCGGCAAGATCCTCGTCGACGGGCAGGACATCGCGAAGGCGACGCAGCAATCGCTGCGCAGCCAGATCGCGATCGTGCAGCAGGAGCCGATCCTGTTCCACCGCACGCTGGCGGAGAACATCGCCTATGGCCGGCCGGGCGCGAGCCAGACCGCCATCGAGCGGGCGGCGCGCCTCGCCAATGCGCATGACTTCATCATGCGCCTGCCGAAGGCCTACGGCACGCTGGTCGGCGAGCGCGGCATCAAGCTGTCCGGCGGCGAGCGGCAGCGCGTGGCGCTGGCGCGGGCGTTCCTCGCCGACGCGCCGGTCCTGATCCTGGACGAGGCGACCTCGAGCCTCGATTCGGAATCGGAGGCCGCAATCCAAGAGGCGATGGAGCGGCTGATGAAGGGACGCACTGCGATCGTGATCGCGCACCGCCTGTCGACGGTGCAGAGCCTCGACCGCATCCTGGTGTTCGACCGCGGCGACATCGTCGAGCAGGGCAGCCACGCTGTCTTGATGAAGCGAAACGCCGGCATCTATCGCTCGCTGTTCGAGCGCCAGGCCACCGACTTCGCCCGCGTCACCGCGGCGGAGTAGGCACACTCGTCGTCATGGCCGGGCCTTGACCCGCCTGCGGGGCCGAAGCCCCTTCGGCGCGGCGAAGGCCCGGCCAATCCACGTCTTTCATTCAAGAAGGGAAGTAAGACGTGGATGCCCGCGACAAGCGCGGGCATGACGAGTGAGTGCGGTGATCGACCGGCCATCTATCGCCAGCCGATGCTGTTCCAGACCAGGGCCACGCCCGAGAGCAACAGCAGCGCCAGCACGACATCGGTGAAATTGCGGTCGTTCAGCGCGTGGTAGAGCCGCGCCCCGAGCCAGGCGCCGATGATCGTTCCGGGAAAGGCGAGCAGTGCCAGCCAGACGACCTGCTGCGCGACGAGGCCGGCGGCCGTCTGCAGGCAAAGCGCGGCGGCGAGCACCGTCCAGTTGAAGATCTGGAAGATGCCGCGCCGCTCGTCCTTGCCCCAGCCGCGGATGCTGGCCCAGAGGATCGGTAGCGGCCCCGAGAGTCCGGCCAGCCCGCCCAAAATGCCGCCGGCAAACCCGATCGCGGCATCGGCGATCTTCCCGCCAAACCGAAACGCGAGCGGAGTGCGGTTGACATAGAGCGCGATCGGAAACACCAGGAGGAAGACGCCGACCGTCAGCTTGAAAACCTTTGGGTCGGCGTGGGCCACCAACATCGTGCCGATGGGGACGCCGAACAGGCCGCCGATGACGAACGGCCACACCAATGTCAGATCGAAGCTCTTCCACATCGAGGGCAGGGTCGAGCTCTGCGCGACCACGGAGCAGATCAGGACCAGCGGCACGGCGAGCGAGGGCGGCAGCACATAAAGCCAGATCCCCAGCGCCATCAGCGCGGTGCCAAATCCCGCGAGGCCCGAGACGAAGCCGCCTGCGAGCGCGCCAAGGAACAGAAGCGCGTAGGCGCCAGGGGGCATGATCGTCATCCGACGTCATTTCCGGGGCTATTGCGATGGATCGAGCCCGGAATCTGGAAAATCCGGGCCGCTCGCCCCGGAATGACGGTGGTCTATTTGGTCACGTTTACACGATGCAAGCGGCAGGTACACTCCGGGCGAAAATCATCAACAATAACGGAAACGGCCATGAGCAACGTTCCGCCCGAAACCACGTTTCTCGTCTGCCACGGGGCCTGGGGCGGGGGCTGGTCATGGAAGAAGATGCGCCGGCTGATGCGTGCGGCAGGGCATCGTCTCATCGTGCCGACCTACACGGGACTCGGCGAACGCGCCCATCTCGCCAATTCCTCGATCGATCTCGATACGCATATCCAGGACGTTCGCAACGTCATCACCTATGAAGATCTGAGCGACATCGTGCTGGTCGGGCATTCCTACGGCGGCATGGTCGCGACCGGCGTCGCCGACCGCGCGCGCGACCGCATTCGGCAACTGGTCTATCTCGACGCTTTTGTCCCGAAGGATGGGCAGAGCCTGTTCGACCTGTTGCCCGAATCGGAACGCCAGCGCATGCGTGGCCTCGCCAAGGCCGGCGACGGCTGGCGCGTGCCGCCGAACCCGACCCCACCGGATACGTCGGCGGAGGATCAGGTCTGGCTGAATGCACGCCGCGTCAACATGCCGGTCAAGTGCTTTGAGACGAAGCTGAAGCTGTTCGGCGGCGAATTGAAGCTGCCGCGCAGCTACGTCTACTGCACGCGGATCGCGCCGGCGGATCCGTTCGGACAGTTCGCGCGGCGCGCGCGAAGCGAAGCCGGCTGGCGCTTCTTCGAAATCGAGGCCAGCCATTCGCCGGGCGTCACCGCGCCGGAGGAGCTGATGGAGCTGCTTGAGGAAATTGCGGCCCCTTGATTCTGGAGTCAGACGAAGCCGGCGGTTTCCGAAATGGCGAGGGGCCCGGCGTTGGTGGCGCCGAACCCCTCATTTGACTTAGACGCGTTTTCTCGACGCGAACCGGACGTCCACTTCGCTTGAAAACGCTCTAAAACATATCAGCCGGCCTGTAAGCCGGGTTCTGTAGGGCACCGCCTCGCTCGCGCGAGACGATACGTGACGGCCATTCCTCTGGGATGGCGCTTGCGCGCCACCTCATGCAACCTACCCGGACGGCTGGCCTGACATCGGCCTTGCGGCGTTATCGCTTGCGCGAACGGCCCGCTGATGCCGTCCCTATTCGGTCTTGCTCCCGGTGGGGTTTACCATGCCGGTTCCGTTGCCGGACCCGCGGTGCGCTCTTGCCGCACCTTTTCACCCTTGCTGCCGACCTCCTTGCGGAGTTCGGAGCGGTTCGTTTTCTGTGGCACTTTCCCTGGGGTCGCCCCCGCCGGACGTTATCCGGCACCGCATGTCGATGGAGCCCGGACTTTCCTCCCCCGCGGCCTTTCGACCATTGCGGAAGCGGCCGTCCGGCCGACTGACGCCCTGCCTATGGGCGTTCAGGTGCGTCACGTCAAGTCTCGGAACTTGCCGCGATCAGGAGCAAAATAAATTATCCTGAAGATGTCGTTCTGGATCTCGCCCGATCGACCGGATGTCGGCGATCCAGCCGAGGATTAAGGAGTGCGACCATGCAGTATCTGCTGATGATCTATCAGAACGAGGCCGAGTACGCGAAAAACGATGCGGCGACGAGCCAGAAGCTGCTGAGCGAGTACCAGACGTTCACCCAGTCCATCATCCAGAGCGGCCAATTCAAGGCCGGCGACCGCCTGCAGCCGACCGCCACGGCGACGACGGTGCGCGTGCGCGACGGCAAGACGCTGACCACCGACGGTCCGTTTGCCGAAACCCGCGAGCAGCTCGCCGGCTACTACATGGTCGACGCCAAGGATCTCGACAGCGCGATCGCGATCGCCGCGCGGATTCCGAGTGCCAGGATCGGCTCGATCGAGGTGCGGCCGATCTGGGTGTACAATAACTAGATGTCATTCCGGGGCGCCGCGAAGCGGCGTGCCCGGAATCTCGAGATTCCGGGTCGCTCGCGAAGTGCGAGCGCCCCGGAATGACGAGCGTCTGTTGTGCGGCGTCCGGACTGCTCACATGACCCCCTGCGAAATCGAAAAGACCTTCCGCGAAGAATCTGGCCGGGTGCTCGCCACGCTGATCCGCCTGGTCGGCGATTTCGATCTGGCCGAGGATGCGCTGCAGGACGCCTTTGCGGTCGCACTCGAGCGCTGGCCGAAAGAAGAGCCGCCGTCCAATCCGCGCGCCTGGCTGGTCAATGTCGGGCGCAACAAGGCCATCGATCGCGTCCGCCGGAATATTGCGTTCCGCGGCAAGCAGCAGGACATCGTGCATCAGCTCGAACTGGATGCCGCACCGGCCGACGACGCATTCGACACCGCAGTGCTCGACGACGACATGCTGCGCCTGATCTTCACCTGTTGCCATCCGTCCTTTGCGCCGGAGGTGCAGGTCGCGCTGACGCTGCGCACGGTCTGCGGCCTGTCGACCGCGCAGGTCGCACGCGCCTTCCTGGTCGGCGAGGAGGCGATGGCGCAGCGCCTGGTGCGGGCCAAGCAAAAAATCCGCCTCGCCGGCATTGCCTATGAGGTGCCGGAGCGCGAGGCACTGGAGCCGCGCCTGAGCGGCGTGCTCGCGGTGGTCTATCTCGTCTTCACCGAAGGCTATGTCGCAACATCAGGCGATGCCTTGATGCGGCCGGATCTGGCGCGCGAGGCGATCCGGCTCGGCCGCCTGCTCGACGGCCTGATGCGGGAGCGGAGCGAGATCAAGGGATTGCTGGCGCTGATGCTGCTGCATGATGCGCGGCGCGCGGGACGGCAGACCGCCGGCGGCGACGTCGTGCTGCTGGAGGAGCAGGATCGCGCGCTGTGGGATCGGCAGCAGATCGCCGAGGGGCTGGCGCTGGTGGAGGAGGCGCTGCTTCTGCCGGGCCGGCCGCAGCCCTATGCCGTGCAGGCCGCGATCGCCGCCTTGCATGCCCGCGCGCCGAGCTATCGGGACACCGACTGGCCGCAGATCGCCGGCCTTTACGAGGTGCTGCTGCGGATCTCACCCTCGCCGGTGATCGAGCTCAATCATGCCGCCGCGGTGTCGATGGTGGACGGCCCCGCCCGCGCGCTCGATCTGATCGATGCACTCGCAGCGCGCGGCCATCTCGATGGCTACGAATTGCTGCCGGCGGTGCGCGCCGATCTCCTGCGCCGTCTCGGCCGGCTCGACGCGGCGCGCGCGGCCTATGTCACGGCGACCGAGGCGACCCATCTCGAACCGTTGCGCCGGCTTTACGCGCGCCGCCTGCGGGAGTTGGGAGATGAGAAGGGTCCGTCATTGCGAGCGTAGCGAAGCAATCCAGAGCCGTGACTGAGGCTCTGGATCGCGTCGGAGCTGCGCTCCTCGCAATGACGGCGATAATCTACTTCGCGGCGATCGCACGCACTTCGGGCGGCAGGCTCGCCAAAAGGGCGTGCAGCGTGGTCAGCGTCGAGCGGTCGGCAATGCCGTCGACTTTCGCGGGGCGGAAGTGGCGCTGGAACGCGGCGACCGTGTCCATGGTCGGCCCGTCATATTTCCCGGTGACCGGCACACCATAGCCGTATTTGGCCAGCGCCTGCTGCAGGTTCTGGACGTCGTCGCCGATGCTGCCGATCTTCAGCGTCTCGCTGCGCACGACCGGCGCCGGCTGCACCCAATGGCCGACACCGGAATTGGCCAGGGAATGCCAGGGAAATTTTTCGCCGGGATCCTTCTTGCGCGACGGCGCCACGTCGGAATGCGCAAGCACCCGATGCGAGGGTACCTCGCGGCGAAGCA
>Ga0070709_10000457_pt1 | contig 24352 bp, 22 predicted proteins | sample LARL51metaG_FD_65449 | JGI IMG/M metagenome (GOLD analysis project Ga0070709, IMG submission 65449) | Corn, switchgrass and miscanthus rhizosphere microbial communities from Kellogg Biological Station, Michigan, USA - LAR L5-1 metaG | ecosystem: Host-associated > Plants > Roots > Rhizosphere ... | reverse complement strand
CTGCCCGACCACGCCGTCCGGTACTACATCGACACCCTCGCCGCCGACCCCGACCACCTGCGCGGCAGCTTCGAGTTCTACCGCGCGATCCCCACCACCATCGCGCAGAACGAGAAGCGCAAGGAGCGGCCGCTGACCTTGCCCGTGCTGGCGATCGGCGGAGCGGAAAGTTCCGGGGAAGGGGTCGGGAACACGATGAAGCTCGCCGCGGGCGACGTGCAGACCGTGGTCCTCACCGGCAGCGGCCACTGGGTCGCCGAGCAGGCCCCCGAGCAACTGCTGGCCGCGCTGACCGCATTCCTGGCCCCCTACCGGGACGGCCACGGCGCATAGCTGGACGCCAAATCGTAGTCACCAGATCAAGCACTTATGCACATTCGAAGGAGGAATGGCGGAGTCGTCGTCAACCAATCCAGGGAGTGTGGAGAGTCATGTCCAGCGAAACTGAAATCCGTTCTTTCCGGGTCGACATACCCGATGAAGCGATCGCCGACCTGCGCCGGCGCATTGCCGCGACGCGCTGGCCCTCCAAAGAACTCGTCGCCGACCGGTCGCAGCCGACTGAACTCGGCTGGTACGCCGGCCGCACCGCGCAGGCGTGGGCGAAGCTGATGGACCGCCTCGGCTACACCCGCTACGTCGCCCAGGGCGGCGATCAAGGCGCCAGCGTCACCGACGCAATGGGCCGCCAGGCACCCGAGGGGCTGATCGGCATCCACACGAACTTGCTCGTGACGGCGCTGGCCAAGCCCGGGCCGGCCGAAACCGAGGAGGAACGCGCGGCGGCCGGCGCGCTCCCACGTTCAGGCAAAGCGGCTTCGGCTACTTCCTCGAGCAGGCCACGCGGCCGCAGACGATCGGGTACGCCCTGCTGGATTCACCGGTCGCTCTCGCGGGCTGGATGCTCGACCACGACACCGACAGCTATTACAAGATCTCCCGTGCTTTCGTCGACGGCCAGCCGTCGGGCAACCTCACCCGGGACCACATCCTCGACAACATCACGCTGTACTGGCTGACGGGCACCGGGGCCTCGGCCGCCCGGTCGTACTGGGAGGGCGGACGAGCCCAAGCGCTCGCGGCCGGCCAGCCTCCTCCGCAGGTCTCGATCCCGGTCGGTTACACCACGTTCCCCGGCGAGATCTTCCGGGCCCCGCGCAGCTGGGTCGAACAGGGCTACCCGACCCTCACGTACTTCCACGAGGCCGCCAAGGGCGGCCACTTCGCCGCCTGGGAAGAGCCCGGGTTGTTCTCTGAGGAGATCCGGGCGGCGTTCAACTCGCTCCGCTAACGACAGCCCGCACGTGGGTTGCGGCGACCGGCCACGGGCATCACATTGCCCACGACGGTGCTGGTCCTGCTGCGGTCGCCGGCCGGCCGTGCCGCGCATACCCGGTCGCGGAGCGCTCTACGACCGATTACCGGCGTGAGCGGCTCGCAGCGACTCGGCAGCCGTCAGGAGGGCGGCGCCGAGGAGCACGGTGTCCTTCAATAGGGCCTCGCCCAGCATGGACAGCTGCGGCATCCCCTTCCCCTCCTGCCACGCTTCCGGCGTCGTGACCAGGAAGCTGAGGGTACCGAGCATCATCCCCGCGGCCCCGAAGCTGCCAGCCGCCGAGGCTCGGGGCGCGAACGGCTTGGCCGCGATCAAAGAGCCCAGGGTTATCTGCGTGACCCCGATGAGTCGCGCGAGCTTCTGCGCGCCGAGCTTCTCACGAAGCCGCGAGGTCAGCGGGCTCGCGGTGACCAGAACCTCTGCGTTCTCAACCTCGTAGTCTTTGAACTTGAGTGCCCCGATCCACAACAGGGTCGTCGCCAGCCCGCAGCGCATGACCGAGCTTCCTACGGAAGCCAGGCCGTCCACCGGTGCGTGTCGTGTGCCCATAGTTGCTCCTTTGCCGTTCGCTGCAAGACCTACCGCGGTTACCGGGCAACCGGGTCCCAGCCGCGCAGGTGAGTGACGGACTGGCGGTACTCCCATTCGATGGCGTCTTTGAGCAGGTGGGCCAGCCGCCCGCCGGTGGCGATGCCGACGATGTCGGCGACCCCTCGGCGGGTCCCGACCGAGACGACGAAGCCCTTGTCGTGGAAGGTGAACGTCTCCAGCGGCCGTCCCTCCAGTTCCGCGTCCAGGTTGCGGGCCACCGTCTCGCCCTCTTCCAGCGCTATCTGCGCCAGCGGGGGCAGCACGTGCCCGCTGCGCGGATCGGTCACCGAGGCTAGGTCACCGGCGGCATAAACCCCCGGCTGGTCAAGCACGCGCAGGTACTGGTCGACCTTGACGCGGCCGTTGTGGCCGGTTGGCAGCGCCGAATCGGCCACCAGTTCGGGTGCTTTCACCCCACCCGCCCAGACGAACACGCCACCCTCCACCAGCTCCCCGTCCTTGAGCTGGAAGCCCTCGTCGGTCGCGGCGGCGATCGCTGCGTTGGTGCGGACCTGCACGCCCAGATCAGAAAGGATCTTGCTGGCCTTGCCGATCAGCTGCGGTGAGGAGCCTGCCAGGATGGTAGGGCCCGCCTCGACAAGCTGCACGGCGGGCCGGTCCGGCGCCAGGCCGTGGCTGCTGGCCACCTGGGGCAGCACCTCGGCCAGCTCACCGGCCAGCTCGACCCCGGTGGCACCGCCACCGCCGACCACCACGGTCGCCAGGCGGCGCTGCTCCCCGGGGCCGGTCGCGGCTGCGGCAGCGTCCAGCGCGTTGCTGACCGCCACCCACACCTGTTCGGCATCGCTGGCCGAGTACACCGACAGGGCGCGTTGGGCCAGGCCGGGGATGGCGAAGTCGTTGGGCCGGCTGCCGAGCGCCAGCACCAGCCACCTCCAGCCAATCGGCCCAGCCCCGGTGAGCAGCCGCCGACCGGCCAAGTCGAAACCATTGATCTCGGTTCGGACGAAGCGGACCTCTTTGGCCAGCGTGTCCTGGAGGGGGATGCGCACCGCGTCGGCGGCGCGGGTGCCACCGGCGACCCGGGGCAACTCGGTGACCACCTGGTGGTAGTCGTGCCGATCCACCAGGGTGAGCTCCGTCATGGGGTGGTTGCGCAGCTTGCCCGTCAGGCGCAAGGCGACGTGCAGCCCGGCGTAGCCCGCCCCGGCGACCACGATCCGGCTGTCCCCCCCGGCGGTCGATGCACTCACGGCGTCCTCCATAGGTATCTGTCCCCGGCAATCGCCCCGTTCGGACAGCGTCAGAAACGGAAGCGGGTCAGGCCGCCCGGCTCAGCCGCCGAGACCACGGTCGCCGAGCGTGCCTCGATGCGATACACGTTCCACGAGAACGTGCCGTCCACCCAGAGGGCACCGGCCGCGGTCACGTGCGGGCTGGCGTCCTCGTTGACGGTGGCCAGGCACGTCGTGCGGGAGTTCGCCGCGTCCGGGGCCGGCGCCGACCTCGCAGCGAGCTTCTCGGCAACGGCGGCCCAATCCACCGGCGGCAGCCCATCCGCCTTACCCAGGTTGATAATCTCCACCTTCCGAACGTACCCGGCCGTTCTTCGCCGGCAAGCGCAAGCCGCGACGAGATTCGCGGCCGGGGCGGCGGAGCATGTGCGGGTGGGCCCTGATGATCTGGATGCCTGCAGTGTCGCGGGTGAATGTTCGGACCGGTGCGCGCCTCCTATTGTTGGGATGTGCTGACCGGACCGCGCCTGCGCCAGGTGGCCCTGGTCGCGCACGATTGCGGCCGGGTAGCCGGCGAACTGAGCCGGGCCTTCGGCTGGGCTGAGCCGTTCCGCGATCCCGGGGTGGGACAGTTCGGCCTGACCAATGCGGTGTTTGCGGTCGGCGACACGTTCGTGGAGGTCGTCGCGCCTGCGCGGCCGGATACCACCGCGGGCCGGTACCTTGAGCGGCGCGGCGACGACGGCGGGTATATGGCGATCTTCCAGGTTCCGGACCTGGCCGTGGCCCGTGACAGGCTCGGCGGCCTGGGTGTGCGGGTGGTCTGGACGGCGGATCTGCCCGACATCGCCGCCACCCACCTGCACCCCAAGGACGTCCCCGGCGCCATCGTGTCGCTGGATTGGGCGGCTCCCGCGGAATCGTGGCGGTGGGCGGGCCCGTCGTGGACGGGCCGGGCGGCGGAGCACGCTGGCGGCGGCGTGACCGGACTGACGATCGAGGTCCACGACCCGCCCGCCGCGGCGCGGCGCTGGGCGGCGGTGCTCGGAATCCCCGTCACCGGCGGCGGGGCAGCCGACGGCGGGCAGGCCACCGTCGTGGAGCTGCCGGATTCGGGCCAGTGGCTGCGGTTCGTGCCGGCCCGGGCGGCCCACGGCGAGGGGATCACCGCGGTGACCATCGCCGGGCTGGCCAGCGGCGGGCCGCAGATGATCGGCGGGGTCCGCTTCGCCGGCGAGGAAGGGTGACATGACCACGCTCGACACCGGGACCGAAGACCTGCGCGCCGAAATCGATGGAGGTGTCGCGGTGATCACCATGAACCGCCCCCACCGGCGGAACGCCTTCTCCCAAGCCATGCTGTCCGCCATGGCCGATGTCCTCGCCCGGGTCGAGACCGACGATGCGGTCGGCTGCGTCGTGCTCACCGGGGCGGGCGGCGCCTTCTGCGCTGGCGGCGACGTCAAGAGCATGGCCGCCTCGCCAGCCGGCCCCGACGGCGCCGGCCGGTCACTGGATGCGGCCATCCATCGGCAGCGGCTGAACCAGCGGGCCACCAGCGGCCGCCTGTGGGGCATGCCCAAGCCGACGATCGCCGCCATCGGCGGCCCGGCGGCCGGGGCTGGCCTGTCGCTGGCGCTGGCCTGCGACCTTCGCTACGCGGTCCCGGGCGCGGTGCTGACCACGGCCTTCGCCCGGGTCGCGTTCGCCGGTGATTACGGCGGGACCTGGTTTCTGTCCCGGCTGGTGGGCAGCGGCAAAGCCAAAGAGCTCTACTACTTCTCCGAGCGGCTCAGCGCGGAACAGGCCGAGCGGCTCGGGATCGTCAACGCCATCTTTCCGCTGGCCGACTTCGAGCGGGAGGTCATGGCGCGCGCGCACCGGCTGGCCGAAGGGCCGTCGATCGCCTACCGCTACATGAAGGAGAACCTCAACCGGGCCGTGACCGGCGAACTCGGCGAATGCATGGATCTCGAAGTCACCCACCATGTGCACACGGCGCTCACCGAGGATCACCGAGAGGCCGCCCAAGCGTTCACAGACAAGCGCGAACCCCGGTTCCAGGGCCGGTGACCTGCCACTTCGCCAGCCACCTCATTGTTACCGGGGCGGGAAGGCGATGATGTCGTTGTCCAACGGCAGTTGCCGCTTGCGGGTGCGGGGTGGGTCGGCGGGCACGATGGTTGGGTTTCCGGTATCCAGGCCGACCAGCCGTGCGTCGTAGCGGAAGCTGCGGAACACGTAGGGGACGCCGTCGGAGGCGAGCGGCGACGGGCCGCTGGTCACGTGGAAGTGGAGGTGCGGCTCGGTCGAGTTCCCGGTGTTCCCGACCAGGGCGAGGACTTGGCCGCGGTGTACCCGCTCCCCCGGGTGGACGCGGACGCTGCCGGTGTGCAGGTGCGCGTAGAGGGCGAACCGGTGGTGACCGAGTGCCTCGACGACGTAGTTGCCGAGCAGCGCTGTGAAGGTGGTGAACGGCGGCGGGGTCGGCGGGGTGTTCTCGGGCACGTCGGCACGGGTGGCGATCACGCGCCCGGGCCCCACGGCGAGGACCGGTGCGCCGAAGATGAAGTAGCTTTCGTTCCGGCTCGGATCGCCCGCGAACGTGGCCTGGCCGCGGAAGCGAACGAAGTCGATGGCGAACCGCTGCGCGATCACCAGCCGCCCGCCGATGAACAGGACGGCCCGGGCATGGTCGCTCTTGGCGCAGCAGCCGTTGAACGCGATCAGGTTCCCTCCGCGCAGTGGCCGGCCGATTCGGATCGGCGCGCGGGAGGCCAGCGTCACCGCAATGCCGCGCATCGTCTGCCGCTTGGCGGCCGATCCTGCGCCGACCGTCAGGACGAGCCGGTGTTCGAGGTGTGTGGGGATGTTGCCCGTGCGCGGAAAGGTGAGATCGAGGAAGACGAAGGCGGCCTGGCCGGGTTTGAGGGTCCTGGTCGGCCGGTCGGCGCCGTCGACCAGCAGCAGCGGCACGATCTGGTGGCCGCGGTAGGTGGCCAGCACACCCGGGGGTGAGGTCGCGGCCACTTGCAGGCGCTCGAGCCGTACCCGCGACCCGGTGACGTTGCCGAGCTCGAATTCGTACACGACATGCCGGCGCTTGTCGGTTCCGAGTACCGGCGACGGGCGCGTCAAAACAGTCGCGGTCAGCGGGTCGGCCGGTGTTGCACCGGCGCGCAATGGGGTGGTGCCCCTGGATGTCTGGCTCGACGTGGTAGCCGCGGTCGCGGGCGCGGCCATCGCAGCGGCGGTCGCGAACGCGATCCCTCCGGCCAGCAGCGCCCAGGACATCTGTCGCTTCATGAATCCCCCCTGGTCGCCCGCCGCCTCATCTGCGGCGATCACCGCACCTCACACCCCCAGGCGATGCCGGATAAGCCGTCCCCCCGACACGATGGCAACGGCGGGGAGACCGGATGGACAAGCCATGGAGATCCGATGAAGATCATGTCGCTCCACGCCCTGACCAGCCCGGCATCAGCGGCCAAAGTACGTGACCGGATCAGCCGGGATGCGCCGAGATATCCACCCGCCTTCCATCGCCCGGACATCACCGCTGCGCATGGGCGGCCTACCCAGGAGACAAGGCCTGACAGCCATGAGCTGGCAGCAGCACTTGACCGGCGGCAATCGACGAAAGGCGGAGGTCTGGGATGGAGGTCACCGCGGCAGGCTGGGCCCTGACGATCGGCGTGATCGTGGCGCTGCTCGCCCTGGACCTTCTGCTGGCCACGGTGCGTCCGCACGCTGTCGGCTACCGGGAGGCCACCGCCTGGTCGGCGTTCTACATCGCGGTGGCGGTGGTCTTCGGCCTCGTCCTCGCCAGCCTGGTGGGGTGGGGATACGGCGCCGAGTACTTCGCCGGCTACCTCGTGGAGAAGAGCCTGTCCGTCGACAACCTCTTCGTCTTCGTGATCATCATGGCGACGTTCGCGGTGCCCCGCGTGCACCAGCAGCGGGTGCTCATCTTCGGCATCATCGCCGCCCTGGCCCTGCGAGCGGTCTTCATCGCGCTAGGGGCGGCCTTGTTGTCGCTGCTGTCCTTCATGTTTCTGATCTTCGGGCTGCTGCTGCTGTGGACCGCCGTACAGCTCTACCGTCACCGCGACGAGGACCCCGACGTCGGGGACAATGCGCTGGTCCGGGCCTCGCGCCGGGTCCTGCCGGTCAGCGATAGCTATGACGGTGGGCGGCTGATCTCCCGCGCCGGCGGACGGCGGGTGGTCACACCGCTGTTCATCGTGTTCATCACCATCGGCGTCACAGACATCTTGTTCGCGCTGGACTCGATCCCGGCCGTCTTCGGCATCACCGATCAGCCCTATCTCGTCTTCACCGCCAACGCCTTCGCCCTGCTGGGCCTGCGGGCGCTGTTCTTCCTGGTGACCGGCCTGCTCGACCGTCTGGTCTACCTATCGAGCGGCCTGGCGCTCATCCTGGCGTTCATCGGCGTGAAGCTGATCCTGCACTGGGGTCACGGGCTCGACCCCCGGGTGCCGGAGATCAGCACCGCCGTGTCGCTGGTCGTCATCGCAACGGTGCTGGCCATCACCACGGTGGCCAGCCTCATCAGATCCCGGCGCGATCCCACAGCCCGAGCGCACGCTGGAGCCGTCATAGCCGCTCCACCCCGGGCCGCCCCGGCAGAAAGACAGGACCGGGCGGCTAGCGAGATGCCCAGCGGCAGATCAGGATGATCTGGGCGTCCTCGTCAGATCCGCAAGCGGCCGTGCGTCCCGTGAACTGTCAGCTCTTGGCTGGCCGGGTGCTCATCACCGGCCGGCCTCGCTGTCCGGGATCTCCCGGACGACCTCGCGGGGGTCTTTGTCGTCCCGCAGTCCCTGGAACCGGGGGTGGCGCAGTTCCCCGGCGTCGGTCCATTCGGTGAATGCAACCTGGCCGACGAGCCGCGGCTCGGCCCAGTGCACCCGTGAGCGGGGCAGTTTGCCGGCGGCGAAGGCGGGGGTGGGCCGCTCGATGGCGGCCAGGCGGTCATGCAGGCTGCGCAGCGTCTGGTTGTCAAAGCCGGTGCCCACCTTGCCGGCGTAGACGAGCCTGCCGCTGGTGTCGTAGTAGCCAAGCAGCAGTGCGCCGAACCCGATGCGCGAGCGCTGCGGGTCGGTGAAGCCGCCGATGACGAACTCCTGGCCGGTGATGCACTTGAACTTCAGCCAGTCCTTGGTCCGTCCGGCGCGGTACGGCGAGCCGGCCCGCTTGGCGATGAGACCTTCCCAGCCCAGGCGGCACGCCTCGCGGTAGTACGCCTCCCCCTCGGTGTCCCGGTGCCCGGTGTAGCGCAGCGGGCCGTCGAAGGACAGCAGCCCACGCAGGATCTGCTTGCGCTCCAGCAGCGGCAGCGGCCGGGTGTCCCGGCTGCCGGCGTGCAGCACGTCGAACAGGTAGAAGTAGGCAGGCACCGCGGCGAGCAGGGCCTGGCTGGGCCGGGCCTGGCCGAGCCGCTGCTGGAGCCGCTCGAAACGGGTCTGGCTCCCGTCGAAGGCGACGATCTCCCCGTCGACGACGCAACGCTCACGGCCCTGGGCGGCCAGCGCACCGGCGATCTCCGGGAACGTGCTGGTGATCTCATGCTGGTTGCGGGTCATCAGCCGCACCCGGCTGCCGTCGGCGAACGCAAGGCATCGTTCACCATCGAGCTTGCGCTCGAAGATCCAGGCCGGATCGGAGAACCTGTCCCCCGTCAGCGTGGCCAGCTCGGGTTCCAGCCACGCGGGCAGGCCGCCACCGGCCTGGCCCGGCGGCGGCGCGGCCGGTGCCCCGCCGCGATCAGTCACCGTGGCCCCCGCACCAGGCTTCTTGCCCGGTGCATGTCGCTCAGCCACCACCGGGTCACCACCCATCCCGCTACGCGTCCTTTGCCGACGGTCATGCCCCAAGTCTGCCAGCCCCGGTCACGCGCAACCCAGACACGCCCGCGAGCACAGGCAGTCCGGCCGCACGCCGGGTGGTGTGGTCTTGCTCATGTTTGCGGGGGTCCGGCGTTCACGAGCCGGTTTGGTGGCCAGCGCCCCAGAGGGCGGCGACGTGGCGGGCGTCGGTGCCGCAGCAGCCACCGACGACCGACAGCCGCGGCAGCAGCGGGACAAGCTGGGCGTGCCCGGCGGCGAGCAGCCGGGGGTCGCCGTCGTCGAGGCCGGTGGCCTGGTCGAGTTCGGCGTGGCTTTTGGCCGAGGCGTTGTAGCGGACTCCTGCGATGCGTTCGCGCCAGCCGCCCGGCTCGGCCAGCGCTGGCGCGATGTGGCTGGGATGGGCGCAGTTGACCATGAAGTAGTCCGGCCCGGCAGCGTCGTCGACTTCGGTGATCGCCCGGGCAAGGGGGATGCCGCCAGCAAGCCGGCCGTCGGTCTCGACCGTGAAGGAGATCGCGACCGGCAGGCCTGCGGCGCGGGCCGCCCGCACGATGCCGATCGCCTCGCCCGTGCTGGTCAGGGTGAGCGCACTGACCATGTCGGCGCCCGCCTGAGCGAAGGCGTCGATCTGCGGGCGGTGGTAGGCCTCCGCCTGTTCCGGGCTGGGAAGCTGGCCAGGCTGGTAGCCATCACCTTGCGGGCCGACCATGCCCGACACCACGATGTCGGCGACGGTGGCCGCGTAGCCGTCGCGCAACTGGGCCAGCAACGCGATCGCGGAGGTATTGACCCGCGCCAGATCTGCCGGGGAGTAGCCGAGCCGGCCGCCCCAGTCGGGATTGGCCCGCCAGGTGGGCGAATCCAGCACCAGCCCCGCTCCCGCGCGGCGGGCGATCGCGGCGTACCCGTGGTAGTAGCCCGCCAGCAGTTCCCGCCCGCGGGCGGATTCCAGCAGCGGGAACGCGGCGAAGCAGGGCAGGTCAACACCATGATGGAAGATCAGGTCGGTTTCCATGCCACCATCGGTGACCATAGCGCGGCCGCGCAACTGGGGCAGCGGCAAGGCCGCCGATACCGCATCATCCATAGTGATCTGCCCTGCTCCCGGCTCACCCGGCCTGATGAGCTGCGCGTGGCGCTATCGGGCCTGGCGCAGCCCTTGTTCGGCGTATTCGGATAGAAGATCGTTCAGCGAGATGCCACGCCGCCCGGCCTCGGCCGCGAGCCGCTCAGCAAGATCGCTCGAAAGAACGATCGTGCGGCGCACGGTATCGTCGCGCTCCCAGCTCTCGTCACTCAACTCAGGCAAGCTCCCTCCTGTCCGGCGCTGCCGCTGCGGCCTGCTTGATCGCGACGTAGCGGCGAAGGATGCGGTCGCTCAGCAGGCCAAGACAGCTGAGATTCGGAAACCCCGGTCCTTGCGCGAGCCCGGCCATGACCGGCAGGTGCAGCGGCGCCAGGCCCGCCACCGACAGGTCGAGGTCGATGTGGCGCTCTAGCTCGCCGCGGCCGATCGCGTCCCGGTATCGGCTGCTCGCATTGCCGCCCAGCAGTGCCTCAAACCACCGCCCGTCGAAGCCGATGGCCGCGACGACGGCGTCATAGGCGACGCGCTCGCGTTCCTCGCCGTATGCGATGGTCACAATCACATCATGCTCGCGCGCCTCGATCGCGGCCGCACGGCCGGCGAGTGTGCGGAAGCCGCGCGCCTGGTTGAGCGCCGCCTCGGCCTGCAGCGAGAAGACACCTCGATCGGTGCGCACGAGGAACTCACGCCGGTGCGCCTCGGCCAAGTGCGGCCAGTCCCCGGGGTCGGAGTAGAACCGGTTCTCGTCGTAGCTCTCGCCCCGCGAGTACAGCACGCCCCGAGTGGTCAGGACGTCGATCGTCGAGTGCTTGTGGAACCGCTTCAACAGATCGATGACCACCGAGGCGGCGGTCTCCCCACTGCCGATGACGCAGACGTTGAGCGCGTGTTCGCGCTGAAGCTCGTGCGCCATCAGCCAGTAGGTCCGCCCATCCAGGACACGGGCGTGATCACGCGGCTGGCCCGGCACCGTGATAGCCGGCCCCGCACCGGTCATGACCACGCCGTCGGCGGCAATCGCATCGCCCGCCTCCAGCGAGACCTGCCACCGGTCACCGTCGGTAACCTCCAGGCCGGTCACGACACCACGGACAATCTCCGCCTGCGCGGCTTCGGCGACTTCGCGCAGGTAGGCGCTCCACTGGCGGTGTGTCGGCCGCATCCGGCCGCGGTCGATCCAGTCGCTGTAGACACCGTGCCTGATCAGGTGGCGCTGCCAGCTGTACTCCGCCATGGCCGCGACCACACCGGCGGATGCCTCCCCCCAGCTCGCAGCGTAGGGGTAGCCCACATCCTTCTCCGGCGGCGTCCCCAGCGGCAGCAGGCCGCTGGTATATCCCTGGCGCCCGTTCCAATTCCCCGCGGTCTCGCCACGCTCGACCAGCACCACCCGCGGCGCCGGCAACCCAGCAGCGGCCAGCGCGCGGGCCTTCGCAGCGATCGCGATCCCCTTCGGGCCGGCGCCCACGACAGCAAGCGTTGCCACCTGGCGAGGATAACCAGGCCTTCGTCGCCAAGCGCCGACCGGCCCCGCCCCGAAAGCTGCCCCCCGGCCCGGGCCAGCTCGCCGGGTTATGCTCGTAGCGGTTGCGCGTGATGGAGGCACCGGTGACGGCTGAGCCTTGGGACCAGGTAGCGGCGTGCATGGTAAGCCGCGATCGGATCCGCGCTTCCGACGCTGACCGCGACCGGGTGCTCGATACCCTCGGCACCGCGTTCGTGGAGGGCCGGCTGACCGAGGAGGAGTTCCACGCGCGTGCGACCTGGGCGCTCACGTCCCAGACGTATGGCGACCTGGCCGCGGTCACCGTCAGAATCCCGCCCAGGCGCGAGGCACCGCCGCTGCGGACGGTCCGGACGGACCTGGACCGGATCGACAGGAAGTCGCTCGCGTGGGGAATGTTCTTGTTCCTGATGCCAGCCACCCTCGGGACCGCCTTCCTCACCCACCAAGCCGCCTTCTTCGTTCTGTTCGTGGTGGCGTTCATCGGCGTGACGGTGACGGCCCAGCCGGACACCTAAGGACAGGGTCCGGGGCCCGCCTGAACACCCACGGGACTGCGACGATGCGGGCGGCGGCACCGGTACGCTGAAGGCTTCAAAGCCTGCAGAAACGAGCCCCTGGAGGGGTCATGCCGCCGCTGAGGTCCCGTACCGTCACGCACGGACGCAACATGGCCGGTGCCCGGGCGCTGCTCCGCGCCACCGGTGTCGCGCGCGAGGACCTCGGCAAACCGATCGTCGCGGTGGCCAACAGCTTCACCGAGTTCGTCCCCGGGCACGTGCACCTGCGCGAAGTGGGCCAGGTGGTCGCGGACGCCGTCCGCGCGGCGGGGGCCATCCCGCGCGAGTTCAACACGATCGCGGTGGATGACGGTATCGCGATGGGGCACGGCGGGATGCTGTACTCCCTGCCGAGCCGGGAGCTTATCGCCGACTCGGTCGAGTACATGGTGAACGCCCACTGCGCCGACGCCGTGGTGTGCATCTCCAACTGCGACAAGATCACCCCGGGCATGCTGATGGCCGCGCTCCGGCTGAACATCCCCGCCGTGTTCGTGTCCGGCGGCCCGATGGAGGCCGGGGTCGCCCCCGCCGAAGGCGAGACCACCGACGGGGTCACCAGGCTCGACCTGATCGATCCGATGATCGCCTCGGCCGACCCCTCGGTGTCCGACGAGCGGCTCGCCGAACTGGAGGAGGCCGCCTGCCCGACCTGCGGCTCCTGCTCGGGCATGTTCACCGCCAACTCGATGAACTGCCTTACCGAGGCCATCGGCCTGGCCCTGCCCGGCAACGGCACCACGCTGGCCACGCACACCGCGCGCCGGGACCTGTTCGACCGGGCCGGCCACCTGGTCGTCGAGCTGACCAGGCGGTACTACGAACAAGACGACGAGTCGGTGCTCCCCCGCTCGGTGGCCAGCCGCGACGCGTTCGAGAACGCGATGGCGCTTGACGTGGCCATGGGCGGCTCCACCAACACGATCCTGCACCTGCTCGCGGCCGCCCACGAGGCCAGGGTCGGGTTCGGCCTGAAGGAGATCGACGAGCTGTCCCGCCGGGTCCCTTGCCTGTGCAAGGTGGCGCCGAGCAGCAGCTACCACGTGGAGGACGTGCACCGCGCGGGCGGCATCCCGGCGATACTCGGCGAACTGGACCGGGCCGGGCTGCTCGACAGAGAAGTGCACACCGTGCACAGCTCCTCGCTTGAAGAATTCCTCGGCGCCTGGGACCTCCGTTCGGCCACGGTGACCGACGAGGCGAAGGAACTGTTCCACGCCGCGCCCGGCGGGGTGCGCACCACCCGGCCCTACTCGCAGAGCGCCCGATGGTCCACGCTGGACACCGACAGGGAGGGCGGCTGCATCAGGGACTCCGAGCACGCCTACAGCTCGGACGGCGGGCTCGCCGTGCTGTACGGCAACCTGGCCCCCGAAGGCTCGATCGTGAAGACCGCCGGGGTGCCCGCGGAGCTCTTCCACTTCTCCGGCCCGGCGCTCGTGTTCGAGAGCCAGGAAGCGGCGGTGGAGGGCATCCTGGCAGGCCAGGTCAAGCCGGGCGACGTGGTGGTGATCCGGTACGAGGGCCCCAGCGGCGGCCCCGGCATGCAGGAGATGCTGTACCCGACCAGCTACCTCAAGGGCCGGGGCCTGGGCCGGGCCTGCGCGCTGATCACCGACGGCCGGTTCTCCGGCGGCACGTCCGGCCTGTCGATCTGCCATGTCGCGCCGGAGGCGGCGGCCGGCGGCGTGATCGCGCTCGCCGAGACCGGCGACCGGATCGTGATCGACATTCCCGCCCGCGAACTGCGCCTGGACGTGCCGGACGCCGAGCTTGCCGCGCGCCGCGACAAGCTGATCGCCGCGCTCGGCGGGTACCGCCCGGCCGACCGGCAGCGCCCGGTCAGTGATGCGCTGCGGGTCTACGCCGCGCTGGCCACGTCCGCCTCCACCGGCGCGGTCCGCGACCTCGGCCTGCTCGGTTCCGGCAAGTAGCCGGCCCGGTATGGCGACGGCACGAAACTGGCTGGCTGGCGCCCGGCCGAGGACGCTGCCCGCGGCGCTCGTCCCCGTCGCGGTCGGCACCGGCGTGGCGATCGGCTACGGCGACTTCTCCGCCTGGCGGGCCGTGCTGGCGCTGGTCGTGGCCCTTGCCCTGCAGGTCGGGGTGAACTACGCCAACGACTACAGCGACGGCATCCGCGGCACCGACGAGGCGCGGGTCGGCCCGGTCCGCCTGGTCGCCGCGGGGCTGGCCCCGCCGCGCCAGGTGCTCGCCGCCGCCATCGCCAGCTTCGCCGTCGCCTGCGTGGCCGGGCTGGTGCTCGCCGCCACGACCACATGGTGGCTGTTGGCGGTGGGCGTCGCCGCCGTGGCCGCCGCGTGGACCTACACCGGCGGCCGCCACCCGTACGGCTACCGGGGCCTGGGCGAGGTCGCCGTCTTCGCGTTCTTCGGCCTGGCCGCGGTGGTCGGCACCGCGTTCGTGCAGGTCCGCAGCCTGACCTGGCTCGCCCTGGCCGCCTCGGTCCCGGTGGGGCTGCTCGCGTGCGCGCTGTTGGTGATAAACAACCTGCGCGACATCCCGTCCGACACCGTGGCGGGCAAGCGCACCCTGGCGGTCCGGATCGGTGATCCGCGCACCCGGTTGCTGTACGCGAGCTGCGCCTTGGCCCCGTTCGTGGCGGCGGCGCTGATCGCTACGGTGCGCCCGCTTACCCTGCTGACCCTGGCCGCGGTCCCGCTGGCGATCGCGCCGGTGCGGGCGGTCCGGGCCGGTGCGTACGGCCCCGCGCTGATCCGTGCGCTGGGGCAGACGGGGCGGCTCCAGCTTGCGTTCGGCACGCTCCTCACCTTTGGCCTCGCGATCCGTTTTTAGTGCATGCATAACGCCTGGCGCCACCGCCCGTGTGCCCGGGTCGCGCGGGTAACCGGGGCTGGCCCTAACAGGGCATCGCCAACCAACCGGCGGTCTAGGTGGCCCGGATCCCGTCGCACGTGGGGACGCGGGTTACCACGTGGCTTCGTAACGCATCGTGAGACGCGCGGTGGCGCAACGCGTATCTGGGGGAGTATTCACAGCAACCAGCGCAGCGGGAATTATGGTGCCATCAAGCGCACCGAGGGGGTTTACCCTATGACCGCACCGGCCCGGCTGTCCTACAGCCATGGCGCGTCGCCCGACCCGCTCCTCGGCGAGACGATCGGGGACAACCTGCGCCGGATCGCCGCACGGTACCCCGGCCGCGAGGTGCTCGTGGACGTGCTTACCGGGCGCCGGTGGACCTATGCCAGGTTCGACGCCGACACCGGCACGCTCGCCAGGGGACTGATCGCCGCGGGCATCGAGGCCGGCGACCGGGTCGGCATCTGGTCCCCGAACTGCGCGGAGTGGGTGCTGCTCCAGTACGCCACGGCCAAGGCCGGCGTGGTGCTCGTGAACATCAACCCGGCCTACCGCAGTCACGAACTCGGCTACGTGCTGCGGCAGTCTTGTGTGCGGATGCTGGTCAGCGCCGAGTCGTTCAAGACGAGCAACTACCGGGCGATGATCGAGGAGGTCCGCGGCGACCTGGACGCCCTGGAGCAGGTCGTGTACCTGGGCTCCGCGGAGTGGGACGCGCTGATGGCCGCCGGGGTCGGGCAGGGCGATGGCGGGGCCGGGGGCGACCCGCTGGCCGCGCGTGAGGCGGGGCTGGCCTTCGACGACCCGATCAACATCCAGTACACCAGCGGGACCACGGGCTTCCCCAAGGGCGCGACGCTGTCGCACCACAACATCCTCAACAACGGGCTGTTCATCGGGGAGGGCTGCCGCTACACCGAGGAGGACCGGGTCTGCATCCCGGTGCCTTTCTACCACTGCTTCGGCATGGTCCTCGGTAACCTCGCGTGCACCACGCACGGCGCCTGCATCGTCATCCCCTCCCCCGGCTTCGAGCCGGCCGCCACCCTGGAGGCCGTGCAGCGCGAGCGGTGCACGTCGCTGTACGGGGTGCCGACCATGTTCATCGCCGAACTGGCCCTGCCCGACTTCGCCAGCTACGACCTGTCAAGCTTGCGGACCGGGATCATGGCCGGCTCGCCGTGCCCGGTCGAGGTGATGAAGCGCGTGGTCAGCGAGATGCACATGGCCGAGGTGACCATCTGCTACGGAATGACCGAGACCTCGCCGGTGTCCACCCAGACGCGGGCCGACGACGACATGGAACGCCGGGTGTCCACCGTGGGCCGGGTGCACCCGCACGTCGAGGTCAAGATCATCGACCCGGAGACCGGCCGGGTCGTGCCGCGCGGTACCCCGGGGGAACTGTGTACCCGGGGTTACTCGGTGATGCTCGGCTACTGGGACGACGAGGAGCAGACCCGTGGCGCCATCGACGCGGCGCGCTGGATGCATACCGGCGACCTGGCGGTCATGGACGACGCGGGCTACCTGAACATCGCCGGGCGGATCAAGGACATGGTGATCAGGGGCGGGGAGAACATCTACCCCCGCGAGATCGAGGAGTTCCTCTACGCCCATCCCGCGATCGAGGACGTCCAGGTGATCGGCGTGCCCGACGCCAAGTTCGGCGAGGAACTGTGCGCGTGGGTGAAGCTGCGCCCGGGCGAGACGCTCACCCTGGACGAACTGCGCGAGTTCTGCACCGGCAAGATCGCCCACTACAAGATCCCGCGGTACCTGCGGATCTCGGACGAGTTCCCGATGACCGTCACCGGCAAGGTGCAGAAGTACAAGATGCGCGACGTAAGCGTCACCGAGCTGGACCTCGGCGAGGCCGCGGGGGTGGAGACCGCCTGACCGGGCCCGCGCGATTACGTCCCGAACCGTTCATCGCTGGGCACGATGCGCACCCCGAGCGGGAAGAGCGAGATCGGGATGATCTTGAAGTTAGCCAGGCCGAGTGGGATGCCGATGATGGTCGCACACAGCAGCGCGCCGGTGACCAGGTGGGCGATCGCAAGCTCCCAGCCGAACAGGATGATCCAGAGGACGTTGCCGATCAGCGAGGCCACGCCCGCGCTAGGCCGGCGCTCGATGCTGCGCCCGAACGGCCAGAGCACGTAACCCGCGATCCGGAACGCGGCGATACCGAACGGGATCGTGATGACGAGAAAGAACAGGGCGAAGCAGATCAGGCCGGCCAGGGCGTAACCGATGGCCAGCCACAGGCCGCACAGCACCAGCCAGATGATGTTCAGCACGAACCGCATGGCGCTGACAGCCCCCTCCTGGAGTTAGTCCTTGCGGCCGGTGAGGGCCAGGGTGACGCCCAGGCCGATCATGGTGAGCCCGCCGAGGCCGCCGACGAGTTCCAGCCGCCGGGGCGAGCGGGCGAACCACGTCCGCACGCCGCTGGCCGCCAGGCCCCAGCTGCCGTCGGAGATCAGCCCGATCGGCAGCGAGACCAGGCTCAGCAGCAGAAGCTGCACCGGCACATGCCCGGTGGCCTGGTTGGCGAACTGCGGCAGCACGGCCGCGTACAGCACGTACGCCTTCGGATTGGCTACGCCCACCGTGAACCCCTCGGCCGCCGCCCGCCAGCCGGTGCGCGGAGCCGCCGCCACGGCGATCGCGGACTCCAGCGAGCGGCGGTGCCTGATCGCCTTGACGCCCAGCCAGACCAGGTAGGCGGCGCCGCCGAACTTCAGGGCGAGGAACACGGTGTCCGAGCGCTGCACCAGAGTTCCGATGCCCAGGGCAACGCTCATGGCGACCATCTGCACGCCGGCCACGTTGCCGGCCACCGATGCCAGCGCCGTGCGGCGGCCGTAGGCCAGCGCGCGGCCGATCACGAACAGGACGCTCGGCCCGGGGACCGCGATCACGATCAGGCAGGTGATGGCGAAGCCGAGGACTTGGCTGGTGGATAGCACGAACCCAGGCTAGCTTGCCCCGCCGCGCCGGCCGTGACCGCTACAGCCCCAGCAGTGGGTCCAGGCCGACGGTCAGGCCGGCCGGCAGTCCGGCTATGCCGCGGATGGCGAGCAGTACCCCGGGCATGAACGAGACCCGGTCCATGGAGTCGTGCCTGATGGTGAGCACCTCGCCGGGGCCGCCGAAGAGGACTTCCTGGTGGGCGACCAGGCCGGCCAGCCGGACGGAGTGCACGTGGACCCCGCCGCCAAGGGCGGTGCCCCTGGCCCCCTCAAGCGCGGTCACGGTGGCGTCCGGCGGCGCGCCAAGACCGGCGGCGGCCCTGGCCTCTGAGATCATCGTGGCCGTGCGGGACGCGGTGCCCGACGGGGCGTCGGCCTTGCCCGCGTGGTGCAGTTCGATCACCTCGGCGGAGGTGAAGAACCGGGCAGCCTGCTCGGCGAAGCGCATCATCAGCACGGCGCCGACGGAGAAGTTGGGCACGATCAGTGCCCGCACGCTCGGCGCGGCGGCGAGCCATTCGCGCACCTGCGCCAGCTTCGGCTCGTCGAACCCGGAGGTTCCGACGATCGTGTCCAGGCCCTTGCCGATGCACCAGCGCAGGTTGTCCAGGACCGCGCCGGGATGGGTGAAGTCCACCACCACGTCGCACCCGGCCAGCGGGTCACGTGCCTGGCCCAGATCGACTGCGGCACCAAGCTCCATATCTTCCTCGGCCGCGACCGTCTGGCACACCTGCGAGCCCATGCGCCCACGGGCGCCGAGCACACCCACTTTGATCATGACTGCCTGCCGTTCCTCCCGGGATGGTACCGGGGTCCGGCCGGACGTCAGCCCAGTACGGCGGCGAACGGGGCGTCGTCGTCGAACGGGCCGACCACGGCGAGCACCTTGGGCCGTCCCAGGATTTTCGCGGCCACCCGGCGCACATCGTCGTGGGTGACCGCCTCGATGGAAGCGAGGATCTCGTCGACCGGTTCGAGCCGGGCGTACACAAGTTCCGACTTGCCCAGGCGGCTCATCCGCGACGACGGGTCTTCCAGGCCGAGCACCAGCGAGCCACGCAACTGCCCCTTGCCCCGGTCGAGTTCGGCGTCGGTGAGGCCGCCGGAGATGACCTTGGCGATCTCCTCCTGGCAGATCGCCAGCACCTCGTCGGCCTTGGCCGGCAGGCAGCCGATGTAGGTGGCCCACATGCCGGTGTCCGAATGCTGGGAGGCGAAGCTGTACACCGAGTAGGCCAGCCCGCGCTTCTCCCGCACCTCCTGGAACAGCCGCGACGACATACCGCCGCCCAGGGCCGCGTTGAGCACCCCGACCGCGAACCTGTCGTCGTCGCTGCGGGACATCCCGGCGCAGCCGAGCACCAGGTTGGCCTGCTCGATGCTGCGCGGCACCAGCCGCACGCCGGTGCCGGCCGCGAGGCTGTTGTCCGTGGCGGCCAGCCGCGGCGGTGTCGATGTCGCGTCCCCGGACAGGGCCGCACCGAACGCGTCCGCGACCTGCCGGGTGACCGTGTCGTGGTCGACGTTGCCGGCGACCGCGACGACCAGGTCCGGTGGTGTGTACCTGGCGGCATAGTGGCCGGCGATCTGTTCCCTGGTGATCTCGTTGATCGAGGCCACCGTGCCGAGAATCGGCCGGCCGAGCGGGGTGTCGCCGAAGAGTTGCGCCGCGAACGCCTCGTGCACGGTGTCCGAGGGCTCGTCTTCGTTCATGGCGATCTCTTCGAGGATCACGCCGCGCTCGGCGTCCACGTCCTTCGGCTCGATCAGGGAGCCGGTCACCATGTCGGTCAGGACGTCGATCGCCAGCGGCAGGTCCGCGTCGAGCACCCGCGCGTAGTAGCAGGTGTACTCCTTGCCGGTGAAGGCATTCAGCTCACCGCCCACCGCATCCATGGCGGCGGAGATCTCCAGCGCGGTCCGCTTGCTCGTGCCCTTGAACAGCAGGTGTTCCAGGTAGTGCGTGGCCCCCACGTGATCGAGATCCTCATCGCGGGAGCCCACGCTGGCCCAGATGCCCACGGCCGCCGAACGCACCGAAGGCAGTGACTCGGTGACGATCCGCAGGCCGCCCGGAAGGACCGAGCGGCGCACACCCTCGTCGCCGTCGTGCTGGGTGGTCACCGTCATGAGTCGCGGTGCCGCCGCTCACGATGGCGGGTGCGGTGACTGCCGTCACCCTCGCTGCGGGGCCCGTCGCGGTCACCGCGATACCGGTCGCGGTCGCCACGGTTGCCGTCACCCCGCTGCCCGTCGCCGCGGTCACGGGCACCGGCCCCGCCGCTCAGGTCCTCGCCGGCCGCTTCCCGCTCCACGACCTCGACGGGGACCAGCGACAGCTTGCCGCGGTCGTCCACCTCGCGGATCTCCACCTGGATCTTGTCGCCGACCTTGATCACGTCGTCGACGTTCTCGATCCTGGCGCCGCCGTGCAGCTTGCGGATCTGGGTGATGTGCAGCAGGCCGTCCTTGCCGGGCAGCAGCGAGACGAACGCGCCGAACGTGGTCGTCTTCACCACGGTGCCGAGGAACCGCTCGCCCACCTCGGGAATGTGCGGGTTGGCGATCGCATTGATCGCCGTGCGCGCGGCCTCGGCGGACGGGCCGTCGGTGGCGCCGATGTAGATCGTGCCGTCGTCCTCGATGGTGATCTCGGCGCCGGTGTCCTCCTGGATGGAGTTGATCATCTTCCCCTTGGGGCCGATCACCTCACCGATCTTGTCCACCGGGACCTTGATGGTGATGATCCGCGGCGCGTACGGGCTCATCTCGCCCGGTACGTCGATGGCCTCGCGCATCACGTCGAGGATGGTCAGCCGGGCCGCCTTGGCCTGGGTCAGCGCGGCGGCGAGCACCGAGGCCGGAATGCCGGTGAGCTTGGTGTCGAGCTGGAGCGCGGTGATCACGTTCCTGGTGCCGGCCACCTTGAAGTCCATGTCGCCGAACGCGTCTTCGGCGCCGAGGATGTCGGTCAGCGTGACGTACTGGCCGCCCTCGTGGATCAGGCCCATGGCGATCCCGGCCACCATGTCCCGCAGCGGCACACCCGCGTCGAGCAACGACATCGTGGAGGCGCACACCGAGCCCATCGACGTCGAGCCGTTGGAGCCGATCGCCTCGGACACCTGCCTGATCGCGTAGGGGAACTCCTCCCTGGTCGGGAGCACCGGGATCAGCGCGCGCTCGGCCAGCGCGCCGTGGCCGATCTCCCGCCGTTTGGGCGAACCCACCCGGCCGGTCTCACCGGTGGAGTACGGCGGCATGTTGTAGTTGTGCATGTACCGCTTGGTGCGCTCCGGGTTGAGCGTGTCGATCGTCTGCTCCATCCGCAGCATGTTCAGCGTGGTGACGCCGAGCACCTGAGTCTCGCCCCGCTCGAACAGCGCCGAGCCGTGCACCCGGGGCAGCACGTGCGCCTCGGCGGACAGCCGCCTGATGTCGGCGAGGCCGCGCCCGTCGATGCGCACCCCGTCGGTGATGATCCGCTCCCGGACCAGCTTCTTGGTGACCGCGCGGAACGCCCCGCTGATCTCCTTCTCCCGGCCCTCGAACTGGGTGGCGAGCTTCTCGGCGGTCAGCGCCTTGATCCGGTCGGTCTCGCTCTCCCGCTCCTGCTTGCCCGCGATGGCGAGCACCCGGGCCAGCTCCTCGGAGACCTCCGCGGCGACGGCGTCGTAGACGTCCGCCTCGTAGTCGGCGAACACCGGGAACTCGGCGGTCTCCTTGGCGGCCTGGTCCGCGATGCTCTGCTGCGCCTCGCAGAGGGTCTTGATGAACGGCTTGGCCGCCTCCAGTCCCTGGGCCACGGTCTCCTCGGTGGGGCCGACCGCGCCGCTGTCGGCGTCGGCGAGCAGCACCAGGGTGCGCGGCGTGGACTCGGCCTCGACCATCATGATGGCCACGTCGCCGTCCTCGAGCACCCGCCCGGCGACGACCATGTCGAAGGTCGCGTCCTCGAGCTGGGTGTGGGTGGGGAACCCGACCCACTGGCCCTTGATCAGGGCGACCCGGACACCGCCGATCGGGCCGGAGAACGGCAGCCCGGCGAGCTGGGTGGACAGCGAGGCGGCGTTGATCGCCACCACGTCGTACAGGTGCTCCGGGTGCAGGGCCATGATCGTCTCGACGATCTGGACCTCGTTGCGCAGGCCCTTCACGAACGAGGGCCGCAGCGGCCGGTCGATCAGTCGGCAGGTGAGGATGGCGTCCTCGGACGGCCGGCCCTCACGCCGGAAGAAGGAACCGGGGATCCGGCCCGCCGCGTACATCCGCTCCTCGACGTCGACGGTGAGCGGGAAGAAGTCCAGCCCCTCCTTGGGGTGCTTGCCCGCGGTGGTCGCGGACAGGACCATGGTCTCGCCGTCGAGGTAGACGACGGCGGATCCGGCGGCGAGCCGGGCAAGCCGACCGGTTTCAAATTTGATTGTGACGGTGCCGAAAAGCCCGTTGTCAATAACGGCTTCGGCGGTATGCACACCCTCCACGGGTGAGACCTCCTTGACTGAGGTCCCGCGTCCCGCCTTCCGCCGGTAGTGCTCCGGGCCATCGCTGGCCCGGCATATGACCTCCGACCGGTCTTCGATCGAAGTCCTCGGCCCGGATGCGCGGCTGTGCGCCGCATTCGCCACCCGACCCGAGAACCACTACCGAGGACCGGCCCATGGTGCCCTCCGCACTCCGGAGCCGGGGCCGCGGGATGTTGCTCTCTACTTGTGTTGCGGCCGTGCCCTGAGCCGAGCCTACCTGCGCAGGCCCAGCTTTTGGATGAGGGCGCGGTAGCGCTCGATGTCCTTGCTCTGCAGGTACTTCAGCAGGCGACGGCGACGGCCCACCAATAGGAGCAGGCCACGACGGCTGTGATGGTCGTGCTTGTGTACCTTCAGGTGCTCGGTGAGATCATTGATCCGCCGTGTCAGCAGAGCGACCTGGACCTCCGGCGAACCGGTATCACCCTCAGTGGTCGCGTGCCCGGCGATGATCTCCTTCTTGACTGCTATGTCCAGCGGCACGTGTATTCCTTATCTTTCGTTACTGATCTGACGGGATCCCGTCGCGCGCTACCCAGCCCCGCGGGCGGGATCAGGCGATCCAGGATTCCCCCCAGCCGGCCGCTTGAGGGTGCAGCCGACCGGGCCGACGATGCCGGCCACCCATTACGGTACCACGGTGCCGGCGGCGTTCTCACCCGTCCGCGGGCAGCCTCAGCAGCCCGGCGACCTGTCCCGACAGGCCATCCGCGGAGACCGGGACGGCCCGCTGCCACCGCTCGCCGTCGAGTAGCCAGTGCCTTCCCTGGCCGGTGGCCACGAGCAGCGTGCGCAACTCGACGCTCGGCCCCTGCGCCACGGCGACTCGCAACTGGGTGACGGCCGCGAACGCGCCGGAGACCTCGGCGGTCGGCATCGGAATCAGCGGCCCGGCCTCGGATCCGCCATCCGCGGCCCGCTCGTCCCCGGCCGCGGCTATGTCCGCACCGCACCAGCCGACCAGGATCCGCACCGCCCGGTCGCTGCGGACCAGGACATAAGGCGGGAGATTGCCCCCGGTGCCCGGCGACTGCTCGACCAGCCCGACCCAGGGCCGGTACGGCGCGTACATCCGGGCCAGCACCGGCCATCCGTCCGCTGGCGGCGCGGGCCGGCCCGGCGCGGGTGAGACGGTGACCTCGGCCACCCAGACCGGCTGGGCCCGGATCCGGGTGATGATGGCCAGGTCACCCACCAGGGTCACCGGCTGGCGTGCGCCCGCTTCCCCGCCGGAGCCCGCCGCCCAGCCCGCCAGTTCCGCGGGCGCCGCCCTGGCCGCGGCAGCGGGCCGGCCGGGCCGGAGGAACCCGAGGCTCTCCAGCCTGGTCACCGCCGCCGCACTGGCCGCGGCCGTGGCATCGTCCGGCGTCACGGCCCACTCGGGCAGCGCGGGGCCGGGGGTCACCGGATCTCGCGCCGCGGGGCCGGGCGCGCCCGCAGTGCCGGGTGCGGTCAGCAGCGGCGTCACCACCTGGAGGAACGGGCCCCGCTCGGCCTCCGGGACCGCGTTGGCGTCGAGCGTCACCGCACTGAGTTCGGCGCCGGTGAACGGATGCAGGCCGACCACACCGGCACGACGGACCTGCTTCCACCGCGCCCGCATCCCGACCGGGCCACGCCCGGCCCTGCTTCGCTGCCAACTCACCGCAGGCTCACCGGACCGATGCTATGGCAGGCCGGCCAGGTCCTCCGGCCGGTCCACGGGGAAGCCGTAGCTGTCGATGACCACGCCGTCCGCGCGGCTGGCGAGCGCCAGCGCGGCCTCAGCGACCCGCAGGCACGTCTCGCGGGGCACGGTGGCAACCGGGAATTTGGTCCGCAGGTCCCAGCGGAAGGGCTCCTTGTCGCGCAACCCGC
>Ga0070709_10000452_pt1 | contig 24656 bp, 20 predicted proteins | sample LARL51metaG_FD_65449 | JGI IMG/M metagenome (GOLD analysis project Ga0070709, IMG submission 65449) | Corn, switchgrass and miscanthus rhizosphere microbial communities from Kellogg Biological Station, Michigan, USA - LAR L5-1 metaG | ecosystem: Host-associated > Plants > Roots > Rhizosphere ... | reverse complement strand
TCGATCGTGGCCACCGGCTTGGCCAGCGAAGGCGTCGCTGAGGAATTCGCGCAGCATGCGCGCGAAGAGATGGAGCATGCCCTTGCCGTCGCCAAACGCATCAATCAGCTTGGCGGGGATCCGGATCTCGACCCCAAGGGTCTCACCAGTCGTTCGGCGTCGCAATACGTCACGAGTGCCGAGTTGATCAGCATGATCCGCGAAAACCTGATCGCCGAGCGGATTGCCGTAGATCACTATCGCGAACTGATCCGCTACTTCTCCGACAATGATCCGACGACGCGCTCGATGCTCGAGTCCATTCTCGCCGTCGAAGAAGAGCATGCATCGGACATGCTCGATCTGCTCGCCGTCCACGACCGAAAGGCGTGAGCGGCACGCTTCACAAACGGTGTTCCTGAGCTGCAAGGCTAGCCGAGCACGACCAGAATCTTATGTGATGCGCCATCGTCGGCAAGCGGAATCAGATTCTTCTGGCTTCCCGTGATGGTCTGTCCATCGGCCTTGACGGCGAGAACGCCGGTGCAGACACCGAGCGGATTCTCGATGACAATTTCATATTTCGTCTTGCCGAAACGATAGGTGATCGCATAGCCCGGCCATGAACTGGGGATGCAGGGATCGAGCAATAGATTCGCGCCGTAGCGCCGCAATCCCAGGACGCGCTCCACTGCGACGCGATAAAACCACGAGGCGGAACCTGTGTACCAGTTCCAGCCGCCGCGCCCGACATGAGGCGGAACAGAATAGATGTCAGCAGGCACGACATAGGGCTCGATCTTGAACCGTTGCATCCCTGTTGGACTATCGGCGTGGTGGATAGGGTTGAGCATCGACAACACTTCGTACGCCTTGTCTCCATCGGCGAGCATCGAATACGCAAGCACAGCCCACAAAGCTGCGTGGGTATACTGACCTCCATTCTCACGGATTCCCGGCGGATAGCCCTTGATGTAACCAGGATCGCGCCGCGGATTGTCGAAAGGCGGCGTAAACAGAAGGGCAAGCTTCTGATCGCGCTGCAGCAGGTATTTGTCGACGGCGGCCATGGCGCGCGAGGCGCGAACGCGGTCCGCACCGTGCGAAATCACAGCCCAGGACTGCGCGATCGAGTCGATGCGGCACTCACTATTGGACACCGAGCCCAACGGCGTTCCATCGTCGAAAAACGCACGCCTGTACCAATCGCCGTCCCAACCATCGCGTTCGAGCGCCCGCTTCAAGTCGGTCGCATGCCGCAGCCAGTCGGCCGCACGATCGCTCTGGCCTCTATTCTCCGCCAGCTTGGCGAACGACGACAGTGTCGAATAGAGGAACCAGCCCAGCCAGACGCTTTCGCCCTTGCCATCCTCGCCCACTCTGTTCATGCCGTCGTTCCAGTCGCCGGCACCCATGAGTGGCAAGCCGTGTACGCCGGTCGCCAGACTGCTCTCCAGTGCAAGTGCGCAGTGATCGAACAAGTCGGCCTTGTTTGTCGAAATCTCGGGCTCGAAGAAAGCGTCGACTTCGTGCGCTTGCAGTTGCGGTCCATCGAGAAATGGAATCATCTCATTAAGGACCGCGTCGTCGCCGGTCACTTCCACATAGTGCGCAACGACATAGGCGAGCCATAGCCGATCATCGCAGACGCGGGTGCGGATGCCCTTGCCGTTTTCAGGCAGCCACCAATGTTGCACGTCGCCCTGGGCGAACTGGCGGCCGGCCGCGCGTAACAAATGCGCCCGTGCAACGTCGGGCCGCGTCAGACACAGCGCCATCACATCCTGCAATTGATCGCGGAAACCGAACGCGCCACTCACCTGGTAGAAGCCGGCGCGGGCCCAGAGCCGACAACCGAGAGTCTGATAAATCAGCCAACGATTCACCATCACATCGAGCGCGCTATCCGGCGTCTTCACCTGGACTGCATCGAAGATGTCCTGCCATTGACCTTTGACTTGCGCGAATGTTGCGTCCAGATCGGCCTGGCGGTATTTTTTGATGAGCTCGACAGCATCCTTTCGGGATTTGCCCTGACCGAGCAGTATGACGATTTCGGTCGACTCGACGGGTCCAAGCGCAATGCTGGTCTTGAGCACGCCGCAGGCATCCATGCCGGCTCCGACACGATTGCTGAGTTGCGCTCCGTCGGCGAGTCCCCATGGCCGATCTAGTGCACCATCGCGGCCGATGAATTCGGTGCGGTCTCCTGTCCAGCCGGATTGCCTACCCTTCATGTCGATGAACGAGACAGTTTCACCGAACTCGTCATTCCATGGATTCTGCGCGAACATGGCGCCGGTCTCAGGGTCGATCTCCGTGGCAATCAAGGTCCGGCCCTGCCGCTGCGGCGAGCCGAGCAGCCACTCGACGTATGCAGTCACGGATAGCTTTCGAATCCTGCCGGATTGGTTGGTGATCGTGAGCCGCGTGACCTTGATCGGATCGTCGTTCGGAACAAATTGCACGCTCTGCAGCGATATGCCGTGCGAGGCATGCTCAAAACGGCTGTAGCCCTGCCCGTGCGCGGCCGAGTAGCGAGCGCCCTTTTGTCGAATCGGCGAAGCGGTTGGTGTCCACAGAGCCCCATTTTCTTCGTCACGCACATACACGGCCTCGCCGCTCTGATCGGTCACGGGATCGTTCGACCAGGGCGTCAGCTGGTTCTGCTGGCTGTTTCGACACCAGGTGAAGCCGCTGCCTTCGGTTGACACCTGGAATCCGAACGATGGGTTTGCGATGACATTGATCCATGGCGCCGGTGTGCGTTGTCCCGGGCCGAGTACGGTCAGATATTCGCGGCCATCGGAGACAAAGCCGCCAAGACTGTTGAAGAACTCGGTCTCCGTTGCCGGCAGCTGCACTTCAACGGCCACAGGAGGCTGCGGCTTACGGGGTGGCGGTGCCACGCCAGACCGCCGTTCCCGAGCGCGATTGATTTGTTCTGCAAGGCTCCCAAGCCTGCCCTCCACGACGGCCCTTGCCGTAGCCAGCAATGCATCACGCACCTCCGCCGAGATGATGTCGGAACGAAGGACGGTGATGCTGCCGCGCGAACTGCCTAGCGACAGCCGCGGCAACGTCTGGTTCATGCGAACCAGTGACTCGACCGAGTTCTGAAAGTCTTGCGCATAGGACGAAGCACGATCATTGAGGATCACCAGATCGACTTCGAGTTGCTTGAGCTTCCAATACCCATGCGCCCGTAATAGCTGTCGCACGAGCGCGAGGTCATCATCCTTCTCGATACGGACGAGCACGATGGGAAGATCGCCGGAGATACCAACGGTCCAAAGGGTCGAGACCTTGCGCGCGTTGCGCTTCAGGAAATCTCCCGGCGGACGCAGCGTGCTGTCGGAATAAAGGACGTGGTTAGCGAGGCGTTGGTAGAGATGCGCATCCCCGGCGGTGATGCCGATATGATGCAACTGCATTTGCGCCTGGGTCCAGGCGAGCGTCATCGCGCGTTCGAACGCGGCAGCGTCGAGATGCTTTTCTGCCAGCAGGAGTACATCTTCACGTGTCGTTGCAACCATCGTCCAAAACGCCACGTGGATTGTAGCGCCGGGCCTGACGTTGACGCGCCGTCGCAGGCTGAGGATCGGATCCAGTACGGCGCCCACCGTATTGGAAAGCGGCCACCCCTCGCTGATTGCGACAGAGTCCCGAACGGTCTGGCCGCGGCCTACGAAACGGCTGCGGTCCGTTTCGAACTGAAGATCGCGCGGCTGGTCGCCGTCTACTACCGCGATGTGCGCGACCCAGATATCCGGATCGCTGGCTGAACGTTTGCGCCGTGTCGCCAGCAAGACACCCAGATGCGGGTCAAATTCGGTTTGCACGAACATCTTGGCAAATGCGGGATGAGACATGTCGTCAGACTGTCTGGTCAGCGACAGTTCTGCGTATGAAGTGAGCTCAAGCTCTCGCGTGCGCGTGCCGTGATTGGTCAAGGAGATGCGCCTCACCTCCGCATCGTCCTCGGGCGAAACAGCGACTTCGAGCATCGTCGTGATCGAACCGTCGCGACGCACGATCTCGGCACGATCCTCGGTGAAGCTGGCGGTGTAACGGTCGGGCCGCGTCACGGTCGGCTGATATGCGGCAGACCAAACATCTCCACCCTGCACGTCCCGAACGAAGCAGTAGTTGCCCCAGTTGTCGCACGTCACATCCTCACGCCAGCGCGTAATCGTGATGTCGCCCCAGCGGCTGTAGCCCGAACCGGCGGCGGTCACCATCGTGGCGAAATGGCCATTGGACAGAAGGTGCGTACGGGGCAACCGGCTATACGCCGAGGTGTAACGGCGCTGGATCTCCGGTTCCAGGTTGCCGACGTCGATCGTCTCGCCGACATGGGCCGGCGCCGGCCGTGCCACGGCGACATCGCGCGGCATGCGCTCCTGCAACAACAATTCTGCGGCCTGCACGACAGGTTCCGCGTGGAACCTTGCGCGCATGGCGGCATCGTTCACGGCATTGGCGATGGCGAGCACGCTCATCGCCTGGTGGTGCGCCATGTAGCAGCGCACGATCGCAACGTTCGCGCCCTCGGGCAGCCTTGAGCGCGTATAGTCCAACGCTTCGAACCAGCCGTATTTTCCGCGACCGCCGGCCTCTGCGAGACGGATGAGATTACGTGCCGCGCCGCTAGGATCGACCATCGCGGCAAGGGCGGTGGCATACGGTGCGACCACCATGTTTTCGGCCAACCCGCGCTTGTAGCCGAGATCAGGCACACCGAAACTCGAATACTGATAAGTCCGCTCGATGTCGCGGGCATTGAAGGCCGATTCCGAAATCCCCCAAGGGACGCTCTTTTCGGCGCCATACGATTCTTGTCGGCGTACCACGAGTTTGTTGGTCTCGGCCAAGATGCTTCCGTCCGGAGCTCGCATGACGAGCGAGGGCATCAGGTATTCGAACATCGAACCCGACCACGAAATCAGCGCCGAACCACCGGGGATCGGTGTCATTGTTCGTCCAAGATGGAACCAGTGCTTTGCCGGAACGTCACCCTTTGCAATGGCAATGAAGCTTGCCAGGCGCGCTTCGGACGCCAGGAGATCGTAGAACGTTGTATCAAGGCCTGCGTCGGCGCTGCGATAACCGATCGATAGAAGTTGGCGGCTCGGATCGTGAAGAAACCCGAACTCCATACCGTGAGCGATTTTCGTCGCAAGCTCAGCCAGTTCGGCACAACGCCGCCTTACGTCGAGCGCGGTGGGGGCTGACGCTTCGACGTCAGGATTGGTCACTGGCGTCGCTCGCATGTCGTGCGGGCGGGTCAAGAGTGCGATATCTCCACCCTCCCCCGCGTCGCGCTGTCGTGGCGCTACGCGGTCCTGAGCGAATGGTGCTGTTGCGGCGACAGGCGCGGTACGGCTCGTGCGCTTTGGCGTACTCGATCCGTCAAGCGCGGCATCGCGTTCGTGCGATGCGAGGCAATTTCTTAGCGCCAAAGCCCAAGCTACGCATTCGTCCGTGTTCGGCGACGCTTCTGTCGGCGCCCCAGGCTTCTGGCCCACGATTTCCAAAAGGAGCTCTATCTTTTGCCTGAATTCATCGAGCGGGCGCGGCTTGTCAGAAGCCTCGGCCGCTGCGTCCAGAAGGTGGGCAAGCTCATCCGCCGTGGACGCAAACTGTACGTAACGCGTATCGCGGACGTTGCGCTCGCCAAAGGCTGACTTTGCCTGTTGGCGCAAGATCTCAAGTGTATCCTTCAGACCGTGGTGCCAAGCGGGACTTTGGAGCGAACCTGCTGTCGAATACTCGCGGCAGGCATGGCTCAGCGCGATTAGCATTCCCGCCAGATTTCCGCTGTCGACAGTGGAGATGTATCTCGGCTCCAGCGGTCTCAAGTCACGTGTGTCATACCAGTTGAAGATGTGGCCACGGAAGCGTTCGAGTTTTTCAAGTGTGGCGAATGTGCGCTCCAACTTCTCGACACAATCGCGCGTTCCGATCCAGCCAAAGTCACGTGCCGCGCTGACCGAAAGAAGGTAGAGCCCGATATTGGTCGGTGACGTACGATGCGCAACGACGGGGTGGGGGTCTTCCTGGAAATTGTCAGGTGGCAGAAAATTGTCTTCTTCGCCGATGAACGCTTCAAAGAATCGCCAAGTTCGGCGGGCTACGAGACGAAGAATTTGCGCCTCGTCTGGCCGCATCGACAATTCGCCGGCCGAGCGCGGTGGTGCGCTTGTCCAACGCGCGATGAGCGGTGACAGAACCCAGAGAATTCCAAAGGGAAGCGCGACGGGCCAAGCTCCTCGTCCAGCGAATGTCACGGTCACGCCGACTACGCTGGCAAAGGCTAAACTCGCCAAAACCTGCGAAACCGGGCTCCGTGGATCACCACCGTTTTGGGCGGTCAATTGAGCGGTTGAGACCCACTCAAGCAGATGACGCCGCGATATTACGAGGCGAAACAGCGTGCGCCCGATCGCGTCGAGCATGAGCCAGGCCTGGTGCGCCAGAAACGTCAGAACGAATGCGCTTTGCACGAGACCAAGCTGGACGTCGCGTCCGACGCCGCGCCAATGACTCGCATATGGAACACCGGGCCGCTTGGGAATCAGCGCAGAAAATGCCGGTAGCAGAGTCGGGAGCAAAATGGCGAGCAGGACGGCCAATGTCCAAAGGACCGCTGCGCCGATCGGCAACAGCCAGCCGAGCAATATGGCGAGCAACGTCGTTGGAGGAACCAGCGAGCGGCGCAGATTGTCGATCAGCCGCCAACGACCACAGAGCGGAATCCGCGTACGGTTCTTCGATCGGCTCGGGCCGTTGCGGAACGTCCACGGCAACAACTGCCAATCGCCACGCACCCAACGTTGCTGCCGCGCAGCGGCAACCTGATATTCCGACGGATACTCCTCGACAACCTCGATATCCGATGCGAGCCCGGCTCGCGCGAAGATGCCCTCGAGCAAGTCGTGACTGAGGACGGTGTTGGGAGGAATCCGCGCGCCGAGCGACGCTTCGAAGGCGTCGATGTCATAGATCCCCTTTCCGACATAAGAGCCTTCTCCGTAGAGATCTTGGTAGATGTCGGAAACTACGATGGCGTAAGGATCAAGCCCGGTCGGGCCGGAGAATATCCGCTGAAACAGAGAACCTTCGGCTCCCATGGGGAGAGACGGCGTTACGCGCGGCTGCAAAATTGCGTGACCGCTGACAACGCGGCCGGCGCGCTTGTCGAACACGGGGCGATTGAGCGGATGCGAAATCTTCCCGACCAACCGCCTGCCGGCGCCGATCGGCAATCGCGTGTCGGCATCCAACGTCAGGACGTAACGAATACGGGTCGGAATGTCGTGCGCCGAGCCATCGACATCAACGAATGACGTATCGCCTGCGCCGCGTAATAGACGATTGAGTTCGTGGAGTTTGCCGCGCTTGCGCTCCCAGCCTATCCACTTGTCTTCGCTCTCGTTCCAGACCCGCCGCCGATGGAATAGATAGAAGCGTCTCTGTCCATCCGCGCGCCGATGACGCCTGTTCAATTCGGCGATCGCTTCGGCTGCGGTACGAACAAGCCCATCGTCCTGGGGCTCGTGTTCGCTAATCGAATCCATCCAGTCGGAAGCAAAAGCGAAGGAAAAGTTGTCATCGGGATTGGCCAGATAGTGAACCTCAAGGCGCTCGACCTGCTGCGCAATCTCAGCGGGTGTCGTCAGGAGAGTCGGAATGACAATCATGGTACGCAAATCGTCAGGTACGCCGCCGCTCAACTCCAAGCCAGGGAGCTGCATAGCTCCGACCTGCTCGGTGATGATCCTGTTGACGATCGACATCGCGAGATCGGATGCAGGAACGATCGAAACAAAACCCAATGCGGCCACAAGCCAGTCCGGGGAATCAGTCGACGTCAGCGCCCACATGGCGACAGCGATGATAAATGCAGTCAGAAGTCCGATCGAGGCGATATAGCTAAGGACACCCACATCGGAATAGCGGCGGTACAACCGGGTGGACCATGGTGTGCGGCAAGTCAGCTCAGCTTCGAAATTCCGCCTTCCTTCCGCGATAAGATAAAAGCCCGGATCTGACTCTCTAGCGCTTCTTGCGTCCGACGCCTTGGCGCTTCTTCGCGATCTGCTTGCGGCTTCCGTCGCACGCTGGGTGACTTCAATCTCATCGGTTCCGGAATGGACGGCTAGAGTCTCTATCGCCTGGCGATAGAGATTGCGCGTTGGAAAATCCAATTTTGCGAAGTTGCTCCGCGAACGCATGATGCGGTCGACCAGGCTGACGGATTCGAAAAACTCGGGCCAATCCACGGAAGTGATCAGCCGCATGCTGGTGATGATATTGCGCACTGTTACATTCGCCGCGCTTTGACGCTGCATCTCGTCGCGCACGATCTGGTCGGAGTTCGTGCCCGCCGCTGTCAAGCGATCGTTCAGCCAGCGAAGCGCCGGGGTCACACTCGGATCACGATCGCGCAATCGCTGAGTAAGTTGTACGGCAAATGCAGGCGACCAAGGCGCACCTTCCAGCGCGCTCAAAACGTCCTTGATCCTATCGTGACCCTCGGGATCAAGAATTCGCTCCGACATCCGGTCCGCGACATTGCTGGCGGACAGTCTATGAATAATGCCTTCGGTCACCCGGCGTAGATTTTCGACCAACGTAATGCGCAGCGTGATCGGGATCGCCCAGAGTTCGCCGATCGTCAGCGGCTGGACTTCCTGGTAGGCGTCGACGAAAGCCGTTAGCTTTTGAATGTCGAGAGCGCTATCGCTATGGGCAACGACGGCCCAAGCGACACCGAATACGCGCGGGTAACCTTCGAGCGGACCATCGAGCAATTTCGGCAGCCGGCGATAGAATTTCGGTGGCAGATCATCCTTGATCTCGCGGATTTGTTCGTCGACGATGTGATAATTGTCGAGCAACCACTCTGCTGCCGGCGGTATCTGCCTGCCCTCACGTGTTACAGCGACGATGTCGCGATAGGCTTGCGCGAGGATGCGTTCGTTCTGCGCCAACCGCGAAGTCAGCTTGCGGCCACCTACCGGAGCGGACGAAACGGGCTGCGCTTCCGCCAGTGAGCGGGCATGCTGTTCGAGGCGCTCGATGCTGAACAGTTCCGCCCTGATTGGCTCATCGGCGGGTATGGCGCCCGCGTTTCGCATCTTAAGGCGATTGCCATCGCTAAGGCTCATGGCTTATCGCCTCGCTTGCTTGATCCGCGAACTGACATAGGCGAGTTCTATTGTGCTACCGGCCGCGCCCAGCCGGGCATCATGTCCCACACCTAGAATAAACGCATGTTTTCCGCGGAAGTTCCATTACGAGAGCGGACTCTCGAACGAGACTAGCACGCAAGAATTGCGATGAGCGCTAGGCGACCTTTTTGGCCGGCTTGTGAAAGAACAGGGCTTGCCCGACCGTCGCTTGGACCGACTCGGGAAGAAATGGCTTCGCCACGAGATAGGTCGGCTCTGGACGCTCTCCCGTCAGAAGCTTTTCGGGATAAGCGGTTATGAAGATGACGGGAATGTCGAAGCTGTCGAGGATTTCCGAGACTGCATCGATGCCCGAACCGCCTTCGCCCAAATTGATGTCGGCGAGGACAAGCCCAGGTCGTTCCGACAGCGCTTTCTGAACCGCCTCTTGTCGGGTCGACGCGACACCGACCACTGTGTGGCCCAGCTCTGTAACAAGATTTTCGAGGTCAAGGGCAATGATAGGTTCGTCTTCGATGATCAAGACGCGCGAAATGAGTTGCCGATCGATTAGACTCTGCGCGTCAACGATTGCGCGTTCGACCGCCTCCGGAGTCTCGTCCAAAATGAAGGCCGCATCGGCCAGATTGAACCCCTCTACGGCAGTCAGGAGCAAGGCCGCGCGCTCCTGAGCGTCCAGCGCAGCGAGGCGTTCGGCCGGGTCAGAAGATTTCTTTCCGGGCAACCCTGCGTGGATCTCGTCCTCGACTTGACCCGCGGCGCTTGACCAGATGGCATGGAAAACCTTGTACAGTCCGACCCGCGGCGCGACACCCTCGGCGACGAGGACATCACCGGACAACAGCGCAGTCAGCGCGGCACGCACGTAACTGTCGCCGCTGCTCTGCGAGCCCGCGAGCGCTCGCGCGTAACGGCGCAGATAAGGCAGATGCGGAGCATAAAGCTGCGTCACACTCATCGGATATTGCTCCCACGCCGCAAGGATATTCAGTCCCATGCAGAACGCACCTTATATACAAAAGTTCCATTGATCCCGGAACCTTAGGGTCCTGAGTACGTTGATACGCCTGAAGGGATGGTGCCGGAGACTTAGTCGACAGTAAGGGGCTGTTTATGCGCTATTTTCATCGGCCCTGGTCTCGTCGGAGCTTTGAAAAAGGGCACGGCATATGCAGGCGTTGAAAGTGTCCAAAGAAAAGAATCCCAACCCCAAAAAGCTCAGGTCGGCCCGCGCTCGGCAGCAGGCGATCGGACACGAACTTCGTCGCCTCTTCGACAGCGTCGTGCAGGAGCCCGTTCCGAGCGACTTTCTCGAATTGCTACGCAAGATCGAAGCGTCGGACAAAGATCCGACGCAGGAAGACTCATCTTGACTACGCGCTCCCAAATGGCCCCGACGCGAGCGATCAAGCCTGAAGAGCCCGATTCGTTCAAAGCGGAGTTGCTTGAACTCGTACCGTACTTGCGGGCATTTGCGCGTTCGCTTTCCGGTCGCCACGAGGGTGCCGACGATTTGGCCCAGGAAGCACTTGTCAAGGCCTGGCAGTCGCGCGATTCGTTTGTGCCGGGAACGAATTTGAAAGCCTGGTTATTTACGATTCTGCGCAACCAATTTTATTCTGAGAGGCGACGCGCCTGGCGTCAGGTCCCCTGGGACTCGGAGAACGCCGACGCCATTCCAGGTAACAGCGATGATCAGGGTTGGGCGGCAGAGCTTTCCGATATCGCTCGCGCCCTGCAGGCCCTTCCGGCGGAGCAGCGCGAAGCTCTCATCCTCGTAGGCGCTGGCGGATTTGCCTACGAAGAAGCCGCACAAATCAGCAATTGTGCTGTTGGCACGGTGAAGAGCCGGGTCGCTCGCGCAAGGCGGGCATTGATTGCTATCCTCGACGGCAATCAGGCATTGCCGCCTTCGGATCGTCCTGCGCAGGGAGAAGCAGCTCGTGACATCATGGCGCAACTGGATCGCCTCGCGCCGCCAGACGTCGCCGAATCCGTCCGCATCAAGCGCAAGTGATATCTCGACTGAGAGCGGCTGGTCGCTTCGTGCCCGGCTGTTGATCTTCGTGACGATCGCGCTCCTGCCGATCGCGATCGTCAGCGTCTTCCAGGGTATCGAGCGCGCAAGGGCCGACAACGCCAATGTGCACGATCGGTTGATACAGTCGGCGCAGACGCTGGCGGCAGACGAAAACAATCTCCTCGCCTCGGCCGAACAGATCACGCGTGCAGTATCCAATGTGGCCGCCGTACGCTTGATCCAGCCCACATGCGACGACGTTTTAAAAGACGCCCTTGTTGGAATTACCTATTTTGGGAACCTCGCGCGCATCGATGAGAACGGCATCGTCCGGTGTTCGGCCCTGCCGAGTGCAAAGGGGACAAATGCCGCCACCGTGCCGATTTTCCAGCAAGCCAGGCGTTCCAGCGGATTCGTGATCAGCGGCGAACTTCCAAGTAAGGTTCTTCGCCGGCCGGTCGTCGCTGGCATGCTCCCGCTACACAGCGCGGGCGGCCGTTTCAACGGCGCATTGGCAATCGCGCTCGACGCAAGGTGGCTCAATTCGTTGATGCGCACCCACGCGATTGCAAACGGGGCCGTCGTATTCGTCTACGACATCGAAAAGCACCTCTTGAGCAGCAACAACGATGCCATCGCGCAGGCGCTCGTTGCGGGCGTCAACCCTGGAAAGCGCAGGGGAGTGCTGCAGGACGGCGTAGATAGCGGTGGTGAGGGATGGACGTTCTATGAAGCGCCCGTGCGAGGCGGCTCGATTTTCGTCGGTTTCGGCATGAAAAAGACCGCGCTATTCGGAGCCACTTACATAAGCGTTGCAGCCGACTTTCTCACGCCCGTCCTGATGATCATTCTGGCCTGGGCCGCCATCTGGTTTGCCACCGAACAGCAGGTGACGCGCTGGATTTCCCACTTGCGACGCATCTCGGGCGCCTATCGCGGCGGCCACTATTCCGTACGGCCGCGATTAGCCGGGGCGCCGCGAGAATTCGTCTCGCTGGGCGAGGATTTGTCGGACATGGCCGAGTCAATTCAGGATCGCGATCGCCGATTGCGCGACGCCGTCGAACAGAAAACCCTTCTCATCCGTGAGATCCATCATCGCGTGAAAAACAATCTGCAAGTCGTTATGAGCCTGCTTAGTCTGCAAGCCGGTCAAGTCCGCGATCCCTCAGCGCGAGAGGCCTTGCTGCAGGCCCAAGTGCGCATCAGCGCACTTGCGTTGGTGCATCGCATCCTCCACGAGATCGAATTCCAATCCACCGTGGACGTCGGCCGTGTTATCCATGATCTGGCTCATCAAATCGCGGAAGGAATGCAGGGTGATGACGGGTTTGTCCGTTTCGATGAGAATATCATGTCGCGGAACGTATCCGGCGATCTTGCGGTGCCGATCGCGCTCTTCGTCGCCGAAGTGCTGACAAACACGTTTAAGCACGCGTTTCCGCCCGGACACATCGGTGTGATTTCGCTCGGTTTGCGACAGGCCGGTGATGGAGAGCTGCGCTTGTCGATCGACGACAACGGTTCTGGGTTCGACAGCACTACCGACGTCGGCGGACTTGGCAGCCGCCTCATCGATTTGCTGGCTCAGCAAGTCAACGGGACCGTCACCACGTGCTCCGTGCCAGGCGAGGGCACCCATGTGGTGCTTTTGTTCCGGGATCCGGTCCCGACAGAAGCGATAGCGAACTAGCCTCATCCGATATCGCAAAACAGCCCGGCGGCTGAGCCACCGGGCTGTTTTTCGTTCGAACCTATGCCAATCCGAGAAGGGGCAATCGAAATGGCATGGCACGAACTAATTGTGCGTGGTGCCGGCTCGCTCAGAAGGTGATCCACACTCCGTTGCGCCAGTAGCCCCGGCCCTCATGGTCATGGCGCCAATGCCAGCGATGCCTCCAATGATGACGGCGCCACCAGGCATCGTCGTAGAATCGAATGCGAAGCCCCGGCGCATAGCTATAGCGAGTTGTCGTGCGCCAGCATTCACCCCAACGGTTGCACACCACATAGGCGGACGCGCTGTCCATGCTGGCGATCAGCACTCCGGCGCCCAATAGCGCGGCGGATGCGATTGTTCCTAAAGCCTTCATGCCGACTCTCCCTTGCTCTCCAAAGTCTTGATTTCTCAAAACGGGTATGGGCCCAGAATCGTTCCGCTAAGAACTTAACGTGCTAATGATTCACGTCAAATGCGGCCGAGAAATACGAGGATGATGATGACAACCAGGACCAAGCCCACCGTGCTGCTCGGGTAGTAGCCCCACCCTTGGCTATAGGGCCATGATGGCCAGGCTCCCAACACTAACAGTAACAGTAAGATGATGAGAATTGTGCCGAGCATGGTATCACCTCTCAACTAGCGTGAAGCCTGTCTGCGTTTTCGCGTGGCCGCAGCCTTCTTTGCCGAAGCCGAACGTTGCGCTTTTGGACGTCTCGCCGACGCGGCGCCACCCAAGCGTCCACCCTTGCGCGACGGTGAGTGATCCTCAGGCTTGCCGCGCCCCGATCCGCTCTTTTTGCCGCCGTGCGTTTCTTTGTTCACCGTTGCCCACGCCCGGCGCTCCGCTTCACGCTTCGGCGTGCCGCGGTCTTCGTAGCCTTCTTCAATATGTCGGGCTTGCCGCTTCTGCTTGTCGGTGTAACTCGATTTGTCACCACGAGGCATCGGATCCGCTCCGGAAGTCCATCAACAGCAACGCGTATGCAGCATGAAAGTTCCGGGAACTCCGGGTTCCAGGCTTGTTCAGCGGCACTTAGGTTGGTCGCGCAGTCTCGCGTTAGTAGGTCTTTTTTTCTCTCGCCGAACCATCTTTGACTTTTCGTTCGGCTTCTTTCACCGCCTGCGACCCGGGTTTGGGTGAATTGCTCTCACGTTGCTTTGGCGCACCGATGATGTGCTTCCCGCCGGAGTAGGACGGTGGATCGCTCGCTGGAAACGAGTCGTTCACCTGCCGATCGATTGCGACTTCGCGGCGCTTCACCTCGTGCACTTTTTTCTTTTTATCGTCTTTGCTCATGTGAACGACCCTTTCGCAACAGTCAGCCCGTCACCAGCTGCTTTCCGATCAGGGGTGGTTGGGCATCGCGCTTGAGCGCGGATCTGCATGGCCGCGGATCGGCGTGAATCCGGCATCAGGCGAATGACGGAAATGCCCATCGGCATCCCGCCTGAAGCGGCCATCGACGTCGGAGAAGTAGAAGAAACCGTCCGTGCCCCAATAGCCATCATAGAACGGCCCGTAGTAACCGTCGTAGTAGCCATCATAGTAGACGTCGCGATAACCGTAATCGCGATAAGCATAGTCGTGATACCCGGCATTTGCGCCCACAACATAATCGTCTCGATCGTAATCGTACGCGCACCCACTTAGCAGCGCCGCGGCCGCGGCCGCTACCACCAAACTGCTTCTCAGCATTGCAGTCTCCACTGCTGATTTACCTCCCTGATAACGCGGCGATTTACGTTTCGATCCGTTGCGGTGCAAGAGCCGGCATTCGAAGAAACACCCATTGTTCCATGGGTTCAATGTCGGGAACTTTTATGCTCGTCGCACGTTGCCGTACTGCGGGAAAATTTGAGATCGACGAAAGGGAGATGGAACATGACCTTCAAAAGCCCCACGATTTTGGTGGCGAGCGCTGTGTTGAGTCTTGCGTTCGCCCCGTCGGCAGTAGCCTTTACACATCATCCTGCGACGCCTGAGGAAATGCGTCAGACCGATGCGCTGAACGCGCAATCGTTGGCGAACGCACGCGGAGCGGCGGGCGGCCAGCAAACGGCGGCGATGGCGCCAGGCCAGGAAACAGCGGCAATGACCCCGGCTTCCGCCTCGGCCACGGCCGCCATGGCGCCGCTGAAAAGCCTGACAGCGATGCCACCGGCCCTCAGCACCGCAAGCGTTCAAAGTAGCGCGGGTGCGACCGTCGGAAATGTCCAGAAGATTCTGACCGGCGCAGACGGCAAACCCTCGATGGTGAATGTTGCCTTGTCGTCCAACCAGAAAATCGTGGCGATCTCGGCCGACGAGCTGAACTACGACGCAGCGAAGAATATCTTGGTCTCGACGCTGACGACCGAGCAGATCATGTCGCTTCCGGCTGCCAGCTCCTGATTGAGTGCAGTTGAGGACGGCCGCGCAGAAGCCGGCTCATCCGATGCCAGCGGACAAGGTGCGCGGCCGTCTTATCTTAAGAACAGGCATTGAGAGCCGTGTCGACCGCCGTCCATCCAAGAACTGAATCGTTCCATGCCTCGGTGCTGCAGAAGGCCGGCATCGCCAGTTCTCTCAGCATAAAAGAAGCCATTACTGCACTGTTTGCACTTGCTGGTGTTTCGATCGACGGCCCGAATCCTTGGGACATTCGAATCCACGACGAGAGATTTTTCGGACGGGTATTGGCAGGTGGATCGCTTGGTCTGGGCGAAGCTTTTATGGACGGCGACTGGGATGCGCGGGAGCTCGATCAACTATTCGATCGGGTGATCTCTGCAAAGCTGTCGGACAAGCTCGGTATGACAGTACCGCTCGCTCTGCTTACACTGGCTGCACGGTTGCAAAACCGCCAATCCCTATCCCGCTCGGAAGACGTTGCGAAGGCGCACTACGATCTTCCGACGGACATTCACGAAGCGACCTATGATAGGCGACTGACTGCGAGTTGCGCCCATTGGAAGGAAGCCGCCAACCTCGACCAGGCGCAGGAGAACAAGCTCGAACTCATTTGCCGCAAGATCGGCCTTGAACCGCATCACACAGTCCTGGATATCGGCTGCGGCTGGGGCTCATTCATGGGCTATGCCGCGGAAAAGCACGGAACGCGCTGTACGGGCGTGACCGTTTCGTCGGAGCAGGTGGCATATATCAAAGGTCGATACAAAGGGCTTCCCTTGCAGCCGCTGCATCTGGATTACCGCCTTTACCAAGGACCTCAGGTCGATCGTATCGTTTCCGTAGGTATGTTTGAACATGTGGGCGCCAAGAATTATCGCGATTATTTCGAATGCGCACGACGGTATTTGAAGCGCGACGGCATATTTCTGCTTCATACGATCTGGGAAAACGAGCGACATCCGGTAATCGACGCCTGGCAGAACAAGTACATCTTTCCCAATGGCGATCTGCCATCGCTGGGTGAAATCACGTCGGCCGTCGAGGGCCTCTTCGTGGTCGAGGACATGCACAATTTCGGGCCTGACTACGATACAACGCTGATGGCGTGGAACTCGAATTTTCAATCGCGACGCGCAGACCTGGCGATACGCCATGGCGAACGTTTTTGCCGGATGTGGGAATATTATTTGCTGCAAAATGCCGCCGCGTTCCGCTGCCGGCACATCAACGTCGGCCAACTCGTGCTTTCACCGAACGGACTTCGTGGCGGCTATCAGTCGGTACGTTGAGAAATCTCAACAGATCGCGCCGCAAGCATCGGCGCCGAAGAGAGAAGCCGCAAGCAACGCGACGCTCAAGATGACAACGGTCAGCAAGATCCAGCCGGGCATGGACCAAGCTTCGTAGTTAACACCATGATCGAGATCCACTGTACGCACCTCTGTCTTGCACTCGGCAACTGCTACTGCTCGTCTCGGACAACGCCTTGCATCCATAACGGTTCCAGCGGTCCATCGCTGAAGCTCGAAAAAGGTCGCACAAACCCCGAATTGACTTCATAGTGCGCGCCGTTCGAGCAGCGGGGCACCCGATGGACGAGAGATTTGGGCCGGCGCATGTCGATGTGTGGCGTCGCGATGGCTGCGTACTGATCCCGAATTTCTTCACCAGCGAGGAAGTTGCCGCGGTCCGTGCGGATTTCGAGCTTGTTTTTGGCCGTGCCCGCGGCACCGGCGAGCCCCTTAACAAGAAAAAGGACGGCGAGCTCGGACGCTTCAATCCCGCGCAATTTACGACCTTCGAGGCCATACCGTTCGAGTGCTCGCCGGCCCTTAACCTGGTCGGCGTGCATCCGGCGCTCATTCGCCTCGCCCAGAAGGCCTTAGCCGTCAACAACGTTCATCTTTACCAGTGTCAGGCTTGGGCCAAGTTTACCGGCGATGCCGATTACGATCAGCCGTTCCATTGCGACTTCGTCAATCATACGCTGACGGCGCCCTCGGAAGATTCGACGCGGAACTCGGTTACTATTCTCTGCTATTTCAGCGATGTGAGCGAGGCGCACGGCCCGGCACACTATGTGACACGAACCGACAGCGCAGAAATCGCCGGCCCTGAAGGAACTCTTTCGTCGGACCGCGAAGTCCAGTCGCGGCTACAAGACAAACTCAAACACTATGCGCGCTCGAGCGCTGCGCCCGCCGGCAGCATCCTGCCCTACAGCATCGACATCTATCACCGCGGCACCAACATGACGGCGCCGCACGGGCACCGCTATGCCGTCATGGCCTGCTACAAGGCTGCGGGAGACGATAGCATCGGTTATCACGCCTGGCAGTTCCATCATCTGAAACCATGGCGCCGGATATTCGAACACGCGACGCCCGAACAGCTTGCCTGTTTTGGGGTTCAGCCACCCGGCCACGCCTACTGGACGGAGACGACGTTGCACCGCGCCCAAGCGCGATACCCCGGCTGGGACCTCACGCCTTATCGTGAAGCGATGGTTCGCTGAATTGCGCGGTTACTCCGCGGCGATCGAGACGGTCCGTCCCTGGTCCTTGAAATTGACCGCCTGAAGATAGCGGATGCCCTCTTCCGCGATGTCTTCGCCGACCATGCGCGTGCTCTCTGCCGAGAGTTCGTCCATGTCGATGTACATGCTGTAGAAGCCGCGTGTGCGTGCGGTAATGAGCCCGGCATTGAGCAGCGTCTTGATCAGAACGCGGAACACGTTCGTCTCGCCCCGGAACCGTTTCTTAGGGTCCTTGTTCTTGCGCCGCTCCATGATGTCGGCCAGCACGCGCTCGGGGTCCAGGCCGAACTGGCCGTAGATGATCTGCTGCTGCTGCGGCGAGCCATTGTTGAAGATGAGCGATTGAGCGCAATGCGCGGCCCAGTCCTCGACCATGTTGCGTTCCGATTCGGTCAGCTTGGGAATTGTCTTGTCGGCCCAAATCTTGCCGAACTTGTGATGGAACGCCTCGTCCGTCATCACGAGCTGGAAGAGTTTGCGCGCGACAGGATCGCGGTTGTAGCGAAAACCATTGGCGAAGGCGCCCATCGCCAGTCCCTCGACCAGCATCTGCATGCCGATGATCTTCTTGTAGACCGCCGGGCTCTCGATGATCTCGATCAGGAGCGCCTTTAGCGCGGACCCGCAGGGAACGGGCCTCCCCCAGCGCGATTTGACGTACTTCGCAAAGGCCGTGACGTGGCGTGCCTCTTCACGTGTTTGGTTCGCGGCATATTCCTGCGCGCCCTGGTCCTTCAGGACGTGACAGAGCGAAGCGGAAAGGTTCAGCGCGCCCTGCTCGCCATGCAGGATTGAGGAGAAATTCCACAGCTGCATATAGTTGATGAAGCGAATCCGTTCTTTCGGATCCGTGAGCTTCTCGGCGACGTAGGGAAGCCGCAGGATCGGCTGCTGCTCCTCCGGCATCAGGGCCTCGTTCTCCAGATCGAACGGGATGTCGAAGTCGATATACTTCTTATCGAGGGGATCCCAGAAGTGGTCGTGCGTTGCGCTGATGATTTTGTCGAACGCGGTCGAGCGTTGCTCATAGCGATCCAGCTCGATCATCGATTCGAAGTCGTCGGGCGCCACGGCTCCATACATCGCGTCTTTCGTGATGTTGCTGTCGGTCATGGCATCTGCCTCCGAACCATTCAGTTGCGCGTCGGTATAACGACGTCGAGCTTCTCATAGCCCTTCACGAACGTCGAATAGGACCGTTTCGGCTCGCCCGCCATCTCGATCATCGGGAAGCGTTTCATGATTTCTTCCCAGATGATTTGCAATTGCAGTTCGGCAAGCCGGTTTCCGACGCAGCGATGGATTCCGAAGCCGAACGAAATATGGCGACGCGCGTTCTCGCGATCGATGACGTAGTCATTGGGCCGCTCGATGACATCCTCGTCGCGGTTGCCCGAGACGTACCACATGACGACCTTGTCGCCCTTCTTGATCGTCTTGCCTTTGAACTCGAAATCGCGGACTGCCGTGCGGCGCATATGCGCGAGCGGGGTCTGCCAGCGGATCGTCTCGGACACCATGCTCGAAATCAGTTCGGGATGGGTGCGGAGCTTGTCGTACTGGTCCGGATTCTGATTGAGCGCCACGACGCTGCCGGTGATGGTGTTGCGGGTCGTATCATTGCCCCCCACGGTCAAGAGCACGACATTGCCGAAATATTCGCGCGGCTCCATGTTCCGCGTGGCCGGATTGTGAGCCAGCATGGAGATGAGGTCGCCTCCTGGTTCGCTCGAATTCACGCGCTCGTTCCACAGCCCGTTGAAGAAGGACTGGTACTCGTCCATCTCCTTTTGCTTCTGTTCCATTGTGTCAACGATCCCGAAACCCGGTGCCGCCGTCACGACGTCCGACCAACGCGAAAGCTTGCGCCGCAGTTCGAAGGGAAAGTCGAACAGCGTGGCGAGAGTCATGGCCGTCAATTCGATCGACACCTTGTCGACCCAATCGAACGGCACGCCGATCGGCAGCGAATCCAGGATCTTTCCGGCGCGTTCGCGAATGATGGGACCAAGGACTTGCAAGTTCGCCGGCGAGACCACCGGCGTCACGATCTTGCGCTGGATGTCGTGCTTGGGCGGGTCCATCGCAATGAACATCGGCAACGGGTCCACATTGGCTTGCCCGCCACCGATGGTGATGCCGCCCAGCATGTAGTCGGACGAGAAGACCTGGTGGTTGGTGTCGACAGCCATGATGTCGTTGTACTTGGTGATCGACCAATACGGACCGAACTCGCTTTCGGCACAGAAATGCACCGGCTCTTCTTTGCGCAGCCGTTCGAAGTACGGCCACATCGTGTCGGACTGGAACAGGAGCGGTTGGGCCACATTCAGCTTGTCGAGTGGTAGCGCATACGCGGCGTCGCGGGCGTCCTTGGCCAAGGCGTTGACGGCGATATTCATGGCGCGCTCCCTAGTGCTGGCTGACGGGCATGCGGACAGTCAGGCCGTCCAGCTCGGCCGTCACCTTGAGCTGGCATGACAAGCGGCTGTTCGGCGTTACTTCAGGTGCAAAGTCGAGCATGGTCTCTTCCATGTCCGTCTTCGGCGGAAGTTTTGCCATGAAACCGTTTTCGACCATGACGTGACAGGTGGCGCAGGCGCAGGCACCGCCGCAATCGGCGTCGATGCCGGGCACGAGATTTTTTACCGCGCCTTCCATGACGGACCAGCCCTCCGGCACTTCGACGACATGTTCCTTGCCGGTATGCTCGATGTATTTGATCTTTGGCATCGTCGCTCGTCTTCAAATGCAAACGGGCCGTCGCCGATTGCGACGGCCCGCGACCACACGTTATTCCGCAGCGATCCGGACAGCAGCGGCGTTGCTGCGTTCCTTGAAATTGATCTCCTGCAGATACTTTATTCCTTCCTCGGCGATGTCGTCACCGATCATGCGCTCGCCTTCGGCCTTCAGTTCGTCCATGTCGACATACGTCGCATAGAAAGCCTTGGTGCGCTCGGTGATCAGGCCCGACTTGAGCAGTGTTTTGATCAGCACGCGGAAGATATTGGTCGATTCCTTCAAACGCTCGCGGGTGCGCTCGTGAGAGCGGATTTCCATCAGACCGGCGATGACCTTGTCGGGATCCAGACCGAAGTCCTGATACATCTGGACCTGCTGCTGCGGCGAGCCGAGATTCATTACCAGCGATTGGAAGCAGTGCGCCGCCCAGTCTTCCACGACGTTGCGTTCCTGTTCCGTCATGCGCGGGATGGTGCGGTCGGCCCAGATCTTGCCGAACTTGTGATGGAAGGCTTCGTCGGTCATCACCAGCTGGAACAGTCTCTTGGCCACCGGGTCTTGGTTATACTTGTAGCCCGTGGCAAAGGCGCCCATCGCCAATCCTTCGACCAGCATCTGCATGCCGATGATCTTCTTGTAGACCTCCGGCGCCGAGATGATGTCTACCAGAAGCGCCTTCAGCACCGTGCCGCAGGGCCGCGGCCGACCCCAGCGTGACTTGACGAATTTGGCAAAGGCTGTGACGTGCCGCGCTTCCTCGCGCGTCTGATTGGCGGCGTACTCCTGCGCACCTTGATCCTTCAGGACATGGCAGAGAGAGGCGGAGAGGTTCAATGCCCCCTGCTCGCCATGCAAGATCGACGAGAACGACCACAGTTGCATCTCGTTGGCGAACTTCACCTTCTGACCGGTCTTTTCCAGATGGTCGCGGACGTACGGAATCTGAAGCTGGAAGATCTGATCGTCCGGCATCATCTGAACATGCCCGATATCGAATGGCTCGTCGAAGTCGATGTACTTCTTGTCGAGCGGATCCCAGAAATGATCGTGCGTCGCGCTGATGATCTTGTCGAAGGCTGTCGAGCGCTTTTCGTAGCGATCGAGCTCGATCATCGACTCGAAATCGTCGGGCGCGACCGCTTCGTAGATCAGATCCTTTGTAATGTTCCCGTCAGCCATTCGTTCCTCCAGGTTTATCGGTCTTAGTGATCGACGAGCGATTGCAAAAGTTCGCCCGTACGTTCGATGAAAGCGTCGCGCTCATTGTTGGTCAGCGGCTCGTCGCGGATCAGTCGTTCGACCAGAAGGCCGATGAAGACCGAGGCGACGATGCGCGCCCGCGCTTCGGCCTGTTCGCCGCCGATCCAGGAACGGATCGGGGCCATGAACCGGTCCTGCACGGCCACGTTCAAAAGCGGCGCAGTCGTCGGCGACGTCGCTGCGCGCAACAGGAACTGGAACGCGTGCATACGGTCATTGTCGTGATGGGCGTGGTTGGCCATCATTTTGGCGATGTCCCGGCCAAACGTTTTGCGTTCCCATTGCGAGATCGCATCGGGACGGATCGAGTCCTTTAATGCAGCCGCGAACAGGCCGTCCTTGCCGCCGAAGTAGCGATTGATCAGGGCCGCATCGACGCCGGCATCGGCCGCAATGTCGCGCAGATAGCCGCCCTCATAGCCCGAGCGCGCGAAGTGGATTTTCGCCGCCTCAAGAATGGCGGCGCGCGTCGCATCAGCGTCGCGCTTGCGGGCGAGCGGGCGGTCGGGCGCGAGGGCGTGAGCGTTTGTCATCCGTAAATGACAAAGTGCCTCGACTCTTCGAGCTTGTCAACACCGAATGACATAGGCCTTTCGCGCTAACCTCCGCCTGCTCTGGACGGCACCCCGAACGTGACACCCGCCCAACAAAGTCTGGTCGACGAAATTTCCGTGGAGCTACAGCGCGACACGCGGATCGAAGCGGCGTGGCTTGCGGGGAGCCTTGGCCGGAACGCCGGGGACGAATTCAGCGACGTCGATGTCGTCGTGCTTTGTCCTGATGGCAAGGCAAATGACATCGCAGCCACGCCAGGTCTGCTGGATTTTGCCCGGCCCGTTCTTGTCAACGCGCTTTTCGGCGGACGCATCGTGAATGTGATCACACCGGACTGGCAGCGCTTCGATCTGGTCTTCGCCGAAGGAAGCGACCTGGCGCGCTACAACGCGAATGACCTGAAGCCGCTCTTCAATCGTACGGGAAAGGAACCGCCTCGCACCGCGCCACTACCGTACCGGACGACACCGGAAGATCTGGCGAAGCTCGCCAAGGAATTCTATCGCGTCGTGACGTTTGCGCCACTCGGGATCGGACGTAAGGAGTACATCGTTGCGCTGAGCGGAATCGAGTTGCTGCGAAGGATGACCGTCGATCTGATGTTGGAAGAGAACGGTGTCGGACCACAGCAGCGCGGCGGGGCACTTCGCCTCAATCCGTTTCTGACTGCGGCACAAATCCAACTGCTGCAGTCACTGCCGGCTGTCGCGGCCGAACGCGACAGCCTCCTGCGCTGTCAGAAGGCGATCGCCAACATTTTTGTGCCGAGAGCGAAAGCCCTTGCGGCGCGAATTGGAATGGAATGGCCTTCCGCCCTGGAAGAAGCATCACGGGCGCATCTCAAATCGCAACTGGACTTCGAGATTTGAAGGTCAGGCTTCCGAAAGCTCTTTCTCCATCGCCTCGCGCATCTTGAATTTTTGCGGCTTGCCTGTGACGGTCATCGGAACCGCGTCGACGAAGCGGATATACCGCGGCACCTTGAAGTGCGCGATACGGTCCTTGCAGTAGCCGCGCACATCGTCCTCGCCCAATGAGTGTCCAGCACGCACACGAATCCAGGCACAGACCTGCTCGCCGAATTTGCGATCCGCCACACCGAAGACGTGCGCCTCTTGAACCGCGGGATGGGTGTACAGAAACTCCTCCACCTCGCGCGGATACACATTCTCTCCGCCGCGGATGATCATGTCCTTGAGCCGCCCAACGATGCGTACGTAACCGTCCGCGTCCATTGTTCCGAGATCGCCCGAATGCAACCAGCCGCCGGGGTCGATGGTCTCGGCCGTGCGCTCGCGCTCATCCCAATAGCCCTGCATCACCGAATAACCGCGGCAGCAGATCTCGCCCGGCGTGTCGATCGGAACAGGGTTTCCGTCTTCGCCGATCAGTTTGATCTCCAGGTGTGGCCCCGGGCGGCCGACGGTCTCGACCTGCTTCTCAAGCGGATCGTCCTTTGTCGTCATATGATTGACGGGACTGGTCTCGGTCTGGCCATAGGCAATCAAGACTTCGGTCATGTGCATGTCCGTCTGCACGCGCTTCATCACTTCGACGGGACACGGCGCGCCCGCCATGATCCCCGTGCGCAGCGACGAAAGATCGAACTCGCGAAAGCGCGGATGCTCGAGTTCGGCAATGAACATGGTGGGAACGCCATGCAGCGCAGTGCAGCGCTCGGCCGCGACCGCCTCCAAGGTTTTGAGCGGATCGAAGCCATCATTGGGGAATATCGCGGCCGCGCCGTGGCTGATGCAGGCCAGATTGCTCATCACCATGCCGAAGCAGTGATAGAGCGGCACGGGGATGCAGAGCCGGTCCTGCTCCGAAAATCGCATGCCTTCGCCGACGATGCGGCCGTTGTTGAGGATATTGAAATGGCTGAGCGTTGCGCCTTTGGGCATCCCGGTCGTGCCGCTGGTGAACTGAATGTTGATCGCGTCGTCAGGCGACAGGCTGCGCGCGATGTCCGTGAGTTGGGCAATCCGATCCTTGCCGCGCGCGGACACATCCGCAAACGCCCACATGCCCGCCGGTGGTCTCTCTCCCATCGCAATGACATGCTTCAGATGAGGAAGTTTGCGCGAGCTCAGTTGTCCTGGCGCACATGTCGCCAACTCCGGCGCCAGCTCCGCCAGCATGCCGCTGTAGTTGCTCGTGAGATATTTCTGCGCCGTCACCAGCGCGACGCACCCCGACTTGTTGAGCGCAAATTCGAGTTCGAAGGTGCGATAGGCCGGATTGATGCA
>Ga0070709_10000450_pt1 | contig 24796 bp, 22 predicted proteins | sample LARL51metaG_FD_65449 | JGI IMG/M metagenome (GOLD analysis project Ga0070709, IMG submission 65449) | Corn, switchgrass and miscanthus rhizosphere microbial communities from Kellogg Biological Station, Michigan, USA - LAR L5-1 metaG | ecosystem: Host-associated > Plants > Roots > Rhizosphere ... | reverse complement strand
GGCCGCCGCGGCGGCCTCGCGCATCGGCAGCACCTGGTACCCGGACAGGACCGCCTCCAGCGCCCGCACCGGGTCCACCTCGGTGACGATCACCTGTGCCCCCAGGCCGCTGGCGCGGCGCGCGATGCCCTGCCCGCACGGCCCGAACCCGGCCACCACCACCGTCCGCCCCGCCAGCAGGACGTTGGTGGCGCGCAGCACCGCGTCGATGACCGACTGCCCGGTGCCCGCCGTATTGTCGAACATCCGCTTGGTGGTGGTCGTGTCGGTCGCCACCATGGGAAACGCCAGCGCGCCCGCGGCCGCCATCCGGCGCAGCCGCAGCACCCCGGTGGAGGTGGACTCGCACCCGCCGCGGACGCCGGGAACCAGTTCGGGCCGCTGCCCGGACAGCGTGTCGACCAGGTCCCCGCCGTCGTCGATGACCAGGTCGGGGCGGGAGTCGAGGGCCCGGTGGATGTGCTCGCCGTAGGTGATGGCATCCACGCCCGCCCGGGCGAACACTCTCGTGCCCGCGTCCGCCAGGGCGGCGGCCACGTCGTCCTGGGTGGACAGCGGGTTCGAGGCCGCGAGGAAGACCCGCGCGCCGCCCGCCCGCAAGGCGCCGACCAGTCCCGCCGTCTCCGCCGTCACGTGCAGGCAGGCGGCCACGGTGAGCCCGGCGAACGGCTGCTCGCCGGCGTAGCGCTCGGTGAGCAGCCGCAGCACGGGCATGCCCCGCTCCGCCCAGCCGATCCGGGCCCGCCCGGCCTCGGCCAGGCTCTCGTCGGCGATGTCGGAGGGCGGGCCGTGCTCGGCGCCTGCGGGCATCGGGGTCAGTAGCGGTAGTGGTCCGGCTTGTACGGCCCTTCCACCGGGACGCCGAGGTAGCTGGCCTGCGCCTTGGTCAGCTCGGTGAGCCGGACGCCGAGGGCGTCCAGGTGCAGCCGGGCCACCTTCTCGTCCAGGTACTTGGGCAGGACGTGCACGCCGGCCCGGTAGTCCTGCGGCCGGGTGAACAGTTCCACCTGCGCGATCACCTGGTTGGTGAAGGAGTTGGACATGACGAAGCTCGGGTGGCCAGTCGCGTTGCCCAGGTTGAGCAGGCGCCCCTCGGACAGCACGATCACCCCGTGCCCGTCGGGGAAGACCCACTCGTCGACCTGGGGCTTGATGTTCTCCCTGCGGATGCCGGGCACCCGGGCCAGGCCCGCCATGTCGATCTCGTTGTCGAAGTGGCCGATGTTCCCCACGATCGCCTGGTGCTTCATCTGGCTCATGTGATCGGCGGTGAGGACGTCCTTGTTTCCCGTGGCGCTGACGAAAATATCGGCGGTGGCCACCACGTCCTCGACGGTGGCGACCTGATAGCCGTCCATCGCGGCCTGGAGCGCGTTGATCGGGTCGATCTCGGTGACGATCACCCGCGCCCCCTGGCCGCGCAGCGACTCGGCGCAGCCCTTGCCCACGTCGCCGTACCCACAGACAACCGCGACCTTCCCGCCGATCAGCACGTCGGTGGCGCGCTTGATGCCGTCGATGAGCGAGTGGCGGCAGCCGTACTTGTTGTCGAACTTGGACTTGGTCACCGAGTCGTTGACGTTGATGGCCGGGAACAGCAGCGTGCCGTCGGTGGCGCGCTCGTAGAGGCGGTGCACCCCGGTGGTGGTCTCCTCGGTGACGCCGATGACCCCGGCCGCCATCCTGGTGAACCGCTCCGGGTTCTCGGCCACGCTGGCCCGGAGCAGGTCCAGGATGACGGCGAGTTCCTCGGGGTCCTCATCGGTGGCGACCGGCACCGCCCCGGCATTCTCGTACTCGGCCCCCTGGTGCACCAGGAGTGTCGCGTCGCCGCCGTCGTCGAGCAGCATGTTGGGCCCGTCCTCGCCCGGCCAGGTGAGCGCCTGGTCGGTGCACCACCAGTACTCGGTCAGCGTCTCGCCCTTCCAGGCGAAGACCGGCACGCCTCGCGGGTTATCGGGAGTGCCCTCCGGGCCGACCGCCACCGCCGCGGCGGCGTGGTCCTGGGTGGAGAAGATGTTGCAGCTTGCCCACCGCACCTGGGCGCCGAGCGCGACCAGCGTCTCGATCAGGACGGCCGTCTGCACGGTCATGTGCAGCGACCCGGTGATCCGGGCGCCGCGCAGCGGCTGTGACCGGGCGTACTCGGCGCGCACCGCCATCAGCCCGGGCATCTCATGCTCGGCGAGGGTGATCTCCTTGCGCCCGAACCGCGCGAGCGAGAGATCGGCGACCTTGAACGGAAGGTTTTCGGCGGGCATGTCCGCTCCTGTCCTGTTTTTGGGCTGTCAGGCGGTGTGGCGACAGTCCGACCGTAGGCGATGCCGACCCGGGTCGCACGTCGTGGCGGCAGTTCTTGACACAAAAATGTTAGATTTCGGCTCATGCGGATCACTGAGGCGGCCGAGTGGCTCGGCACGTCGCCCCGGATGCTGCGGTACCGGGACATGCTCGGACTGCTGCCGCCGGTGCGCGACGCCGCCCCGGCGCGGGACCGGGCCGGGGCACCCCCGGACCAGGGCCAGGCTCGGGCGGCACCGGCAGGGAGCCCGGCCCGTGGCGGCCTCCCCCGGGGCCACCGGCGGTTCGCGGACGACGACCTGGCCGCGGTCGCGCACGCCCTGCGGATCGAGCAGCGTTACGACATCAGTCCCGCCGCGCTGGCTTTTGGCTTGAAGGTCCTCACCGAGCCGGGTGTCCGTGCGGAAGTGGCCGAGCTGGGCCGGCGTATCGGGAGAATTGCCCCACCGCCTGCGCGGGCACTTGACTTCGAGCAGCAGCGGGCGCTGCGGCTGCTGCGGCTGCCGCCCGGCGGTACCCCCCGCACCCGGCGGGACTGAGCTCAGCCGGGCGCCTGCCCGGCCTCCCACTCGCGGCGCAGGATCCCGTAGATCAGCTCGTCGGTCCACTCGCCCTTGACGAACTCGTTCTCCACCAGGTGCGCCTCGCGGCGCAGGCCGGCCCGCTCCAGTACCCGTGCCGACGCGGTGTTGCGCCCGTCGAGACGCCCGGCGATCCGGTGCATGCCCAGGCCCTCGAAGCCGAGCCGCAGCAGCGCGCCGACGGCCTCGGTGGCCAGGCCCCGGCCGTGGTAGGCGGGATTGAACACGTACCCCACCTCGCCCTGCTTGTGCTCCTGGCTGTGCCAGAACAGCAGCACGTCGCCCACCAGTTCGCCGGACCGGGCCAGCTCGGCGACCAGGGCGAGCGCCTGGCCCGCCTCGGTCAGCACGGCGGAACCGGCCCGCTCCGCCGCGATGGCCTCGACGTCGGCCCGGGTCCGCGGCTCGGTGTACAGGTAGCGGTGGACCTCCGGCAGCCGCTGGTAGGCGTACAACGCGTCGACGTCGCCGTGGGCGTACGGCCGCAGCAGCAGCCGCTCGGTGCGGATCGGGTACTCGGGCGCGAACATGCCTTCCCTTCCTGGCCGGGACATCGCCAGTGTGCCAGGCGCGCACGACAGGCGCGGCTCAGCCGGAGGCCTGCCGGGCGGCCCACTCGCTGCGCAGGATCGCGTAGATCAGCTCGTCGGTCCACTCGCCCTTGACGAACTCGCTCTGCACCAGGTGCGCCTCGCGGCGCAGGCCGGCCCGCTCCATGACCCGCGCCGATGCCGTATTGCGCGCGTCGCAGCGCGCGGCGATCCGGTGCAGGCCCAGGTCACCGAAACCGAGCCGGAGCAGCGCGCCCACCGCCTCGGTGGCGTACCCGTGGCCGTAGTGGGCCGGGTGGAGGACATAGCCGACCTCGGCCTGGCCCTCGCCGCGCCAGAACAGCACGCAGTCGCCCACCACGGCCCGGGTCTGCGCCAGCTCGACGATCAGGTTCAGCACCTCACCCACGCCGGCCAGGGTGCTCGCGCCGATCCGCCGGGTCACCAGGGCCCTCGCCTGGGCCAGGCTCATGGGCTCGTTCTCCAGGTACCGGGCGGTCTCCGGCAGCCGGTGGTAGGCGTACACGGCATCGGTGTCGTCGGGCCGATAGGGCCGCAGTAATAGCCGTTCGGTCCGGATGGGGTACTCCGGCTGGAACGGGATCTCCACGGCCCCGGCGGGCGGCGTCGTCACCGGCGCTGCCCGCGGCGGACGGCGCGGATCGCCGGGTCGGTCGCGTCCGCGCGGGACTCGCGGTACAGGTCGGGCTCCAGGTAGATCACCTTGGCGATCGGGACAGCGGCCCGGACCCGGCGTTCGGCCGCGTCGATCCCGGCCACGACCTGCTCCGCCCGCTCGGATGGCCGCACCGCTATCTTCGCCGTCACGAGCAGCGTCTCGGGGCCCAGGTGCAGGGTCCGCAGGTGGATGACGCATTCCACCTCCGGTCCCGCCTCCAGTGCCGTGACGATGTCGCGCTCGACCTCGTCGCCCGCGGACTCGCCGATCAGCAGGCTCTTCATCTCCACGGCCAGGATGACCGCGACGCCGCCGAGCAGCAGGCCGATCGCCAGCGACCCGGCCCCGTCCCAGGCCTCGTTGCCGGTGATCACCGTGAGCGCCACGCCCGCCGTGGCCAGCAACAGCCCGGCCAGCGCGGCCATGTCCTCCAGCAGGATCGCTGGCAGCTCGGGGGCCTTGGCGCGGCGGATGAACCTTAGCCAGTTGTCCCCGTTGCGCTGCTCGCTCGATTCCCGCACCGCCGTGCGCAGCGACAGGCTCTCCAGCACGATGGCGATCCCCAGGACGACGAACGCGACGATCGGATTGCTGATGGGCTCGGGGTGGCTGATCTTGTGAATGCCCTCGTAGATGGAGAACAGGGCGCCCACGGTGAACAGCACGACCGCCACCACGAACGCGTAGAAGTAGCGCTCCCTGCCGAACCCGAACGGGTGTTCCTCCGTCCGGTCGCGCCTGGCCCGGTTCCGGCCGAGCAGCAGCAGAAGCTGGTTCCCGCTGTCGGCGACCGAGTGCACGCCCTCGGCGAGCATCGACGCCGAGCCGGTGATGAAGAACGCCACGAACTTCGTGGCCGCGATCCCCAGGTTCGCGGCGAGCGCCGCGACGACGGAGGTCAGGCCGGCCGAATGCCCGGGCTCGGTGTCCGGCGCGTTCCGCTCCGGCGCTTTCCGCTCCGGCGCCTCCGGGCCCGGTGGCCCGGCGTGCGCCGGTGGTCCGGGCCGAGCCGCCGGCCCGGACCCGGGCCGGGGGCCGGGCTCAGGGCCGGGCCGCGCAGACGCCGCTGACTGCCCCCCGGCCTTGTCGGGCAGGCCCTGCCCGGAGTCTGCGGTAATGTCCGGTTCCCTCCTATGCGATCCGGGCCTTCAGTTCCTGGATCGCCGCGATCGGCGCCGGATCGATGCCGTTCGCGATCGCGAGATAGACGGAGGCGTAGTCGATCAGAGTGACAAGGCTGGCGAGCCGCTCCAGCGGGAGGTCACCGGACGCGGCCAGTTCGGTCACCTCGATGCCGCGGTCGGCCGCGATCCGCGCGGACTCCTCCCGCCGCCTGGCCACCTGCGGGTGCTCCTGGGTGTCCCGCAGCAGGATCAGCCGCAGCGGCACCGGCGGCGCCCCGGCCGGGCCGGCCGGGTCCAGGTCCAGTGTCTGCGGCCCGGCCGGCCCGGCTGCGAACGGCCCGTCGAACGTGACCACCTGGTTATGGTTGGCCTCGGGCAGCACGCCCGCGATCGCTGGGTACTTGCCGTTCTCGTACAACTGGCAGGCGAACCGGGCGGCGGCCACGCCGGTCAGCGGCGAGGTGCCCCAGATCATGGGCAGCGTGCCGGACAGGTCGAGCGCGAGCGTCTTGGCCGGGTTGACGAAGGCCTCGCTGTCCGGCCGGCACAGGTGCGCCACCCGCTCCAGTTCCGCGGCGGCCGCCTCGTAGGCGTCCTCGGGCATATCAAGGACGCCGAGCCGGGAGGCGGCCACGACCAGCGGCACCGACAGGCCCCACAGCATGGACCGTGGCATGCCCGACGGCTTGACCCCGATGAACGGGGCGCTGGCCTGCTCGGCCAGCCCGGCGAGCGGCGAGCCCTGGCTGCCCACGCCGAGCAGCCGGCAGCCGCGGCGCACGGCCTCCCCCGCGGCAGACAGCGTCTCCTCGGTGGCCCCCGAGCAGGAGACCGCGATCACCAGATCGGCGGCACCCACCCAGCCGGGCAGCCGGTAGTCGTGCACGGTGGTCACCTGGACCGGGCAGCCCGGGCCTGCGACGGCCGCGAGCACCTCCCCGGCGATCCCGGAGCCGCCCATCCCGGTGACCACGATGGCACGCGGGCGCCCGTCCGCGGCGAGCCCGTCGAGGCTGGTTTCCGCCGCCGAACGTGCCGCCTCGCGCACCTGGGCCGCCGACGAGGCGACCTGCCTGAGCATGCTGGACGGGTCGGCCGTTTCCAGCAGCGCCACGTTGTCGAGGCGCTCGGCTGCCGCCAGGGTCACCCCGCGTCCCCCCCGGCTCCCCCGGCCTTCGGCTGGCCGGGGCGGCGCGCCTCGTCCACCAGCAGCACGGGGATGTCGTCGCGCACCGGGTAGGCGAGCGCGCATTCGGGGTTCGTGCATACCAGTTCGCTGGCCGCGTCGTCCTCGCGGAGCGGGGCGTGGCAGGCCGGGCAGGCCAGGATCTCAAGCAGCCAGTCGTCTATCTTCACGGCGTCTCCTCGAGGTGCGCGGCGCGGGTCAGCCGCCGCGCACGATGTGCAGGACCTCGTCACGTATGGCGGCGAGGGTCGGTTCGTCGGATGCTTCCACATTCAGCCGCAGCAGCGGCTCAGTGTTCGACGGGCGGACGTTGAACCACCAGTCCTGGCAGGTCACGGTCAGCCCGTCCAGGTCGTCCATGCCGACGCCCGGACGGTCGGCGAAGGCGCGTCGTACCGCCTCGGTCGCCGCCCGGTGGTCGGCGGCGGCGCTGTTGATCTCGCCGGACGCGACATAACGACCGTAGCTTGCCAGCAACTGCGACAGCGGCGCGTCCTGCCCGCCCAGCGCGGCGAGCACGTGCAGGGCGGCGAGCATGCCCGAGTCGGCGAACCAGAAGTCGCGGAAGTAGAAGTGCCCGGAGTGCTCGCCACCGAACACCGCGCCGGTCTCGGCCATCCGCGCCTTGATGAACGAGTGGCCCACCCGGGTGCGCACCGGCTGGCCACCGTGCTCGGTGATGATCTCCGGCACCGCCCGAGAGGTGATCAGGTTGTGGATGATCACGGCGCCCGGCTCGCGGGCAAGTTCCCTGACCGCGATCAGCGCGGTGAGGACGGACGGGGAGACGATCTGCGCCCGCTCGTCCACGACGAAGCAGCGGTCCGCGTCGCCGTCGAAGGCCAGGCCGATGTCCGCGCCGTGCTCCAGCACCGCCCGCTGCAGGTCGACGAGGTTCACCGGGTCGATCGGGTTGGCCTCGTGGTTGGGGAACGTGCCGTCCAGTTCGAAGTACAGCGGCACCAGGGTGACCGGCAGCCCGGCGAAGACCTCGGGAACGGTGTGCCCGGCCATGCCGTTGCCCGCGTCGGCCACCACCTTCAGCGGCCGGATGCCGGACAGGTCGACCAGCGACTTCAGGAAGCTCGCGTATCCCGGCAGCAGGTCCCGGCTGGTGGTGGTGCCGGTATGCGCCTGCTGGGCGGGCATGCCGCGCTCGGCCGCCTCCCGCAGTTCGGCGAGCCCGGTGTCCTCCCCGACCGGCCTCGCGCCGCTGCGGCACAGCTTGATCCCGTTGTACTTGGGGGGGTTGTGGCTCGCCGTGATCATGGCTCCGGGGATGTCCAGGCTGCCGCTGGCGTAGTAGAGCATGTCGGAGGAGCCGAGCCCGCCCGCGATCACATCCGCTCCCTGGCTGGCCACCCCGCGGCCGAACGCCTCCGCCAGCAACGGCGAGGAGGTGCGCATGTCGTGCATGATCACGACGGACGGCGCCCCGGTCAGCCGGGCGAAGCCGGCGCCGATCACTTCGGCGACGGTTTCGTCCAGTTGGTCGGGGACGATTCCCCTGATGTCGTAAGGCTTGAAGATCTTCGAATACTGGCCCACGCTGGCCCTTGCCTCCCGTGTCAGCCCGAGGGCACGTCATTGCGCCGCACCACGGCAGCAACCCCGCGATGCACGAAATCCGAGCCTACCGGTCGGGCCTGGTGCCAGGCCCGGTTCGGCTCAGCGCCCGCCCGGCTCCTTCGGGGAGGAACGCAGGACGCGCAGGTGCCCACGCCGGCCCACCTCGACGCCCTGCCCCACCGGCTCGGTGGCCGTACCGCCGGGCGCGGCTTCCCTGACCGCGTTGGCCAGGGCCTCCAGGTCGTCGGCCTGGGGCGGCAGCGCCTCCTCCGCGTGCACCGGAAGCCGGACCACGTCCCAGCCGAGCGGGGCGGTCAGCCTGCCCGCATGGCTTTCGCACAGGTCATAGCAGTGCGGTTCGGTGTAGGCGGCCAGCGGCCCCACGACCGCGGTGGAATCGCGGTAGACGTACGTCAGCGTGTAGACCGCGTCCTGCTTGCATCCCGGCCTGGAACACCGACGCGCCATCAGCCAGCCTCACTCGCGGAACCCGGCAGCGCGGCTCCGGCTGAGGGCTGGACCGCGCACATACTCACAAGGGCAGACCGTACCGATATGCGCCAGCTAACGCCACCACCACCGCCACTCGGTGTGATCGTGTCTTGCAGTCTCGTGGAAAGGCGCCGGTAGCGGCGGTGCATTCGAAAGCTCACTGGCAAGGTGCGATACGCACGACCGCCCAGGCCGGATACCCTCGGGAGCTGTGCAAACCGCCGACGAGGGCCGCCCGCAGGGCCCGCCCCGCATCAGGCGGCGGGACCGGCACGGGCGTGGACTGCGCGGGGTGCTGGTACCGCCGGACGTACCGCTGTACCGGACCCGCGCGGAGCGGTTCGACGACCTCGTGCTGCAGGCCGTGGCCCGGCTGGAGCCGCAGTGGGAGGCGCACCTGTCGGGCATCGAGTTCGCGGTCGAGGAGATACCGCCGGCCGACTCCCCGGTCAACGGGCCCCGCGGGCCGGTGCCACTGTCCCGGCTGGAACTTGGCACGGCCTCGGGCGGGCCGGGCGGCCAGGGTGCATGGCCGGCCGTCCCTGACGCGCCGGAACCGGAGGACGACGAGGCCGGGCCGCAGCCGCCGCGCATCGTGGTGTACCGGCGGCCGCTGATGGCACGGGCGGACGGCGAAGATGAACTCGGCGAACTGGTCTTCGACGTGGTGGTGGAGGAGTTCGCGCGGATACTGGGCATCGACCCGGCGGACGTGGATCCCGGCTACGCGGGCGGCGAGTGACTCCCCGGTGCGGGGCTATCGTCCGGGGGTGACCAGCTCGTCCTGCACGTCCGGGAGCGGCACCACGGTCAGCGCGCTGGACACCGGCAGGACTGACTGCAGCCCCCCACCCCTTCCGCTGCTCATGACGACACGCCCGGCATAAAGCGGGCCCGATCCCGGCAGCGGCGTAACGATCACCGCGAAGGGCGACCCGCGCCGCGTCCCCGGGGGGGCGGCGAGCTGCTGCAGCAGGCTGTGGTGGGCCTGGACGAGCACCACCTTGCCTGGTGCCGCCGGCCCCTGGCCGCCGCCCGCGCCGGCCTCGGTGATCCGCACCCTGGCGGCACGCCAGGGCGCGGACAGCACCAGGGACGACACCGCCCCGCCGCTGCTCACGTTCGCGGCGACCACGCCCTGCTCCTGCAGCGGGGGCGTGGCGCCGGTGAAGGCGCCGGGTGTTCCGCGCTGGCCGCCCGGCGCCAGCAGCGACGCGGTGATGGGGACCGTGGACGAGATCTCCACCGCGCCGTAGATCCCCGACAGCGAGGACAGCGAGAGCTGGGCCACCGAGCCGCCGGGGATATCCAAGCCGCCGCCGCCCGTGGGGTGGTAGGAGCCCTTGCTGGTGACGGCGCTGATGGTGATGTGCGCGGCCTGGGTGCCGGGCACGGCGACGAACAACTCCCGGGTACCCGCGGTGGGGGGCATGCCCGGGATGACCACCCGGGTTCCCGGGGTCGCGGATGCGGGCATCCAGGCCCCGGTGCGCGCGGCCCCGGTGGTCTCCTCGACCGCTGCCACGACCTGCCCGACGCTGGTGCGGACGTTCAGGGCGATCATCCGCGTACCGTGCAGCACCTTCTCCAGGGACTGGGTGACCATGGTGTGCGGCGCGACGGCCACACCCGTGTCGGCGCTGCCCTGCAGCGGCCCGGCGTCGGTGTAGGCCTGAACGTCGACGTCCGCGGGCTGGCTGCCCACGTTCATGAGGAAGAGCTGGATGTGCTTGACGGAGAAGGCACCCGGGCCGACGAACCAGAAGTCGGTGCCCGGGCCGTCGCAGCGCGCGGAGACCTTTCCACCGGGCAGGACCTGCTCGGCCTCAAGCCCCCTGGCCATCGCCCCGCTGGCCTGGATCACCACGCCTCCCGGCGCGGGAACGGTGGCCACGGGCTGGCTGGTCGGGGTCGGGGACGGCGAGGCCGAGGGGGACGGCTTCTTGCTGTGCGCGGTCTTGCCGCGCCCCGTCTTGCCGTGCGCGGCCGCCTGGACGGCGCGCACACCGGTCACCGTGAGGGCCCCGGACTGGGTGACGCTGGCCAGGGGGGCGCCGGTACTCACGCCGATCCGGTTCACCACCGCGCGGCCCGCTCCGGTCGTGCCCGGGCCGGCGATGAGCGCGACCTGAGAGCCCGGCGCCCCGGCCAGGCCCGGGGCCGGGCAGGCGCGCAGAACCGTGTTGACCGGCGCGCTGTGCAGCCGTGGCTGCGGCGCGGCCGCGGCGACCGTCACGGTGTGCTTCCAGACGGCAAGCCCCGCTGCCGCGGCGACGGCCACGAGCAGCACCACGAGCGAGATGGCCCGGTTCGCTATCGCGCTCCTCACCAGTCAGCTTCTCCCTGGTCGTCGCCTGGCCCGCGGTCCTGGCCCGCGTCGTCCCACTCGCTGCGCCGTGGCGCGCGGGGCGGCAACGGCGGCAGCGGTGCGAGCAGCGCGTCGTCATCGTCGCCGGGGCCGCCGCGGCCGGGCTGCTGGGCTGGCCCGGCGCCGCCTGGCCGGGAGGTGCCGGACCGGGAGGCCCGCGCGTGGCCCGGCGACCGGCCACGGCGGCCGCGGCCGCCCTCGGGTGCCGGGCCGGTCCCGCCGCTGTCGGGGCCGCCTGGGTAGCCGCCGCCCTGCGGCCCGCTGCTTTGGTAGGAGCCGGTGGGATAGGGGCCGCTCGAATGCGCACCGCCGGGACCGCCCGCCGCGGGCCGGCTGCCTTGATAGGAACCGCCCGGGTAGGGGCCGCTCTGCTGCGCCGCGTCATCGTAACTGCCGCCGGGACCACCCGCCGGCCTGCCCCCCCGATACGGCCCGGTGGGCAGCGGGCCGCTCGGGTGGCTCACGTCGTCGTAGCCCTCGCCGGGCCCGCCGCCCTGGTAGGAGCCGCTCGGGTACGGACCGCTCGAATGCGCACCGCCCCGATCGCCACCCGCGGACCGGTCACCCCGCTGTACGCCGGTGGGGTACGGGCCGCTCGGATGACCTGCGGCGTCATAGCCTCCGCCGGGCCCGCCGGCCGCCGGCCGGCCGCCCTGGTAGGAGCCGCTCGGGTAGGGACCGCTCGAATGACCGGCCGGCCTACCGCCCGCAGGCTGGCCGCCCTGGTAGGACCCGGTGGGATACGGGCCACTCGAGTGACCCGGGCGGCCGCCGCTGTCGTATGGGGCGCCGCGGGCGGCAGGCTGTGCGGGCCCGCCCGGCGTCCCCTGTGCTGAGCCGCGCCCGAACCGGCCGAACCGGCCGGCCCGGTCCTGGCCAGCGGCGCCGCGCCGGATGGGCAGGGAGAAGCGCTCCCGGGCCTCGCGGTCGGCCTGCGGCTCGTCGCCGGGCGCGCCGCCCGGCCCGGCTTGCGGGATATCCCGGCCGCCGGAGGCGCGGTGTCCCAGGGGATCGTCACCCTGGGCGGGTGGAAGCCCTTGACCGCGCCGTCCGCGGCGGGGCCCGATGCCGCGCCCGCGTGGGGCGTCCTGGCCGCCGCGCGATGGCAGCCCGGGCTCGTAGCCCGGCCCGGCGTCGTAGCCCGGCCCGGCAGCGCGGCCCGGGGCGGCGGCGGGCGCCGCGTAGTCCTGCGGCGGCCCGCCGAGCTCCGCCGCTGGGGCCTGGCCTTGCCCGGCGCGATGGCTGTGCCGCCCGGTGGTATCACCGCTGGGCGCGCGGTAAGCGATGGTTTCGCTGGTGAGGTCCGCCGCCGCGCTGCGGCCCCGGCCGGCGGGGGCAGGCTGCTCCGGCACCGGCGAGCCCGGGTAGCCCCGGCCACCGGGACGGGAAGCCTCGCCGGGGAAAGAGTCGCCGCCGGGATAGGACGCGCCGCCCTGCTGCGCCTCCTCGCCGGAATAGGGGTCCTCCGCGTCGGGCGTTCCGTCCCGCCGCGGCCAGCCCGCCCGGACACCCGCGGGCACGGCGGCGGCGCGCCGCGCGAAGGCTCCGGCCGTCATGGCGGGCCGGGGCACCTCCGTGCCCGGTGGCAACTGCGGCTCGTCCTCGCCACGGCGCGGCGTGCGCCGGCGTCTGGACCGCTCTTCGGGCTCCCTGCCATGGCTGGCGCGGCGGCGGCCGGGCTCCTGCGAGCCGAGCGCCTCGTCATCCTCGGCCGCTTCCTTCCGCTCGGCTTCGGCGGCGGCCCGGGAGCCGGGCAGGCCGAGGCCGATCACCACGAGCACGGCCAGGCCCTCCAGGGCCACGACCGCGGTACGGCCGAAATTAGTGTGGCTCACCGACAGCGAACCACCACCGGCCGGCAGCCGGAACCCCTGCGCCCAGCCGTTCACCGGCGCCGCCAGCGGGGTGAGCGGATGGCCGTTCAGTGTCGCGCTCCAGCCCCCGGCCGGCTCGGCGAGCATGAGCGTGCCACCGGCGGACGGGGCCCGCGCGGCGGTAACGCTCACCTGCCCCGAGGCCACCGGCACCACGGCGCCGCCGCTTTGGGTCACGGTGACTCGCGCCGTGGTGCCGACGACCCGCCAGAGCTCGAAGTCCAGGGTGGCACTCACCGGCCGCAGCCCGGGCACGTCGTCGAGCAGCCGGGCCAGCCCGGCGTTGACCGGGGCGGGCAGCAGCACGTAGCCGATGCCGAACCCGGCCAGGGCGCGCCCCTGGTCGGTGACGGCGCTGCCCGATGGTGCGGTGAGGGTGGCCACGGTCTTGCTGAGGACTTGCTCGGCCGCCGTGGGCATGGCCAGTTCCTGGGAGCCGATCAGCGGGTCGCCGTCGCGGAGCACCAGGTAGCTCACGCCGCCGTGCGGGGCCGTCTGGAGCACCAGCGTGCGCAGCCGCTGCCCGGTGTCCGAGGACACCGCCACGAACTCCGGCAGCAACGTCCCGGCCGCCGGGCGCACGGGGCCGGTCACCCCTGAGGTGACCCAGTGAGCCGCGGCGAGCGCGGGCGCGGAACAGGCCACGGCACCGAGTGCGATCACGGCCAGCCCGGCTGGGCTGCGCCACCGGCCCGCGCGCAGCAGGCCAGGCACCTCGTCGCCGGCGGCCACCACGGCGAGCAGCAGACCCGCACCGGCGATGGCGAGCGCCGGGCCCGGCCAGGCACGGACCGCAGCGGTGCTTCCCGCCTCGCTGATCGCTACCCGGCTCACCGCCGCGGCGACGATCAGCCCGGTCACACCAACCGCCCAGCCGGCCAGCACCATGCGCCGGCGGCCACTGACCACGACGGCGGCGGTCGCCGCGAGAACCAGACCGGCCGTCACCCAGAACGGCGGCAGCCCGGGCCCGCCCGGGGACAGCAGCAGCAGGGAGCGCGGGGCGAGGCTGGCATTGGCCAGCCCGGGCCGGGCCAGCCCGGCCTCGAGGAAGATCCTGGCCGGGTGCGTGGCAATGTCCAGCGTCCACGGCAGCAACAGCAACAGCGGGACCACCACGACGATCAGTGCGTCAAGCGCCCGGTCACGGCGGCGCAGCGCGATCAGGCCTGCGGCCATGACCACGCCGGCGATCAGCCAGAACAGTGGCACGAACGCCGCCACCACCGCGGTGAGCAGCCCCGCGGCCCAGGCGGCCCGCCGGGCTCTGCGGCGCGGCGCGGTGAAGATCCGCCCGACCAGCACGGCGACCGGCGGCAGCAGCACGAGCAGGACGGCCGTGCCGAGCCTTCCTGCCGCCACGGCGCCCATCCCCACGGGCAGCAGCGCGTACGCGAGCGCCCCGACGACACGGGCGGGCACATACGAGGTCACCCGGCGGGTGGCGAAAAAGGCCGTGGCACCCGCGAGCGGCACGCAGCCGAGCAGGATCACGTCCACCGCCAGCCACGGCTTACCGCCAAGCACGGTCGCCAGCACGGCGAGCAGCGCGACGTACGGGGGCGCGTTCGCGCCGGTCCCGATGCTCACCGGGTGGAAGCCCTGGAGGTACTCCTGCCACAGCGCCGAGACGCCGCCCCAGGCGGGGACGAGCGCACCGCCGCCGAGCGGGGTGGAGCCGAGCAGTGACCGCTCCGCGACCAGGGCGACCGCGGTGAGGATCAGGAACAGCAGCACCCCGGGACTGGTGAGCAGGCGCTGCGCCAGCCCGGTGTCGACCAGCATCGAGTCGTCGTCGGAGGGGTCGTCGGTCGCGTGATGGGTGCCCACGGTGTCGACGGGCAGCGTCTTGGACAGGGTGCTCGTCGCATACTCCGCGAGCATCCGGAACGACCGGCCGGGCGGCAGATCCTTGGCCAGCCGGGCGAAGGCCTGCTGCCTTCCTCTGGCCCGGATCCGGCGGGCGGACATCAGCCGCAGCGGATGGGCGGCCACCGAGGTGTAGGCGGCCAGTTCGTCCACGGCGGCCGAGGGCCGCTTGGCCAGCAGGAAGAAGACCGTCCGCAGGGAAGAAAGCACCAGGTTGCCCGCCAGGGCGGCGAGCATGGGCCTGGCCGGCAGGTTGCCGGTCAGCACGAGCAGCGCGTTGCGGCGGTCCTGGCGCCGGCGGTGCTGCGCCGCCGAGGGCTCACGGCGGTTCCTGGCCGTGGCCTCGACGTGATAGACCACGGCGTCGGTCACCACCCGCACCCGGTATCCGGCCGCCTGTACCCGCCAGCAGAAGTCCGTGTCCTCCCGGAACAGCCGCATCCCCGGGTCGAAGCCGCCGACCTGCTCCCACACGTCGCGGCGGGCCAGCATCCCGGCGCTGCTCACGGCGAGCACGTCGCGGTTGCCGTCGTGCTGGCCCTGATCGACCTCGCGCGGCTCGATGCCGGTGATCCGGCGGCCTGCCCGGTCGATGGTGGTGCCGGCCTCAAGCAGGACATCCCGGTCGGACCAGTCCATGATCTTCGGGCCGAACACCGCCGCTGCGGGTGCCTCCCGCGTCCCGGCCAGCAGTTGCTCAAGCGCATCCGGGGCTGGCTCGCTGTCGTCGTGCAGCAGCCACACCCATTCGGTGCGGTCTTCCCTGGAGGTGCCCGCCAGCGGCACGTGAGCGTTCGCCGCGCGATGCCGCAGCGCCTTGGCGATCGCGACGCCGTATCCCGTGCCGCGTTCCATGCCGAACACGGCCGCCCGGCCGAACGCCTGGGCGAGCATCGAGCCGCTGCGGTCGGTGCTGCCGGTGTCCACGGCCACCACCCGCTGCACGGACCTGGTCTGCTTGGCCACGGCATCCATGACACGCGGAAGCCACGCGGCGCCGTCGTGGGCGACAATCACCGCGGTGACGATGTCTGGGCTGTGCGTGCTGTCTGGTGACACGGTCCCGCTAGCTGCTCGCAGTGGTCACCTGCCGAGGCACGCGGGGCCGCCCCCCTTGGCGTCCCGGCGAGGCTGGGGCACGCCGTGAACAATACGCGAACGTCGGGTTGGCAGTTGGGCAGACGGGCGAAGATGGCCCGGGGATAGCCCGGGCGTATTGCCTGCGGAAACTGGTTGATTGGCTGATCAAGCAGGGGTCGTGAGCGAGCTACGGACAGTCACTCCTCGCTGGTTGCTCTGGGGCTGGTGGGATCACCAGGGGGTGCCAGGGGAAGGTGACCTCGGGGTGCCCAGGGCCGGGGGCTCGGGTCTCCCGGGCCGCGGCTGTGGGTCAGGCGCCGCGCTTGAGGCGGCGGCGCTCACGCTCGGACAAGCCGCCCCAGATGCCGAACCGTTCGTCGTGTTCGAGTGCGTACTCAAGGCACTCGGTGCGGACCTCGCAGGAGCGGCACACCTTCTTCGCCTCTCTGGTGGAGCCGCCCTTCTCCGGAAAGAACGCTTCCGGGTCTGTCTGGGCACACAGCGCGCTGTCCTGCCAGGAGATCCCCCCGGCATCGTCTTCGTCGCCGATACCAAAGATGTCGAGCCCGAGTGGGACGACCTCAGTCACGGCGCACCTCCCTTCCCTCCCGGGAACCCCGTTCCGTGCGCGCCCTCCCGGGACAGACGCGAACTACACAAGTGAAATTACACGCGCGTGTCTTGCATCGCGTCAAGCGGGATCCGTGATATTGACTCCGGCTTGCCCCGGATGACGGGTAAATCCGGCCAAGAAAACCTGGGGTCGCGGGCCCGCCAGAAGGCGCTGGGAGCGCTTTTGCGGGGGTGGCCGGGGGCGGGGCCCGGCCGGTTGCCAGACTTACCGGCATGCGCATCACCGTGCCCGCCGGCGGAGTCGGGGCCGCCCGCTTCCTGCGCGGGCTGAAGGCGGAAGTGCCCGGCGCCGAGATCACCGTCATCGGCAACACCGGCGACGACATCACGCTGTTCGGCCTGCACGTGTCCCCCGACCTGGACACCGTCATGTACACCCTGGGCGGCGGCATCGACGAGGAACAGGGCTGGGGCCGGGCGGGAGACTCCCGCACGGTCCTGTCCGAGCTTGCCGCCTACGGCGCCGGGCCGGGCTGGTTCGGCCTGGGCGACCTGGACATCGCCACGCACCTGCACCGGACCAGCATGCTGGCGGCCGGGCTGCCGCTTTCGGCCGTCACCACGGTGCTCTGCCAGCGGTGGCAGCCCGGGGTGCGACTGCTCCCGATGACCGATGACCGGGTGGAGACCCACGTCGTGCTGGCCAGCGACGAGGGCGAGCGCCGAGCGGGGGCGGGCGCGGAGCGCGGGGGCGGGGAAAAAACCGTGCACTTCCAGGAGTGGTGGGTGCGGATGGGCGCCCAGGTGCCCGCGACCGGCTTCGTGTTCACCGGGGCGGCGCAGGCGGCCCCGGCACCGGGCGTACTGGAGGCGATCGCCGGGGCCGACGTGATCCTGGTGCCGCCATCCAATCCCGTGGTGAGCATCGGCACGATCCTCGCGGTGCCCGGGATCGCCGAGGCGATGCGCGCCAAGACCGTGGTCGGGGTGTCACCGATCATCGGCGGCGCGCCGGTGCGGGGCATGGCCGACAAATGCCTCGCGGCGCTGGGCGTGGCGGCCTCCGCGGCCGGTGTCGCGGCGCACTACGGGCCCGCACTGCTCGACGGCTGGCTGGTCGACGAGCAGGACAAGGCCGCGGCCGATGCCCCGGAACTGGCCGGCATCACCGTCCGCGCGGTCCCGCTGTACATGAGCAGCCCGGCCGCGACCGCGGCCATCGCCCGCGCCGCCCTCGACCTCGCCCTGGAGTTGCGCGGATGAACGTGACGGTTACCCCGGTCGAGGGGATGCCCGAGGTGACCGCGGGGGCGGACCTGGCCGGGCTGATCGCGGAGGCGGCTACCGGCCTCGCCGACGGGGACATCCTGGTGATCACCTCCAAGATCGTCAGCAAGGCGGAAGGCCGGGTGGTCCGGGCCGACCGGGAGCAGGCCATCGACGCCGAATCGGTGCGCCTGGTCGCCCGCCGCGGGCCGACCAGGATCGTGGAGACCCGGCAGGGTCTGGTGCTCGCCGCGGCGGGCGTGGACGCCTCCAACACGCCGCCGGGCACGGTGGTGCTGCTGCCCGAGGACCCTGACGGCTCCGCGCGCAGGCTGCGCAAGGCGCTCATGGACCGCCTCGGTGTCCGCCTCGGGGTCGTGGTCACGGATACGCTGGGCCGCCCGTGGCGCGCCGGGCAGACGGACGCGGCGATCGGCGTGGCGGGCGTGGCCCCGCTGCGGGACTACCGCGGCACGGCGGACACGTTCGGCATGGCCCTGGAGGTCTCGGTCGCCGCGGTGGCCGACGAGCTCGCCGGCGCGGGAGACCTCGTCAAGGGGAAGGCCGCCGGGATCCCCGTCGCCGTGGTCCGGGGCCTTGCGGACCTGGTCACCGAGACGGACGGGCCCGGCGCCCAGGCGCTGATCCGGCCGGCGGCCGAAGACATGTTCCGGTACGGCTCCGCCGATGTGCTCGCGGCCCGCCGCACCGTGCGTGACTTCACCGGCGACCCGGTGGACCCGGCCGCGGTCACGCGCGCGGTCGTCGCCGCGGTCACCGCGCCCGCGCCGCATCACTCCACGCCGTGGCGTTTCGTCGTGCTGGAGTCCGCGGCGGCCCGGACCGCCCTGCTCGATGACATGCTCGCGGCCTGGATAACCGACCTGCGCGGTGACGGGTTCACCGAGGACCAGATCGCCCGCCGGGTGCGGCGCGGCGAACCGCTGCGGCGGGCGCCGCTGCTGATCGTCCCGTGCCTGCACGCCGAGGCGGCGCACCGGTATCCCGATGACCGGCGCAACGCCGCAGAGCGCGAGATGTTCCTGGTGGCCATGGGCGCGGCGGTGCAGAACCTGCTGGTCGCCCTGGCCGTCGAGGGGCTCGGCTCGTGCTGGGTGTCCAGCACCATGTTCTGCCGCCCGGTCGTCACCAAGGCCCTCGGGCTGCCGCCGGAATGGGAGCCGATGGGCGCCGTCGGCGTCGGGCATCCGGCCGCCCCGGCTCCGGACCGGCCGCCCCGGGACCCATCCGCCTTCATGATCACCCGCTAGCCCTGGCGAGCCTCACCCCCGTGGCCCCATCGGTCACCGCGGGCGCGATGGCCTGCGGACCAGGCGTCTGCCCGTTAAGCGGTCAACAGTGCCACGCCATAGGCGTCGAAGCGCTTGTCGCGGGTCACGATCGTCAGTCCTTCAGCAAGAGCCTGAGCTATCAGCATGCGGTCGAAGGGATCCTCATGATGGCGAGGAAGCCGTCCGGCCGCGACTCCGTGGGCGAGGCTGATCGGCAAGGCTTCGAACCCGCCTTCCTGTACCTGCTGTTCAAGGTCATCGGGTGCGGCAAGTTTCCCCAGGGCCTTTTTGATGGAGATCTCCCAGGCGCTGGCGGCCGAGACGGCGACGAGATTGGCCGGATCCGCTATCGCCTCCCGCGCTGGGGCGTTCAGGCCTTCGTCGGCTAGCCACCACAGCAAGGCATGGGTATCCAGCAGCAGCCTCACGGGCGCTCCCCCCGGAACGCCGCGTCGATCTCGGCCGGCAGTTCGTCGAAATCATCGCTGATACGGACCTTGCCGCGCCACCCGCCCGGTGAGCGCGGACGTGCCGGCGAGCCTGCCAGGGGCATCAGGCGCGCGATCGGGCGGCCCGCCCTGGCTATGACGATCTCCTCGCCGGCGGCCGCGCGGTCCAGCAGTTGTGACAGGTGCGTCTTGGCCTCGTAGACGTTCACGCTTTCGGGCATAGCGCCTAGTATAACGTTTCTGGTCTAGTCTAGTCAGACTATAGATAGGTGATCAGGCGAGCTTGAGGGTGGTCCGGCCCCGGACGGAGGTGCACACTCCGTCGCTCAGGGCAGCCGCGGCCTGTCGTTCTGCGGAAGGCTTTTCATACAGGGTGGTGCGCTGGCTGATGGGCCTGCCGAGCGGGCCAGCCATGGCGGACATCTGACTGATCGTCTTGTACGAGCCGTTCTGCGACCCGGCCATCCGGCTGATCGTTTCCTCCATCAGGGTCCCGCCGATGTCGTTGACACCACCGGCGAGGACCGCGCGGCAGCCGTCGTCGCCGAGCTTGACCCAGGAGCACTGGATCGAGGAGATCGCGCCGTGCAGCATCAGCCGGGACACCGCGTGCACCGCGCGGTTCTCCCGCCGGGTGGGGCCGGGGCGGGCCAGGCCGGCCAGGTAGATCGGCGCGTTCGCGTGCACGAACGGGAGCAGCACGAACTCGGTGAACCCACCGGTGCGCTCCTGGATGCCGCGGATCACCCGCAGGTGGCCGACCCAGTGCGCGGGCGTGTCCACGTGCCCGTACATCATCGTGGCGGTCGTCCGGATGCCCAGTTCGTGCGCGGTGGTGATCACCTCGATCCAGGCCGCGGCGGGCAGCTTACCCTTGGTGAGCACCCAGCGCACGTCGTCGTCGAGTATCTCGGCCGCGGTCCCCGGCAGCGAGTCCACCCCGGCCTCGCGGGCCCTGACGAGCCACTCCCGCACCGGCAAGCCGGTGCGAGCGGCGCCGTTGCTCACCTCCATCGGCGAGAACGCGTGCACGTGGATCTCCGGGCAGCGCCGCTTGACCTCGGCAGCCAGGTCGAAGTACGCGGTCCCGGGCAGGTCGGGATGGATGCCGCCCTGCATGCACACCTCGGTGGCGCCGGCCTGCCAGGCCTCCTCGGCGCGGTCCCCCACCTGGGACAGCGAGAGCGTGTAGGCGTCGGCGTCGGTGCGCCGCTGCGCGAACGCGCAGAACCGGCACCCGGTGTAGCAGACGTTGGTGAAGTTGATGTTCCTGGTGACCACGTAGGTGATGTCGTCACCGTTCACGTCGCGGCGCAGGGCGTCGGCGAGTGCGGCGAGGGCGCCGAGTTCCGGGCCGTCTGCATCGAGCAGGGCCAGCGCCTGCGCGTCGGAGATCCCGGCGGGATCGGCTTCGGCCGCGCGCAGGGCCGCGGCCACATCGGGCCGCAACCGCTCCGGGGCGGCACTCCCCCGGCGCGCGGCCGGGTCGATCCGCGTGGCCACCTCGTCCCAGTCGCCGTACACCTCGGCGAAGTCGTCACGGCGGTCGGTGGTCCGGCCGGTGGTGTCGATCGTGACGTGCAGGTCCGTGCGGCCGGACGACCCGCCCCAGCCGCCGTCGGGCTCCTGCCAGGGCAGGCCGCGCGGGATCGTGCCCTCGCGGGCGAGCCCGGTCGCCGGATCGGCGAGCGCGGCCACGTGAGCGGCCAGTCGCGGGTCGAGCCACGGTTCGCGCAGGTACCCCGGGTAGATCGTGAGCCGTTCGGCGAGCCGCATCCCAGCAGCCTCGGTGCGCCGCGCCAGTTCCTCGATCTGCGGCCATGGCCGCTCGGGGTTGACGTGGTCCGGGGTGAGCGGCGACACGCCGCCCCAGTCGTCGATCCCGGCCGCCAGGATCAGCCCGTACTGGTCACCGATCAGGTTCGGCGGCGCCTGGATCCGGGCGGATGGGCCGAGCACGAGCCGGGCCACGGCGATCGTCGCCGCCAGGTCGGCCAGTTCCGCGTCCGGGACACCGCGCATCTTGGTGTCCGGCTTGGCGCGGAAGTTCTGCACGATGACTTCCTGGATGCCGCCGTACTCCCGGGCGATCTGCCGGATGGCGAACAGCGACTCGGCGCGCTCCGCGCGGGTCTCCCCGATGCCGATGAGGATGCCCGTGGTGAACGGGACCGAGCAGCGGCCAGCGTCTTCCAGCACGCGCAGCCGGACCACCGGATCCTTGTCCGGGCTGCCGTAGTGCGGGCCGCCGCGCTCGGTGAACAGCCGGGCCGCGGTGGTCTCAAGCATCATGCCCATGGAGGGCGCGACCGGCTTGAGGCGCTGGAAGTCGCGCCAGGTCAGCACGCCGGGGTTGAGATGCGGCAGCAGGCCGGTCTCCTCAAGCACCCGGATGGCCATGGCCCGGACGTAGGAGAGCGTGTCGTCGTACCCGTTGGCGTCGAGCCAGTCGCGGGCCGCGGGCCACCTGTCCTCCGGACGGTCACCGAGGGTGAACAGGGCCTCCTTGCAGCCGAGTGCCGCGCCCTGGCGGGCGATGGCGAGCACCTCGTCCGGCGACAGGTACGGGCTGTCCAGCCGCCCGGGGACCGTGGCGAACGTGCAGTACCCGCACCGGTCCCGGCACAGCCGGGTCAGCGGGATGAAGACCTTGCGCGAGTAGGTAATGACACCGGGGCGCCCGGCGGCGGTCAGCCCGGCGTCCCTGGTGCGGGCGGCATAGCTGAGCAGCCGGTCCAGGTCGCCGCCGCGCGCGTGCAGCAGCGTGGCTGCCTCACCCTGGTCGAGCGGCTTGCCGTCCCTGGCGCGGGCCAGGGCCCGCCGAAGCGCGGTGCTGGGCGGTCCGCCGTCGGCAGGCTGTGCGGGCTGCGCACCGGGGCCACGCGCGTCAAGGTTCATTCCGTCACCCTACGATGCGCCTGAGACGTCACCGCTCCGTGCCCTGTGCCGTGGCTGCCGTGGTGAATCCTGCCCGGAGCTATCGTGGCGGGATGGCGGAGACCCAGCGGGAGTTCGTGCCCCGTGTCGACACGGGCGAGCTCGACACGGCCCTGGCGTTCTTGTCGTTCGCCCGGCACTGTGTGCTGAAGAAGGCCGGCGGACTGTCTGATGAGCAGTTGCGAGCCGTCCTGGTCGAGAGCGGCACCTCCCTCCTTGGCCTCGTCCAGCACCTGGCCGAGACGGAGCGGTACTGGTTCGGCCACCACCTCGCCGGGGGCGCCTGGGACGAGGGCCAGGAACATGGCATGAATGTCCCCGCTCACCGCGCCGCAGCCGACGTGCTGGCCGACTACCGGGCGGCAATCGACGACAGCGACCGGGCGATCCGTGCCGCTGGCGACCCGGAGGCGCGCTTCGCCGTCCCGGTCGAGGGCACCCGGCACACGCTCCGGTGGGTCATGGCCCACATGACGAGCGAGACCGCGCGGCACGCCGGGCACGCGGACATCCTCCGGGAGCAGCTCGACGGCACTACCGGCCGCTGAACCGGGCGGCGCGTCAGGCCGGGTCCGCCGTCCATCGGCGGGCCGGTCGCCCGGACGCCTGGCGGGCGGTGACCCGCACCGCCGCCCACGCCGGTCATGACTCGCTGATGACATCCCCGGGCTGGACCGACCCGAAGACCGGTGCGCCTGCGGCCTCGTAGGTGTGCATGACCACGCCGCTGCCGGTGCGGCGGGTGTCCACCAGGCGCATCGTGGCCGGCGGTGTGCCGTCGGCGAACAGCCTCTGGCCGCAGCCAAGCACCAACGGGAAGATCACCAGGCGGTAGGCGTCAATCAGGCCGTGTGGCATGAGGGAGCGCGCCAGCGCGCCGCTGCCGTGGATCTGCAGTTCCCGGCCTGGCGCCTGCTTGAGTTCCGCGACCTGCCCCGGGATGTCGCCGCGCAACGGCACCGCGCCCGCCCACGACAGGTCGGCCAGGGTCGCGGTGACGACGTACTTGGGACGCGAGTTGAACTGGGCGGCGACCCGGTTGGCGGGATCGGTGACCTGGGGCCAGAATCCGGCCATCGCCTGGTAGCTGAACCGCCCGAGCAGAAATGCGTCGGCGGCGTCGAAGACCTCGTTCATGTACTGGCCGGTCGCCTCGTCGAAGTGTGGCGGCAGCCAGCCGCCCAGGTCGAACCCGTTCCTGGGGTCCTCCTCGGGCGCGCCCGGGCTCTGCATGACGCCGTCCATGGTCACAAAGGTGGTCAGGGTCAGTCGCATGGCTCCTCCTCGTCCCGCTGGCCGGTTCGTCCCGGCTCTCACCCTGGTTACGAACGACCCTCCGGCCGATCGACACCCCTCGCATCGAGACCCTCCGGCACCGACGCCTTTCTGGCTCCGAAATCCTCCGGCAGCGCACAGGCGCGGACGGTGCGCAACTACTGCGATGTCGTATAATCCGATATCGTGATAACTGCCAAGGACTCCGGCAGCGAGATCCTCGCCCTGCACCGGGCCACCCATGCGACCCTGCACGAGCTCACGACCCGCCTGGCCGACCTGGACCTGCCCGCCGCCGACATCAACGTGCTGGCCAACCTCGCCGATGGGGCAGGCCGGACCGTCGGCGCGCTGGCCGCCGCCACCGCCACCAGGCCCAGCACGCTGACCAGCCTGCTCGACCGGCTGACCAGGCGCGGGTACCTCGTTCGCCAGAGCGACCCGGCCGACCGGCGCTCGTTCGTGGTCGTGCTGACCCCGGACGGCCTGGCCGCCGCGAATCGCGCCGCGGAGGCGATCGCCGACCTGGAACGGCAGGCGCTGGCCACGGTGACCCCGGCGCAGCGCGCCGGTTTCCATGCCGTCATCGACGCCCTGACGGAGGCATCCCGATGAGACACCATGACCCGCGCGCCACCCATGGCCCCGGTGATCCGCATCCGGACGCCCTGCCGGAAGAACTCGCCGGGCTGCTGGCGGAGATTGTGCCGCCGGGCGGCGCGTTCCGGCACCGAGAACACATCCACCTCGCCTATCTCGCCGTCCGGCGGCACGGCACGGAACGGGCCGCGGACAAGGTGTCCGGCTGGATCCGGCACCTTGCGGCCTACCAGCGCGCGCCGCAGAAGTTCAACGCCACGGTCACCCGGGCCTGGACGGAGATCGTCGCCCACCACGTGGCCATCGCGCCGCCCGGCACGGACTTCGCCAGTTTCGCGGAAAGGTATCCCGCTCTGCTCGACAAGCGCCTGCTGACCAGGCACTACACCGCGCGGACCCTGGCGTCTCCAGCGGCAAGGACCAGCTGGGTGGAACCTGACCTCGCCGCCTTCCCCTGGCGCTGACGGAAGGTCACCGGCTTCGACGTGGCCCGGCTCGCCGTCGGGCGGGGACGCACGGCCTAGATGTGGCGGTAGTCGCGGGGGGCGTTGCGGGGGCCGTGCCTGGGCGGCCCCTGCCCGCTCATCTCCAGCAGCCAGGCGGCCCGGTACCGGTGCCCGGCGTAGGGGGCGAGCAGCTCACACATGCCCGCGTCGTCCACCTTCTGCCGGATCAGCGCCCAGCCCACGATGGAGGGCAGGTGGTAGTCGCCGACCGACAGGGCGTCGGC